>Ga0247837_1002661_pt1 | contig 33112 bp, 23 predicted proteins | sample LaCtaG_2_FD_187115 | JGI IMG/M metagenome (GOLD analysis project Ga0247837, IMG submission 187115) | Freshwater microbial communities from meromictic Lake La Cruz, Castile-La Mancha, Spain - LaCruzMarch2015_14.5m | ecosystem: Environmental > Aquatic > Freshwater > Lake | place: Spain: Castile-La...
GTTCAAACCTTTCCCCAGCCTGCAAGAACTTCTCATATGACTCTGCTTTCGTCTGCTTTATCTGCCTTTTCTCAGTCTTGATCAGATGCTCTCGCTGGAATTTCTTCATTTCCAGCATTTCCTGAGTCTTCCTTATGGCCTCAGCTGCTTCATTCGCTAGGCTGTAGCACAGGGCGCGCTCCCGAAGAGCCTGGTCTCCCGCGTACTCAAAGCACTTAAGTGCCTGGTCGTAGAAGCGAAAGCGCAGCATTTTGATCCCTTGCGCCCGCCAGGCCTGCGCCCCTGTGCCTTCTGCGATGGATTCCACCACTTGCTCTCCACTGGAAGTATTCACTATGTCCATGGACTGGGCGCCTGCCCGTACCTGCAGTTCGTCCACCACTCCCAGTTTCCGCCAGTACTGAAGCACATAGTCCCGGAGTTGGAAATTGGAATCGAACACAATCAAGCGCTTTCTTGGCCGCGTAATAGCCACATAGAGCATTTTCAGCTCTGTGCACAGTAGGGAGTACTTCGTGTCTTCGAAGTGCGGGTTGTTGAGGCGAACGGACAGCGGAGAAGTCTCCAAAGCGTCGAAGTCAGTGGGCGCTTCCTCTGACTTGCACTCAACTATGGTCAATTGCTCGAGGATCCGCCACTGCGCTTCAGGGACTTCGGAGCAGGCGAAGAAGTTGAAGAGGACTACATCGTCGAACTCCAGTCCCTTGGACTCGTACACTGTGAGGCACAGCGCCCCTTTCAGCACTGTAGGCAGTCTGCCCTTCTCCTCCTGGTTCCGCACGATTATCACCTGGTCACAGCCGAACTCGATGGGGGCGCGGGAAAGCGGGTTGGAGGGCGAAGGCTGGACTCTGTGGGCGCCGAAAAGCAGGATAAACAGCTCTTCCACGCTTTGACTGGCCAGAATCATCGGCTTCGGCCCGTCAATAGTGCTCTTTTCCTTCCCCATTTTGTCGATTGTGCGGGGAAACATGGCTTCCAACAGGGAAACCACACTGTTTGCAAGGTCCAAAATCCGTCCATGGCTCCTAAAGTTGACAGTCAGCTGTCTCACACTGGGTTCAGGCATATTCAGTCCTGAATCCTTGTAAAACAGCGACCTCAAATCGCAGAATCTGAAGCCTACCCCTTTCGCAATGGTCTGCGCAGTGTCTCCGGAGAAGAACAAAGACTGCTCCGTGACCTTCCCCAGCAACAACAGCGTCGCATGGGTCAAATCCTGCACTTCGTCTATCATCATATAGTGAATCGGCACTCCTAGATAGCCATGCAGCTGTAGGAAGTAGAGCTGGTGGTTCACTACGTCCTGGAAGTCATAGGCGCCCATATTGAATTTCCACCTTTCATACTCGATAAACAGGTCCCATACTGAAGACTTGTCCTCCACCCTAAGGAAACTGGTCTTGCGGCCGAGACTGGAGTAGGTGCTTTTGGGCAGGTACCAGCCGGGGTGCTTGTGGGACTCGGCGGAGCCTTTGATGTAGGCTACGATTTCGGTCCAAAGGGTGAGGGGGCCGCAGGCAGAGCGCTGGGCCACTTTGGGGTAGAAATGTCGCAGGAAGTACTCGTAGTCGACTTCGAAACTCAGCTTTTTGCCGAGTCTGGTGGAGGCTTTGGGGGCGCTTTCCTGGTCTTCGGCCTGTTCTTCCTCGGACTCGGAGGAGGACTCAGAGGAATTGGCGTCTTCCTGTCCCTCAACCCCTTTCTTGTACTCCTTATTAATCATCAGCACGCCCTTCAGTTCATTGTGCCACTCCGACCCTTCGTTCATACCGATGATTGCTCCGTTCGCATTGCGGGAGAAAAAGGGGTTGCGCAGGGTGGCGTCCACCATCAAAACCAGTCTCCTCACAGTAGCGAATAGCGGGAAATCCTCGTCATGCAGAAAGGCCAGGGAGTGCTGAGAATCAGCAGTGCTGGCCTCCTCTTCCTCCTCCACAGGGTCTGTTTGGTCTTCTTCAGCCTGCAACTTGATTTCTTCCTTCTCGCTGGAGGCCTGTCTGCGTAGTTCTAGCTCTCCTTCGTTGTCCTCTATAATGTCGTACTCCTGGTCCTGCTCCTCCCTCCTTTTCCTCTTTATCTCATTCCTCCTCTTCAACTCCTCCTTAATATGCTCATTCAGTCTCCAATAGAACCTCCTGACCTCATTCGTAAGCACCGGACTCGCAGTAACGAACACAATATGCAGTCCACACCTCGAGTCCAAGTCCTCAGCCTCGAACTTCGTATTCACCAGTCGAAATTCGCCAGCTTTCGCATGCTGACTGCGGTACTTATAAAGCACTTCACTAGCGAAAAGACGCAATAAGGCGCAGGTCGTTTTCCCGGTCCCAGACCGGCCGATAGCTAAAACGCTCCCTGGAGTACCGATCAGCTCTCGCTCCTGGTCGGTTAGTCGGATGCGGAAGTTGGGGATGGTCTCGAGCAGGCGGATGAAGCCTTTGCAGCTTTCTGCGTCTGCGAGTTGGCCCAAGGCTTCGGAGTTCAGCTGAGTCAGGTAGGTCTCCACTTTGGTTTCTGGCCTGGGAGGCTGGTCGAGCTGGGTAGAGCTGATCCACCGGTTTCCCACTTTGACGATTTGCTGTGCTTCTTTGGTGGACAGGGGCTGGGGAGGGAGGAGGATTGGCGTATACCGCTTGCCTATGATATTCACAGAGTTCGCAAAGGTCACGAAGCCGAGATCCCGCAACTCCTCCACTGTGCCTTCCGGCTGCAGCCACTTTTCCTCTTCCGTCATAATAGTAGTCAAGTACTGATCCAGAATTCCACTCAACTTCGTCTCCTGTCGCGCCAAGTCGACTATATGAATATGAGGGAAAAAGTCGTAGTGCGACACAGCATTGCGCCTGACCCTAGGGATTCGGTGCATTTGAATGAGAAGAAGGACATGGGTGCCTCCTGTGACTAAGGCGGAGAAGGCCACCATTTGCCTGCATGGGCCTTCTTTGAGGATGGTGAGTTTTTCCCAGAAGAGAGGACTGCCTTTGGCGAGTTCCAGGAGCCAGCTCATTATGCCTTCTCGGGTGGGAATTGGCATTGTGATGAACCGTCGGTGGGCCTTATCACCGAAGTGGAAAGGCCACACCAGGTTCAACCCATCATAAGGATTAGCTGAGGCCCAAAACTCATCCGCATCCTTCGCCTGCCACAGTATATGTCCCACCAACTTCACCTGTCTCTCACACCCCGCCAACACCTCTTTCTCATACTCCTGTCTTGCATGCGCCAGCCACCGCGTGTACACCTCCCACGAGTCTTTGAACCGCTCCCCTGTGCGGTTGAAAGGGAGGCGGTAGTAGTGCAGGGCGATGGCGCGCAGGTTGTCCAGCAAACTGCGCAGGAGGAAGGAGCGGCCGTCTCCTTCTTGTTTGGCTATCTTGGCGCGGGACTTCATTAATGGTTGGAAGGGGAGGAAAGAGACGGAGGATGGAGATGTCGGGAGCAATCAGATGGTAAGAGGGAGGAAATGACGGAATTAGGGGAAATATAGCTGGAAGAGGGAAAAAAGAGCTAAAATAGAGGCTGTTTGAAGCGATTTTAGCATTATCGATCAAATTCAGGCAATTTTATGCAATTTTGCAAATTCAGTGTCTATTAGTGCAGATTTCCAACTCCTTCTCTCGTACTCCCCGCTATAAAATGAGTCTGCACAGTCAATTCCAAGACCTCCTCTCCTCCCTCTCCAAGTCCCTCGCCGCCCTCAACTTGCAGAACTACAACCAACCCGTCGCCCACCGCATGCTCCTCGCCCACCTCAGTTCCCTAGAATCCACCGACCCCGCCTTCGAAAAGTACAGTCTAGTAAAGGCAATCCGCAGGGAAATCGAGCTAAAGTTCGGGGAGCAGTTAGCGAGTTCTGATGGACTGCCAGTGACTGAGGTGGTGAGGGAGGTGACGGAAAGCAGGAGGTGGGAGGACTTCTGTGAAAGACTATTGGGGGAGATCTTGACGGAGGGGAAGCAGGGGGAGCTGGGGAGTAGTGACTCGGAGGTGCCGATTGCGGTGGAGAAGCTGCCGGCGATTGAGGAGTTGAAGAGCATTATGAGTGATATGAGTGCGCGACAGAGGTCGAAGGCCTTGGCAGCGCTCCAGCACTTCAACCCCTCAGACCTAATCCTGCAGTAATTTCTCCCCAGTGAAGACGGCATGCTGGTCATGTCCGCCCTCAAAGACGCCCTCAGCGACTCCAACCCCAAAACCCGCACCCAAGCAGCGGACTACTTCGCCGCTGCCTTCGGAGACGCCGCCCAAATGTGTCCCTCCAAAACCGCCCCTCTGCTCGCCCTATTCGCCGAACACCTAGTCATCTACAAGGGAGAAGACGCAGGGAAACACGCCAAACTGCTCCTAGCCTTCCTAGAAGATGTACCAGGACTGTGGCTCAGCTACAGCACTGCAGACCTACTGCAGGTCTTTTCCACAGGGAAGCTGGTGGTGCTGAGTGCCAAGTTGGTGCAGTTGCTGTATCGACTTGACCCCTCGATACGTTGGTGGGCGCTGTGGACGTTGCCGCGCTTTGCGAGGATGAGGCTGGGGGAGATGTTCGATTGGGAGTCGGAGAAGGGCTATCGGCCCTATTTCGACCTATTGATTGCGCGACTGTATATGTTTTCCGACTCCAGAAGCCTGCTCCCAGTCAGTGCTTTTCCCAGGCTGCTGGAAGCGGCTCTTGCAGGGAACGTGTATATAGCTGACTACTTGAAGAGAGGGGGCGTGGGCGGGGACTTGGCCTGGGGACGAAGGGCAATTCTGCAGTTTCGAGCCTTTGTAGAGGGCGGAAACACCGAGGCCGCAATCGCTATCTGCAAATTGTTAAGTTTATTACCCATTTCCCCGGATTTCCCTTCAGTTTTAATGAATTTAACAAACTCTGTCAAGGACTTTCGCCTGCTGAAGGAGCTAGTAGGACTACTAAGGAACAGAGAGTGCGCAGGGACAGTTCTCGCTCTATATCAGAAGGGAATGGAGCAATTGACGCAGTCTTTGGCTCATTTCGACTACTTCCTAGCAGCGTGTATTGCGACTCTCAAGGAAATAGTGGCTGATTTGACTGGGGTTACTGCAGTTTTGGCCCATCCACATGCGAAAAGCCTGATTTTGAGGCTTGGCTGTGACCTGTTGGAGACGCAGGACATGCGTTCTGCCTATCTCCTCTCCAATTTCGCCCTATACCCAGCTGGCCGCCGCCTCCTCTCCGACTGCAAAATCCTGCCCGCCCTGATAAAGCACCTCTCAGCAGCCGCAGAAAGCAGAGACGAAGGGCGCACCCGAGACCTCCTGCCTATAGTGCAGGCTGTGGCCTGGAACGAGGCTCTGCTCCTAGAAGACCCGGAAAGGTCTGGTTTGGAGGAGTTACTGGCGATGAGGAGTCACACTTGCAACTGGGAGTCGGAGGAAACGGGGAAGAGCGTGTTTAGGGTGATTGAGGGGGAGTGGATGGCGAGGGAGTTGGTGAAGGATGCATTTGAGTCCTGGAATCTGGCCTCTGAAGGCTTAAAAACGGACGATGTGAGCCTGAGAACGCTGTCGCAGGGCTTAATTCCCTCCATCGATACTTGTCCTTTGAGCATTTATCTGCGGTTGTTGGCGCCCAGTCCTTTCCAGGCCATCAAGGGCAGGGAAGCCAGACCTTTACTATCCCTCGAATCTCTTTCTCAGGTCGAAATCGACCTAGAAGTCCGGAATTTCCTGCAAACTGAGGGCATTTCGCCCTACTCCGTCCTCGCTCGGTGGCGGGAATACCGCTATTTGAGCGTACTGCCAGGAGGCCTGGCGGTTCAGTTATCCCTCTGCGAGGACCAAGTCTTCCGGGAAGGGGTGGAAAGGAAGTTGTTGAGTGACTTGATGAAAACTTGCTTGGAGACTGGGAGGGCAGCGGCGGAATTGGCGGCCAGTCGCTTTATGGGGGCTTATGGCCCGTACCAGACTCTGCTTGGTGTAGTTAGATAGATCTGTTCTACATATTAGGACGTGCCACAATCAGCGACTCTGTCTACGGCCTCTTAGTGTGGCTGCACTGATATATGGCCAGAGTCTTCCGTCTCATCGCACGCATTTTCACAGGACTGCCTGCCCCCGTGCTCTACACCTTCGCTGGCTTCGGGGCCTGCTACGCCCTGCCCGCCCTTTCAGACCCCTTTGTCCAGTACTACCGACTCAACTACGCCTCGCCACTCAATCTCCCCAATCGCTACGGCCCGAAAACCTGGGCTGTAATCTCAGGCGGCACCGACGGAATCGGAGAAAGCTTCGCCCATGCCTTCGCAGAACAAGGCTTCAACCTCGTCATAATCGCCCGTAACCCAGCCAAACTGGCCACTGTCGCTCAAGACATCCAGCAAAAGCACGGAGTGGAGGTAAAAACCGTGCAATTCGACCTAGGCACCGCTCTAGAAAGAAGACAGGAACTAGTGCAAGCACTGGAGCCGCTGAAGGCACTGGACGTCTCAGTGTTGGTGAATAACGCAGGAGTGATGAAGGTGGGCGAGTTCCAGACTGAGGACTTTGACTACTTGGCGCAGGTGATTAATGTCAACTGTGCAGCGCATACGCTTATTTCTCGGGTGTTTCTGCCGAGGATGCTGGGGAGGCAGGAGAAATCGGGGATTATTAATGTGGCTTCTGTGCTGGGGAAGTACCCACTGGGGTATGCGTCGGTGTATTCCGCCTCTAAAGCCTATCACAGAGCTTTATCCCTGTCCCTGCATGAAGAAGTCCGCGGCAAAGTGGACGTCCTGTCTCTCTGTCCCGGCAAAGTGAACACCAAACTAGTGGGCAGACCAGGCGAGCGCTTCGACACAGTCTCCCCCCAGGAAGTAGTGCGCTGCACTCTGCGGCAGTTAGGCCACACTACCGAGACTTCCGGAGCGTTTCCCCACTATTTGATAGCGTTCGGAGGCGAGTACGTGAATGGAGACTGGGCACGCTACCTGACTACCCTGGTCTACCGTAGGTTCTTCGTCAAGCATAGGATGATAGACCAGGAGCGAAGCTTAGGGAAGTAAAGGGTCCTTAGGCCAGTTGGAGTGAATTGCCCTGAAATGCAGGTTAATTGCCTCTGCAGACCCACGGATTTCCCTGTTCTAGTCTAAACTAGCCTAGAAAGGCACTGCCAGGCCTCTAGCTGCGTAGTTCGCGTAGAAGTTGCTGACGACTGTCCAGTCCACCGCCCGCCACCAGTGATCCACATAGTCCTCCTTTTTGTAGAGGTACTGCGCATAGTAGGCGTGTTCCCACTGGTCCAAAGTCAGCACCGGCAGACACTCTGTGCCCAAGTTCTTCATCAATGGGTTCACATTGTTGGCTGTGGAGACCACCAACAGAGAGGCGTCAGTTGCATTCGCGCATAGCCAAGTCCAGCCAGAGCCATAGTTGCGCTTTGCTTCAGCGTCGAAGGCGGCTCTGAGGCCTGCTAAAGAGCCCCACTTGGCATTGATAGCGTAGGCAAGCAGGCCTTGGGGAGTGCCCGAGCACTGTGGAGCAGTCAAAGTCCACCAGTACATGAGGTGGTTATAGTGTCCGCCGGCGTTATGCTGCACGCAGGGACAGGCGGAATGGTTGGCCAAGAGCTGCACAAGGGTATGTCCAGCCTTCGCAGGGTCCGCTAGGACGCCCGCATTGAGTTGGTCGACATAGTGCTGGTGGTGTTTGTCGTGGTGCAGGTAGACCTGCTTGGCGGAGAGCACAGGAGCGAGGTAGTCGTAGGGGTAGGGCAGGTCTGTCAGAGTGAAGAGGTTGACTTGGTTCAGAGGCAGGTGCTGCTGCTTCACACTGCAGTCGATCAGGCCGAGGCCTACAGTCGCAAGGCTGCCGAGCAACCAAATTGTCCACATCTTTTATTACTACCACAGTCCTTCTATCTAGCCGTAGCCCCGTTTCCAGGCCTGAGGGCCGGGGTTTTTAGCCTTTGTGGTAAGAGATATGGGGTCTAGAAGTCTGTAGATTTCTTACTTGGCTAGCCTTTACTCTGATTGGCACTCCTCCGAGACGCCCAAAAAGCGCAATTTTCCATACAGGAAAATAGCTGAGTACCAGCTGATCTTGTCTACTGATTAGATTCTTTAAATTAGCCTAGTTAGAAAAACTGGTTTTTGCTAGAAAGCCGCTGCGGAATAGAGGAATCCGATATTTGGAGAAACTGTGCGGTAATCAAGTCTATCTATAGCGATTTAGTCCTTTGTGGGAGTTTTACTGAATTTATAATTGCAGAATTGAGATGAATCCTTCAAAATAGGGAATTTTACGACTAGAGCACATCTATCAGCCAAATACTCTCCTGGCCAACTACTAGCCTGAAATATGCACTCATCATACAGTTCCCTATATCCAGCCACACAGACACCTAGGCTGAAGCAATTTTCAATTGGTCTTCACTACTTCCCTGCGAAATCAACTACTTGCACGCTCAAACAGCCACTAACTCTGGCCACTTCCATACACTTTACCCTCTACCTAGTCTGTATCTGCTATTTGTACCTTAGGTCTAGTCAGGGAGTGTAGTCATTGGATTGCGAATAGTAGCGCCCCAGGGTCCTTCCTCCTGCCTTTCTACTATGGGCTCTAGTTCCTGCGAATCCGCCTTTGTCGTTCGCAGAGTGGAGGAGAGCCGGACTGCTGAACAGCTGCCAAAGCCGCAGAAAAGGACTGAAAGGAGCAGGAAAGCCGCTAAAGCTGCGAGACTTATCGAGGTCTTGAGCTCCCAGGAGTGGGTTAGGAGGTAGTTCTGGTACTCTAGAAAGGAAATGATCACTAGTCCTGTGAGGAAGGTAAGTCCATACATAGTAACTCCCACTGCATAAAGCACGATTCCGGCCTTTTTCATACCTTGCACGGCTCGAAATCCCCACAGTCCCACAATCACTCCCAACACACTAAGTCCGATAGTCCCTAAGCCGGATATGTAGTAGTACTCCGACCCGGTGGCGAGGTTAACACAGGTACAAATGAGCCACACGGCTGAAAAGGTTATCAGAGTGAGGGCGAAAACTCTGTTTCTCCGCACAAGTTGCTCTTCCTGCATCTCTGGTAAATTTGTATAGGGAAAGATGACTGGGATATTGGCAAAAAGGCCGGAGGAACGTTGATAAGGACTTTATGTAGGGATTCGGAAGGATATGTATTCAGCATTGCCTGGGGAAAGAGCTCGGATTGTCACTATTTGTCTGTTTGCTATTCTATTTTTGATTTTGGAGGCAGCAATTTGTTATTTGCGGAATTGATTCGTCTCGTTTTTGAGGCGAAATTAGGGAAAATCGGAATAGCATACACAATAATTTATATAGCTTAATAGATATTTAGAGGTAAGTGGTATATATGATTAGTTAAGCATTTCCCTCTACTTTACCTTTAGATAGCAAGGCAATTTAGCTGTATTCCTAAGCAAACTGCATACTCTGAGACTTACTTTAGTAGTTGGGCGGATGCTGAATGCGCACCTGCACGGGCTGCGTAGCCATCATCTCCTTGAACAGTCCCAAGCGTTTCACCTGGTCTCTCGTCGCAGTCCCAAAGCCCACCGCAGGCGCAGTCTTCCTCCCGCTCCGATACTGCACTCCACAGGCCACACTGTTCGTGTCGTAGGTCTGGTTCTTGTTCGTAACCCGGATTTCCACCGTCTTTCGCTCTTGCTTGGGGACTGACCAGTGCTTGATGTTTTGGTGGATGCTGGTGAAACCTGCGTTTTCAGGTGCGTAGCGACCGGGTCCTCCCAGTGGAGTCGTGGAGACCTGGTTCATCAGAGCGCTTCCAGCAGGGTTGTTCCTACGCGCGCCCAAGGTATACTGCGGCGCAGTTGGGATTTCAGGCCGATGCGGGGGTAAGTACTGCGGGCCAGGACTCACGCTACTAGCAGCAGGCGGAGCCCTGGACCCTGTTCCGAACTTAGTGGTTCCATAGTCTCTCTGCACGTTATGCTTGCTTTTGACAGGGTCGGAGAAGGTGTCCTTGATCTCATAGTGGTCGTAGCCCCGCCTACGGCCTAGTGTCACTCTTTCGTCTCTGCCGAAGGAGACACTGGCCGGCCGTTTGAAATTGACGTTTTCCTTGACGAAGTATTTGGGTCCGGGCGAGACCTTGCCGAAGCCCATGGACAGTTCTTCGCTCAAAAACTGCTTTTGGGCGTGGTCGCGAGTAGAAGTTCCGAACCCAAAAATAGGCGCTGAGCGCTCATCTCCTAGTGGCAGGCGGCCGAAGGAGGTATGCGCCCCCTCTGAGTCAAGTGCATTGGCTATCAGCACACTCATTTGCACGTTTCTCAGGTCGTCTGCAGTCTTTGGCTTGGGTGCTTCTTCCATCAATATGACTATATTATCCGCTCTTTGGAGTGCGTAACCGGTCGTAGCAAATGGAGTCTGCCCGCTGTCTCTTTTGGCTGCCGAAGAAGCAGCGGAATTGCGGGTTTCCCAGACTGCCGGAGAGCCAGTATTGCAGTCAGCATGCGAGTTCGGAGTCAGGGTTCGTTCCATGTCCACTTGACCCGAGACATAAGGTGCAGACCGATAAACTCAGCCACCACTTAGTGATCTGCAACAAAACCAAGGCACAGAAGCAAGTCACTGAACTTCCCTACTACTCCAAGGGCATCGCAGTGCTGAAACCGGACTACCAGGACGTCAACATCTCCTTGAAGAACTGGAATGCAGAGGAGACTCACATGCTAATCGGCCGAATCAACCAGCTTTATGAGGAAGCTGCAGGACTATATCACGCCCGCACAGGGGAAAGTCTGCCTCCGGTGACAGTACCCCGGGCTCCGAAGCCAGACAAGCGCCAACACATTCAGAGCCAAGTGCTTGTGCAGGTCATGGAGACTTGTGGCCTGCTGCAGACTGGAGTCAGTTATATTGAGTTCGGCGCTGGGAAAGGAGCGCTGTCTCACTATATTGCTGAGAGGACTACAGCACACCATTTCTTGATTGAGCGGGCACCGATGAGGAACAAGTATGACAAACTACACAGCCATACATTTGTCCGCCTGCAAGCCGACATAGCAGATATTGACCTAAAACGCGTCAACCTCATCGGAGCAGTAATCTGCGTAGGGAAACACGTCTGTGGAGGAGCCACCGACCTATCCCTAGTCTCAGTCCTTCGCTCAGGGGTAGAACTCGAAGGAGCAGTACTAGCAACCTGCTGTCACCACCGCTGCACTCTCAGTACTTTCATAGGCTCGGAAGTCCTGTCCAGCTTGGGGATGTCGGAAACGGAACAAATGCAGTTGTTCAAAGCCAGCAGTTGGGGGCCTTCGGGGGCGGTTAGACTGGAGGAGGGACAGGAAGCGGTGTCTATGGCGAAGTCAGAGGCTGGACTGAAGGCGAAAAGGATTATCGATATAGCGAGAGTACTTTACCTATCCGATGTCGGCCTGTCCGGCCGTTTATTCCAATACTGCGACAATTCCCTGACACCAGAAAACATGGTACTAGTCGCCCGGAAGTGCCCTCTCCCTAGCTCTTAATACTTATTATAGCACTTAGACGGGCTCGGCACTGTATACGCGTGAGACTGAACTGCTGGAGACCTGGCTATTGTGTCGCTCTTTTCGCTGTGCGTAAAGCACGTTTTTGCTTATATCAAGCCTGGGCACTTTGGCCTGCTTCTGCAAATTAATGCGCGCAGCGAGTTCCACCCTACTCCTGTCATCTGTGGACATCACAGGCATAGAAGGCCTCACCTCCGCCCCAGAGCGACACACAGAAATGCACACTCCCATATTTTGACTCTTTACAGGGCTCCCTCTAATCTAGACACAGCGGAGACAAGTAAGACACAGAGAGGGGACTAGAGGTGTATTAGTCGGGAGGGAAAGGGTGGGAATGTATTGGGGAAAGTGGGGAAGTTTGGATTAGTGAATAATGAATAGTACAGTGGGGATTCAGCTTTACCACCTGCCGACAGTTACAAGCTTGGAGCTGGCCTTGGTGGCTCGCTACTCTGTCCTGCACCTAGTCAACGACGACACCTTCAATCTCATCCCCGAGTTCCAATCTCGCTTTGAGGCCGAACAGCCTCATTTCGCATGCGAGTTTTCCCTCTCCCACGTCTTCGTAGGCGCCAACCCTATCCCCGCCTCTCAGTGGCTCGCCAGCGAAAAAACCTCTGCTAAAGTTCACTGGTACGGCCCTGAAGACAGCGACTGTCCTGTAATTTCCAACAAATCCGTGTCCGGCTTCCCTTACTTCCTAGTATATGAGCGAGAAGCTCTGGTCCAGGCAAGCCCTTCTTTCCCCCCTTCCTTCTCAGTCCTAATTACCGAGCTGGAAGAGCGGAAACTGCGGGGCTTAGCAGAGGCAGCCACCAGTCTCCGCGTTTCCGACATCTCCAGCCAAGTCATAATTTCCCTGCTTCTAACCGACCTTATATCGACTTTGCCTTACCCCCAGCCTGTTCCCACGTCCCCTGTCCGTCCCTCTCCAATCCCTATCCTCTCCCCAGACACGGAAAAAGTCCTTTCAGACCAACAGGCTCAAATTGAAGCACTGAAGAGACAAGTGGCGGTACGGGAGAAGGAGGTGGACGAATTGAGGATGTTTGCAGCGACTAATCCTGCGTATCAGGCTGAACAGTCGAGGAGGAAGCAAGACGCTCAAATTGCGCAGGCGAAGGCGTCGATTCCCTTTCTGCCCCCAGAGCCAGGGGATTTCTGGAACGAAGAACAAGACGAGGACTTTGCGGCCTACCCAAACAGCCAACTGCAGGATATCTCCGCTGTCAAGGGACTCTGGATCCTCAGTGCTGAAAATGAAATCAGGCCTGCACCGCAGCCATTTCGCAGCTCTCAGGCCTTTTCCATGAGTTCCAAGCAATCCTATATGATAGAGTCTATACCGAGTGTGCGCAGTCCGAAGCCGGCTCCAGGGGGACAGAGTCCGGTACCGACTACCAAAGCCTCCAGCTTTTTGGAGCAGCGCCAACGTCACCTTGATAAACTAATGGAGAAACAGCCAATCGGCCGTGACGGCAAGCGCCTCCCTATGCCCCGTCTCAGTCGCTCCGACCACAAGTCCACCCCCACCCTCAAGAAGGTCACTTCCTACCGCAAGAACGCACTCGCTTCTAGTGAGCTGCAGACTCCCTTCGCTAGTAGAAGTAGAATGACTTATGGAGGTGTGTAGAGGATGGGAGATATAATGTTGAGTCTGGAGAGTTTGCCTGTGGAGCTGTTTGGATTGGTGCTAGTCTATTCAGACTTAGGACCGGGACTGCTTCGGATTCGCTTAGTTTCCAAGCGCTGGGCCCAAATGTACCTCGACCTCCTGCCCCTCCTCCCTCGCGAAATCGCCCTCCTCCGCACCCGCCTCACCAGCCGCAAGCACTACCTCGCTCTGTCCAACCTCAAGTGCATCCAAGTCTTCGAAGTGCAAATGCGTGGTCTCTACCTCTGTCAAAGCCAAGTCGAGTCCTTCCGCAGTCAAGATATCACTGCTATGACTAAAGACACGGCTGTAGCGCTGTGTGGACTGTTTATGGTGCTGGGCAATAAGCCGCAGCTGCCGGAGAGAGTGGAGTTGGAGTACTTGGCGAGGTATACGAAGTGTCCGTTGTTTGGGAATAGACTGGCGGAGAGCTCGCCGTCGCAGATGAAGGAGGAAACGGTGGGAGCGCTGAGAATGATTGTGGAAGACGCTGATTTTCTCAAGGTGCGCGATGGAGTGCCAGGCCTGCCCAGCGCCCTGGCCAACTGGGTGTCCATGTTCTACAGCTACAGCGAAACCACCCGCACCATCAAGAAACTCACCACTGCCAGCGGCCTCCTCAACGACCAAGAAGCAGCCCTCGCACAGCTGCAAGCGAGCATCGAGAAAAGCCGTCTTCTTAGTCCTAAGCAGAGGGATTAGTTGGGAAGGAGTCTGTTAGGAAGATTCTAGGCTTATTAACTTCGGCGGCAGCAGGAGCATTGAGAGCAACTATTCTGGCCATAGATTTGAGTACCGCAGTTGCGACACTGCCAATACACAGGCATCGTCTGTCCCTCCCCATCTGCGCATACAGGGATACGAGAGTCAGGGATGGTTTGCATTTGATAGTAACTGGAGCTGCCGGCCTGGCTTTGGTAGCCGCCATACACAGGAAGCGTAGGCGTGTTGGCGAGCTGAGAAGGTCTGAGAGTCGGGGAAACACTGAGCTGCTGGGATTGCCCAGCTTCCCCAGGGTGGATGAAGATGCAGGACTGTGCATTGGGGCAGCTTACCCCAAACCCGCAATGGGTCTTTTTGTAGAATTGCCCAGTATGGTCATACCCACACTTCGTCTGCGCCAACGGGCAGTTCCGAGTTCTGCAGGGTATCTTCGCCCTGTCGTAGAAAAGGTTAAAGCGGGTTCTCAAGGCCTCATCCAATTTCCTCGCCTGCGTGCCCATAGTCACCATCGCCACCTCCGCATACTCATTAATCAAGAACTCCGCCAGTCCTTGCAGGCGTCTTTCACTGCCAACCATGGTGTAGCAGCTGTCGAAATAGCACAGGAAGTGGGTGTCTGAGAGGTGCTGCTTGTGAAGACAGTAGATGCAGACAATGTGGTTGCAGGCTAGGGCGAAGGCTGTCATGTCGGTGTTGGTGAAGCTGACTTGGCAGAGAGGACAAAAGGGTACGACTGCATCCATCGCAGTATTTCTTTATTAGTACTGTGCTGTCTTTCGTAGTCCATGTCTATAGCTTTGATGGCGTCTTACTAGTGAAGCAAAGCTAACAAGTGCCTTTTCCTTCGGTTTCCACCAGGCGATAAGCCAGTGTCTTCTCCTTAGCAAAGCTATTTCCTTGGTATTCTTTCCTGGAGATCATGAAACTGCAAGCTATACCTGGTCATATGCATACACTCGCTATAACGCTGGGAATCCCTACCCTGGACGAAAAGTGTGCCAATTAAGAAATTCAAAGTTAGGCGAACCTGATGAAAATCGCGAAAAGACGCAAAATTATCTCTGCGAGACTGATATTTCCCTCTATCTACAAGGGAAAATGCATATCCTTTCACACATTCACAAGGGCTATTCCCAAGTGAACCCCCCCTCAATATACCCTGCCATTCCCCCACATCTCTCCATCGACCCTAATCATGGCAGTCCAAGACTCTTAGTAGAAGCTCCTAACCCTACGTCTAAATCTCAATCCCAAAGTCGAGTGGTCTTTTCCTGTAGTAGAAAGTCACGTAGCAGTCGTGGCAGCGGCCTTTGGCGTACAGGGGCAGGCTGGAATGGCCGCATTTCCATGCTCTGGAGGGCCGGGCGGTCTTGTGGTAGCAGGAGGAGCACATGTTCTTCGCATAGTGCTTGCGGTCGGAATGGGGACAATTCGTGTTCTGCATCAGCCTTTTCGGGGGAGAATAAATCATATTTGTGAAAGAAAAGTCCAGCACTACGTCGAGTCCCTGGTCAGTTCCAAGCCCAAAGTCTAGCGGCGGAAGGGTGATTCGCTTATTTCCTTGCAGTTTTTCCTCTGTCCAGCCCTTGTAGGACTGCAACTCCTGTCTATTTCCTCCTGGACTTGCCTTCATTTTTGTTACAGGACTGCCATAGATTCAGTTTACATCAATTCCAGCACTTAAAAACTCGCTTTTATACGTACTTCCCATGCAAATGCAGGGAAATTGGCATAAAAAGGCTCTATCTGTATGGGAAATATGTTTTAAGCAGGTGGGTTTGAGAGAGAAATAGGCACCTTTCTAGTGGAATTGGGACTAATTTCCCTCCAGTCCCAATATCCGCCTGCAGACAGCTTCTTATCCCTGAGTCTACTCCAGCTTGGCCTAAACCTAGCAAATACTTCGCCATTTCTGTATGGTGCTTTAGACTTTGGCTGGGCCATGGACTCGGGGAAGCTGGAAATGAAGGCTGGGAGGGAAGGATTGGGAACTACGCTGGCTTATAGTGGACAGCTTGCACTAGAAGCATAGGCTACAGGATGTCTGAGTCTGTGTGGTTATAAGTGACTTTCTGCCTATCCCACTCTGGCAGGCTGCCAAAGCCCCCTGGTAGTCCTGCAAACTCTGGAAACTAGCGAAATAGACTGAAATACAGAAGTAACTAGCAGTCCCACCAGTCTGTATTGCCCTTTACCAGGTGCAGTCCTCTAAGCCCTATGGCTACAGGCTTATATGGGTACTGGAGATATGCTTTGTATATAGTTGACTAGGGGTGATTTGGGAGGGAATTCTCGTTTTTCGTGGGATTTGGCCTAATTAGTCGAATTAAATCTGCGAATTCAAGCTTTTATTTCCCCGCCAACATCTATTTCTCCTAAAAAACATCACATTTCACCCTTGTCTAGACTGACCTCAGAAGTGCACACAGCCACCTGTCCCTACTGCTCGTTTAGCCATAATTCCAGTATGAGTCTCTACTCCTCCGATCCCGCTTCTCTGAGGGATGAGGTCGAGGTGCTGCCGCTGCCTCCCGCCTACTCCCGGCACTCCAAAGTCGCCTTCGAAGTCCAAGACCCTGAAGAAGAGGACTCTGATGCTTCTATCCCTCTAGGCCGCATCTGCCTGACCGCTTCTCTGCTGTTTATAGGCGCAGGCCTGCTCTTCTTCGGCGTTTTGGCTGAAATCCGGTCTCCTGTGCCAGGCAAGGGCGTGGCTTACTTGGTAATGGGCGTACTGTTCCTCATCCCCGGGGCTTACTGCACTGTAGAACTGGTCCGGATGTGGAACATACAGCCAGACATGACGAGAATCCCTGAAGAAGTACAAATTTGATCCTAACAGAGACTGTAAGTAGGGTAAAAAGCAGGCTTTGAGGCAATAAATGGACTTCAAGGCTGTACAGAGTGGGGTGGAGGGTGGGGAGAGGGACACCTTTTTGCCTGTGGATTTGGAGAGGCTGGGGGAGGAGTTTCAGGGAGGTTGGAGAAGGGAGAGCCAGGCGGATTCGTCATGGAGCAGCTCTCAAAGTTCTGCTTTCCAGCCCTGTCCGGACTCTGCTGCTCCCCAGTCCACCAGTCTCCTCCTACCCCCTGTCCTTTCCCTGCTCGAAGACGTCAAAGACTCCGAAGACTGCGAAGACTTTTCCTACTCATCGGAAATCCACCAACAAGCCCTGGTTATAGAGCAAAAGGAAGAGGCCAGGGAGCCTGGAGAAGAAGCGGAATTGATGCATCCTCAGAAAGTGAGGAAGCCAGATGCGCAGAAACAAGCGGAGTTCAACTTCAGAGAAGGCCGATTTCACAGGAAAGTGAAAGTGGAGCAGACAGAGTGGCTGGTGGAAAGCAGCCAAGTTGAGGAGGGGAAGGAAGGGACGGTGGAAAGGCCCAAAGAGGAAGTTGAGGACTTGGCGCCTCCGACTTTCTTCACGTTCGAAGAAACCAGTCTTCCGCCCTCTGTTCAGACCCCTCCACTGCAGCAGTCCTCACAGGACCCGGCCTCTTCCCAGGCTATCGATATTGAGTGGGAAGAATTCGCATCTGGCTCATGTCAGCAGCGGGCTAAAAGCAGCTCCGAGTCGCTGCAGCCTCCCATCTCTGTGCAGTCGGAAGAGAGTGCACAGACCTCGGCTCCGCAGTTTAGTAGTGCCCAGGCGAGTCCCAGGGCTGCAGAGGAGGTAGTGAGGGAAAAGCTCCAAAGTCCAGTTTCATCTGAATCTGAGAGGGATAAAGAAGCATTGCTGGGCACCCAGGCCAGTCGACGCAGTACCAAGCTAGTCCGCTACCGTGATGTCTGGCCTGCCTTCGAGCAGCTCGATCTCACTTCCTACCTCCAGCCCGAAGACAGCATAGTCCCATCCATCCCATGGTGGAAGCGATGTTGTATGGGAGAAAGAGAGGAGCTAAATATAGAGGCAAGTAGACAGCAAAGAGGGCGCATATTTGCTCTGCAGAGAGTGAAAGTCAGGGACGAAGGAAGGAACTGGGAGATGATGATGAGTGTATGGAAGATGTGTATGAGTGATAAGGAGGACTGCAATAGACAGGGCTCGCACTGGGCTCACCTGGGCTTTGACGGTCCTGCCCCTTTTTCCACTTTTCAAAATGCAAACTTGCTAGGACTTATACAGCTCCTTTTCTTCACCAGTCGCTATTGCAAATCCCAGCAATTCCTCTCCAAACTGACTCAAGGCCACTTCCCGCTGGCCCGTCTTTCCTGCGCTATGACCTCTGCAGCCACCCAAAGTCTTCGAGAAGGCCTGCTGGAGAGCTGGGTATACAGCGGCTTTTCCGTTTACATTGCAGTGAATTCCTACTATGCAGGACTGATGGTGCGCTGTGTGCAAAGGTGGGAAAAGAGCTGGGAGAAGCAGTGGGAGAGACTGAGGAAAGAGGTGGAAATCGAAGGGAGACGCAATCCGAGTGCAATGCTACGATTGGCGCAAAGCAAAGATCTGCTCCAGGCCTAGTTTAGTTCCATTTTATATGTTTTCCCACTAATTACAGAAGTTTTAGTCGCGTTTTGTACTGTTTATAAGGAATATTTGCTAGTTAGGCAGGAAGTCTTCATTTCCCTGTCTAATCATCAACTCTAATAGTCGCTTTTCCCGAGTTTTCCGCTTACAGGTAAAAACCAATACCCCAACTAGGCCAAATATCATCGCAACTCCTATTCCCGCCTCTCCAGTAAGCAGCAAATCAATGGCTTCACTACAAGGCTCTGAGACAAGACGAGGCCAAGGCCATATACAGGCCTCAGAGTCGCTTATTATGGTCCAGCGGAGTCCGTCATTGCAGGGAAAAGTGCGATTTTGGGTCTCGTGTGGCCTGCAGACTGGACAGATAGAGCGAATTGCCCATTGGAGTTCGACACTACAGGCAGTTTCGTGGGTCACTTTCGGCCAAGAGTTCTCCTGATTAGGGTCGCATATGAGCCAAATAAGGCTGAAAAAGGGCCTTTCGTCGCTATCGCATTTTGAGCCCTGTCCGATTCTGATTAGGACATTTCCGTCGTATATAAGATCTTCGAATTGGCGACCGAAACTTACTTTTTGGGGGCTACTTTTGGCTTCTGCTGCCAATCCTACTCTTGTGCCATACAGAAAAGCCTTTTCTGTCTCTTCTTGGTTTGTTAATGTATCAGTCGCTACAGGTTCAAATAGTGATAAATAGTAAGTCCGTAGAGTGCCATTAATTGGACCAATCAGTCCTTTCTCTAATTTCCTCGTATAAACCGCAACTTCCGCAAACTCCACCAACTCCCTTAATTGGCAAAAAGTGCCTTTCGATATAGTTCCGAATGGACACATTTCGCAGTCCTGCCCAGCCCTCCAGCCGACCAAGTGCCCAGGACACTTAGTACAAGTACTACGGTGTAGGTCTGCAGCAGTGCCAGAGGGACACACTCGGCACTTCGCCTGTCCTTTGCCACTAACTGAGCCGGAGGGACACTGCACACAGGTTGGGGAGGGACTCGAGTCTGAGCCTGTAATGGAAATCCAATGCAAGGCAGCGGAGTCTGGGGAGCTGGAGACGAACTCCCAAGAAAGCAGACTTTCCCCGAGTTCTACTATGTCGATATGGTCTGCTGAGGAATAGGTGTGGTATTTCCTGTGAATTAGGTTGTTCAGGCGGAAAAGCAGATAGGAGTCTGAGGAGTTAATGGAGTAGGCGAAGTCAATTGCAGTGGGAAAGGACGTGAAATTGACTGTTAGACTGAGAATTATCCTTACGGATTCTTCAAATAAGACACCCGATTCAAGTCTGTTTCCAGCCAATACCCAGCCTTGGCTATATGCACATTTCCGCCCGTTAAAGTCCTCACAATAAGACTCAAATCCTGTGGGAAACTCCTCCCAGTGGCTGAAATTTGTCCTTTTCAGAGGGATAAAGCCTGCTGGACAAGGCTGACAGCTCTCTCCCTCACTACTAAACTTCCCCTCTGGGCAGATTTTGCATTCTTCGCCCTGTTTCTCGAAGCCTGCTGGACAAGTAGTCTGTCCACAGGGCAGATTGAACTGGTCCTCTGGCAATTGAGAGTGTTTCCAAGCACAGATTAGAGGCTTTTTCCATTGAAAATGTATGTCTTTCCTACCGTCTAGACACAGAGACGTCACAATTATATAATCATTTGGCTCACATATACGCCGTAAAGAGCACTTTGGGGCGCCTGGGAGAGCGTAGTACTCAGCAGAGCAGGGCGAACAGCCCTCAACTGTCGTATTAAACACTGAATTCATAGGACAGACTTGACAGCCGCTAGCGCCCTTGGCACTAATTAGTCCCAGTGGACAGGGCTTACAGGCGAAATCCGCATAGTCCACCCCTGGGACTGATATAAGCCTTATTTGAGCCTGAGTAGGTGAATGTGAGAAATAGGGAAATCGGTAGGAAATAGCGATCTCATTGACTCCTGCTAAGAGCTGGGCCTCTAGGACCTGCCAAGCAGGGGACAAGGAAGTGTCGGTATGTATAGGAAAGCTGTTGATACTCATATGAAAAGCGGGCTGCGGCCCAGGTGAGATGTGGCGGTAGTGAAGACTGAACACACCCGGCTTCACCAGGTGAAATCTTCCCAATAAGGTAGTCTCATAGGAGCGACCGGGAAGGCCTGATAAGGCAGTTTCCAGGTACAGTCCATTGTCAGATATAGTCCATTTCGGACATTCGGTGCCTCCCCCTTCACAGCTCTGGCCAAAGTCCCTCCACACTCCCTGCCACTGCTCCTCCCACCCCTTCGCCCCACCCCCGCTATACCAGTTGGCAGCACACACTTTGCACATTGCCAGTCGCTTGCTAGGGTCTGTAGTTATATAAGACCCTGCTGGACACTCCAAGTCACAAGGGAAGTGGAGGGCAGGCGGGGGAGGGGAGGTGCAGTTGGTCCAGTAGTAAGCAGCAGTCCGGCTGCCCTCCAATTCGCACAGTCCCAAGCCCTGCTTCAGTCCTTCCCAGCCGCACTGTCCCCAGGCCACTCCCAACGTCCATAGCAGGTTAAAGCTTCCTAATAGCCCTTTACTTCTCATATTTGCAGGCGCCAAGCCGCCACAGTTGAGTCTTCCGCCAGAATCAGCAGCACTTCCGCCCTCTCCAGGTACTTCACCGCCCTAATCGCCCGCTTCGCCCCTTGAAAGGCGGAAATCAAGCGAGTAGTGCTAGCCTTATAGTGCAGTACCAAGCCTGTCTACATGTTTTATACCGTAAACGCCAAAATCAAAGCATCGAACACAGGGATATAGACACAGGCAGAGACTACATCAGTAGGAGAAGCGAATTCAGAGGGCAGGCTGTAGGCTGCAGTCTAGGCTGGAAAGTACGAATAGGGGCGATTTCGCGTTCGACCACACTAACAACTCCGCCCCGTCGCAAATAAGGATATTGCCAGGGTCTACGAACAGGGAAAGCACTGGCCCTGTGCCTCTGGTGGAGATGGAAGTTAGGTACTTGGGTTGGGACTGCTCCAAGGTATATATTAGCACCCGGTTTATACTGGTTCCTAGGTAGATTTTCTGTCCATTTGGGTCGATTGCGAGAGAGTGGAGGGAGGCGGTGGTCAGACGGGACTTGAGACTGCCCCCGCCTACCACTACAAGGTTGTTATTAGCGTACTGGAGGACCTTTAGAGTGTTATCTGCGCTTGCAGACACCAGAATAGCACTGGGCGCATGGTAACAAAGCGCAATTATGCGACTGGAATGTACAGGAATAGGGGCTGTCAGGCTGGACTTCCAGTCGTCTTCCAGGTAAAACTGGCTCAAAGCCACAAACCCGTCTCCCAGTCCCAAGGCCGCCTCCGCTCCACTCAGTCCCACTCCCGCTGTAACCGCCTCTTTCATATTAAACACCACCACAGGCCGCAAGCAGTCTCTTTCCAAGGGAACCAGCCCCACAGCACCCTTACTCGGACGGATAACGAAGTCCCAGACTGAGGCGGGAGTGGTGTCTTCCAGACATATGGCGAGGGCTGAGGGCAGAACTAGCAGGGCGGTGGCTTGGTAGTGCTGGGAACAGTGGATTTCGCTGGTTATCCGCAGAGGCGGGAGACTGCTGGAGCTAGTTTCCAACAACCCTCGGAACAGCTCAGCGTTGATCACATCATCCCTCTGCACGAGTTTCCCAAGGTAGGAATTCAGCGTTTCCACAGCTATATCCGCACTTTCACAGGTCAATAAAGGGAAACTGAGTGGCGGCAATAGACATAGTAGCGACTTTAAGTGTTGGTCGAGTCGCTTTATGTCTGAGTCAGATAGATCCACTGTCTAGCGCACACCTTTCCATAGGGTTCGGCCGTGTCTGCACTCCACTACGAACTTGTAGCCTTGAGTGCCTTCGAACAGACGCAGCAGGGCGGTGCAGGTCAGGCGGCCTGCGAAGTCTTCGTCCATGTTAGTAGGGCTATTGGGGAGTGAGTGCTGGGAGTAGGCGGAAAAGACGAGATTAGGCTAGGAGGAGACTATGGTGGAGTTGAAGGAAAGGAGGAGTTCCTCCGATACATCTGCGAATACCTTTCTTTGGTCTCGGTCCTTCTTGACTCGCCAATACAGCTTTTCCACGAGGACTAAAATGCCTTTTTCATACAGACAAGCCGCTACTATATACGCGCAAATAATCCCCAGCAACTCCCCTTTAAATTCTCTAGGGAAATCCACAATCCCCATAAACTCCCTCAGCCAAGTCGCAGGCGCTAGCAACTGGTAAAGTGCCAGAAAGACCAGAAACAGGTACCACAGTGTATATGGGATATTGGAATAGGCCTCTTTTCGGAAGGGTCTCCCGATGTTAAAGAGGAAGTTCACTGTGAGGTAGTTGAAGTTGCTGGTCAGGTAGACGACTGAGTTCTCGGAACAGACTAAGCCTTCCTCGGTGTCAGGGTCATCTAGATCGAGGGATCGAAACCAGGACTGGCGGGAGACATAGCCCCAGGCCAGCAGTTGCGAGGAGAAGCAAAGAACACCGCTGCCAATAACTGAGAGCAGAATAGGAACGTTTAAAAGCGAGTTCCCCGGCGTCCTCCTCGCCAGCTCTCCACAACTCCTCGTATAGCTCATTAACACAGTCAACGGCAGCACTACCACCAAGTCCGCATACAGAAACTCGAAATCTCCCAAACTCGACCCCCACCAGTACAGTATACACACACTGGAGAACTGGATAATGGAGTACAGCGCCATGAACTTGAAGCATATGAAGGAAGTCGCGAGAGCGCAGCGGCCCTCACGCAGGACGTCTAGGACTGAGGAGATGTTTTGGACTTTGCTGGTGAAGGGAGCGGCGATTGAGGCTTCTGCTTCACTGAGAGACACACCAATGTCAGCTGCCTTTAGTGCTCCGCAGTCATTGGCTCCATCCCCACACATCCCCACTAGGACTCCGGTCTTTTTCAACTCCTCTACAAGTAGGGTTTTCTGCTCAGGAGACATTCTCGCATAGACTCTGCAGCGCTCTAAGCAGGCGCGTAGCAGTACCCGGTCCACCTTCCCGCCTGCAGCACTCCGCTGCACTAGGTCTTGGAAAGCCTTGCCCGTGAGCACGAGGGAAAAGCTGGAGTTTTGCTGGAGCTGGTATAGGATGTTGCCGTCGTACTGAGTATTAGTTGTGCTTGGGCCGATTTCAGTCTCTAAGGGTCTGTCGGAAATGGGAAGAGAGCGGAACTTGGACGGGGAGCGGGGAGGCTTGGAGTTCTCGGAAGCAAGGATGAAGTCTGAGGAGGATTTGTGCTTTTGCCAGATGACTCCACTTGTGGATAAGTCCCCGATGTAGATTTCGTCATTATCAGGGACGATCCCGCATTCTTTGCCAATCGCAAGGCCTGTGAGACTAGCATCCCCAGTGGCCATTACGACCTTAATTTCCGCTTGCAAGAGCTGTTCCAGTGCCGGCTTCGACTGCTCCTTCAGCTTATTTTCCAATATAACCACTCCCAAAAAGGTCAAATCCCTCTCCAGACTTTCCCTCTGCAGCTCCATCAGCCCTGCCAACGCTGCTTCAGGCACTGGGCCACAGGCACACGCCAGCACTCTCAGTCCCTTTTGAGCGTACTCATCTAAGACCTCCGCGAGATTCACAGGGATAGTACTAGGGTCGCATAGGGAAGATATGACCTCTGGGGCGCCCTTTAGGTGGAATCGGTGAGTCGAGCCTTCATTCACAATGACTCCCATTCGCTTACTGATGGAGTCGAAGTGAAAAAGGTGGATAACGCGTAATTCCCGGCCACTCGGACTTCGCATAGTCATGCGCACTCCCTCCGCTCCTCCGTCTCCAAAGCTCCACCCAGTGCTCGTGAATATCACCACGTCCATTACGTCGCCCACCAGTTCTGCCCCTGCCAGTTTCAGGGAGTGACAACACACTAAATTGTCCATGAAAGTCCCTTCGCCTACATCCTTTGTCTCCTGCACATGGTCCAAATCGGCACACATTACTCCCATTAGGGTCATTCCGTCTTGGGTCAGAGTCCCGGTTTTGTCGAAAACCATCATGCGGATTTCACCTGCTACATTCACGCGGGGTGGGGAAATGCAGTAAATTAGTCGCTTGCGGAGACGGTTGAGAGCGAAGGAAGTGCCTACGGTCATTGCAGTGGGGAGAATTGGTGGAACGGTGATTGTGATAAGGTCCAAAGAGCGAGTAGCGACACTTTTGGTCTCCACTTCAGCGTCCAGCATCGGCTTCAGCGTAATAAAAAACCCGATAACAGCCATAACCGCCAGTAGTGCCACGAACCACAGACTTTCCTGGTAGAACTTGAACTCGTTGGGCTTGGGGAACAGTATGGACCGCACCAGCTTCCCCTTCAGTGTGTGGAAGCCTGTCCTCATTACCACGCCCAGCGCCTCCTTGTCCTGGCCCAACTGCACCACTTCTGTGCCTTGGTAGAGAGTGTACAGTTTGTCTTTGTCAATTTCATATATGAACTCCTCGCGGTCAGGGAGAGGGTCTTTGATGACTGGCACCGACTCCCCTGTGAGCATGCTTTCTTTCATAATGCAGGACCCGGAGATCAGCAGGATGTCGCAGGGAATGGGACCCCGCTCTGGCAGCACTAAGAGATCACCGTGGACTATTTCCCACGAGTCAATCACGACTCTCTGTCCAGCCCTTACTACTGTCACAGGAAACGTACCGCCCGCCATTTGTCTCACTCTTTTCACATTCGTCCTGGTCTCAATCAGCGTAATCGCCAGTGAAACCGTGGAAATGACGAATATCGCCACAGCGAAGTATATATACCCCTCATACAGCCATAACGCCACCGAGAACATTTGAAAGACGAAAAAGGCGTTGAGGATTTCGTGGATGAGGAGGTAAAGAACGCTAGGTACTGGTACGTCAATCTTGCAAGGACCATATAGGTCACGGTATTGCTGCACGTCCTCGGCGTATCCACTGTTATGCTTCCTGTGGAACTCGGAGTAGGCCAGGTGGGTATGAAACAGGAGCGGCCACACTTCTGCCTTGTCCACGAAGTAGTACAGGTGCTGGAATTTGAAAGTCTTAATCCTCCCATACATCCCTGTTTCCCTCACCCTCACTTTCACCACTTCCCTCTGATGCGCTGTAATCACCAAGAAATCAGTCGCTTCCTCCACCCCACAGAGGCGATACAAAACTCCAATCCTGAGTTTGGGGAACCACCAGGAGAAGAGAAAGAAAAAGCCCGCAGAGACAAGTACGAGGAAAGCATAGAGAATAACGCGGAACAGGGTTCGTTGGTAGCAGAATACAGTGCTTATTTGTGAGTCGTCGTCTACGTCGCGGTGAGGGTGGCATGGCAGGGAAGGAGCAGGAGTCGAGGAGGACTCGAGCATTTTTAGCAACAGGGATTCAAATGTATGAGAAAAGCTCTGCCAGGGACAAATATGCTAAAGTTCGTATCGCTGGAATGTCCTTCCTAAAGCCATACCTCCCTCCGTTGGTCCAGAGCACTACCTTTGCTCCGCGCCTTTCCAGTATCTGTCCGGCCAAGAAGGTCGCTGATTACCTATACGAAGAAGTGGCACTCGAGTTTTCCAAGGCCAACTATAGGTACTGCTGGCCTAAGCTCCCAAATGCCACTGTTCACAGACCTGAGTACTCAGCAGTGCCGCTATTTCCGCCGAGCCTCGACCCAAGTTCAGCCAGACTTCTCTATATAGAAACATATAGCAGGAACAGGTGGAGTGTAGGTTCCCAGCTCTTGTGTTGCAGCAGGCTATTCAGAGTTGAGGCGATCCCTTTCAATTCCCATCAAGCACACAAGATACAGTTAATAAATGGATAAGGAGAAGCTGAGAAGCGGTCTGTTGACCGTAGCTGAGGGCATTGAAGCGCTTGACGATCGGACTACGAAGCTTGGCCAAGACCTGCTTGCGAGCAAAGAGGAGATGAACTCCCAAATAGCTGGCCTGCACAAAGAAGTTGAGGACCTGCAGGTCGGAGTAGATGGACTCAAAACGATGGCATTGGAGGAAAAGAAGACTCATAGTCTGGGAGACTTAGCAAGAACGCTTAACGAAGTGGTGCAATTCCAAGCCCAGATGGCCAAATCTCAATCTTCCCAAATCGAATTGCTGCTGAAATCGAATGCAGACATGGCCAAATCCCAGACAGAGATGGCGGACCAAATCAATGCGAAGCTGGACAGCTTTAAGCGTCCTGAAGAGCCTTTAATGCCCAGTAGAGAGACGGACAAAGCGCTGTCCTATCCCGGCCATAATGTCCAGCTCATTCCGATCCAAACGAATAAACCAGCTGATCTCGAACCAACTACTGAAATTCACTTCGAGGAAACGAAAGACCCGCCAATTCCCATCGAACCACCCACGTACGAGGACAGCAACCTGAAAGCAACGCTTCTGAACTTGTCCACTTTGCAGGAAGAAGAGAGGAATCACTTTCTAAAGACGTGCTTAGAGGACTCTCGGCTCATGCAGAGAGTGCTGGAGATGTGTCTGGACACTGACTCTTACACCGCGCTGTTCTTTTTGATAGTGTTGGGGAAAAAGGAGACCCTTCTGGGGTTATGCGAGCAGATGGAGGGCAAAACGAAAGCAAATGGCCGGATGAAAATTGACTCTATCAGTCAAATTGCCGAGGCGAGCAAGAATGCACCAGCGCTGCTGTCACTCAGAAGCCTAGCCCGTTCCCCGCAAGCAGCTAAGTAGCCATAGAGCCTTCACCAGGTGTTAGGATTGGCTGGGCTTTCATCAAGTGATCGTTATAGTGTGTGCGTCAACACCCAAAAAGCCGCAATAGCGATAAAAGCTACCCTCATTCTAATATATCCATTTACACATCTAAAAGGAACGAGACTCCACCACTTCCCTCAGATGCACCACCCACTCGAACAAGTTGTTTAAGTCGCTTTCCACATCCCAGCTGTTCTGCAGTGCATCACACTGTTTGGTTATTCTGAGTGTCAGACTTTCCTCTGCTTCGAAGATCTGCACTAGGCCGAAGTAGGTGTGGGCTCTTAGGAAACGCACTTTGCGAGGGAAGTCCTGGATAGGCAGTACAGGGTCTTCGATGGAGTAGAAGACTTGGCGTATCTCTCCTCTAAGCATCTTGACCTGACACTTCTCCACATACTCCCTCTCCTCCAGCCTGGGATCCCACCTCTGTATATAGCTCCGCAAGTACGCGTTTTCCTCCGCTACATACACCACTGTCATTTCCCTCACCGTCAAGTCCCACTGAGTCCGGAAGTCCGGGTTGTCCAGCATTGCTAGTAGGAAATTCGCCTTCACGATAGGACTCAGGTCCACAGTTATGCGGTAAACGCAGAGTTCTGCCTGGTATTTGGAGCCTTCTAGGACTGCTATTTCGATGGAATCTTGCGCTTCAACAGTCTCCCAAGAGGCGGAGTCGAGGGAAGTGGTGATATATTCTTCGAGTTCTCTGGCTTTCGTGTCGAGGAAGCAGCCGCTTGTGAGTGTTTCCTGAGTGATTTGAGCGTGCAGCTGTATCCGATTGACAAGAGGAGTGAGAGTTGTGGCTCGGTGGAGATTGGAGGCGATGATAGCGGAGAGGGAGGGGGTGTGTCGGTGAAAGGACAGGGGCTCTGTGAGTGTGGAGGACTGCAGGAGTGTGGGAGTGATTGCGGAGAGGGGCTCCTGCGGCGGTTTCTGTGGAAAAAGGTACTTCTCGAGACTTGCAACAGCCCATAGGAGACAATATGAGCAGTTCGAAATCGGGACTGTCCATCCTAGCACCTAAATCTTAATGGCCCTATACCTCACTGCCAGCATTACCCACGCCACAAAGGTCTCTTCGGGGTACGCCACTACCTTCACTCTAACCACCAGTCTGACAGTATCTCCTCTGGTTTCCAGTATGTCCCTGGCCACCTGCGACTGCACCAAACTCGTCAGCATCCGTCCGGCGTCCATATGCGAAAACTGGTAAGGGTAGGCCTTGAAAGTGTGTCCGTCTGGCACATAGTTGTGGATGCTGTCTTGGAACTCTTCACTGCCGAAGGTCACTGAGCCGATGCGCTCTAACTCGTAGTTCGCTAGGGCGGGAGTGAGGAGGTACCCCAACTCATCGTCCCAAAAGGTAAGCAGATCTAAATGGTTCCTATGCTGCTGAATCGACTGCTTCAGTTCACTTTCCAACTTTTCCGCCATTTCATATACTCCGCTGGCAGGAGGTCTTAGAGGCAAAAAGCGCGGTGCAGGGGTGAGGGAACTGATCATTTCAGGCGCCATGGGCTTCCACATGGCTTCGTTTTCCAGCTCCCAAGACACATTAGCCACTGTGTCGTCCACTTGAATATTACCATAAAACTTCCGATGATTGAAGACGCAGCCGATTTTACGGTAAAAGCGATGTACGCGTGGGTCATCACTGGGCATTCTTTGCCCGTTAATAGTCTCCCATAGCTGTATTTTCCTGCCTCTGGTCATCACCCAGGCATGCGACCCTTCCCCGCTGGCGCCCAGACACACATACGCATCCAAGCCAAATCCCAGCAAAAAGCTGCACAGCAGCACTGCATGGTCCTCCGTATCCCCCGCTCCTTTCGACAAAAACGTATGCATGGAGTACCAAGTCTCCACCCTCGCTCCTCCCGGCACTTCCACTCTTTCCTGCGGTATCAGCGACACAAAGCGTGCAGCGTGCAAGGGACTGTCCAGCATGCGGTTACACTTGAGTGGCTGCACTAAGGCGCACACTGGCTGTTGGGAGCCGTCTTCAGTCTCTGCGAAGATCTTGACTAGGCGAGTGTTGTGGCTCGGGCGGATTTGCTTGTAGTCGCGCCACCACTCGGTGGTGTATTCGAAGAAGGAGTGGGTGATGTCTCGGGTGTACTTTTGCTCAAGGGAAAGCTGCTCGGTAATCAGACGGTCAGGGAGCAGCTGAGCGGAGGTGGGCTTGGGAAGCATATCCACCTGGAAGTACAGAATCCCCACTGCAAACTTCGCCCTCGCCCCAATGCCCATCATCTCCACCGGGAACTGCAGTGTCGCCACGGACAGAAACAGTCTCCAGTCCACAGCCTTGACAGCCAGCACCTCCCTACTGCCTCCCTGTTCCTTCACTACCACTATATGTATGGGCGCTTGCAGCTTCACTAGAGTGGCTAGCTCCACATTGCTCCCATCAGGCGCGGAAAAGCTGAGCAGGAACGACTCGTCGAAGACAGGGTCCACCGTGCACTGTACTATGCGACTAGAGAAGCGCTGTCGCAGGAAGCTGATATGGATTTGAAGAGTTGTGGGCGAGTCGATCTCCGCGGCAAAGTCCAAAAAGGCTTTTCCGTACTGCAGCTTTAGTAGTAAGTAGCGCTTGTTGGGCTCTGCAGCGGCCTCGGGTTCGAGTCTGGCGTTGCCGACTTGGTCTACTACATCTGCCAAAACGCCCTGCTGTCCTAGTGCTTCTAGGATCTTTTGGCTGGACAGGGCTTCGGATATGGCCTGCGATTCTAGAGCGTCGCGGACTCTATCGAAGACTTGGTTTTTGTCCATGTAGTCGTGGATAAGAGACTTGAGCCGGGCTAGTTGCTCAGGACTGTAGGAGGACATTTTGAATGCTACGTAGTAATGGCGAAAAGCTTCGAACACATAGAGAAAAGGCTAAATTGGGATTAGGGCTATTCCTCGCCTAGTTCCCCATATCGCGATTTCACCTTCGCTAACTGCTCCAGCACACTTTGATTGACAGTGGCCACCTTGCGTAAGCGAATTCCCTGCCACTTACTTGCCCACTTCCATATCCCCACAGCCAAACATACCCCAAAGACTCCTAAAAGCACTAGTAATAGCCAAGGAACAGAGGTAGAAACAGCCAGTTGGACAGTTATCGGAGAATACGGAACTTCTAGGTCTCCGATATAGGCTAGAACTGTGAAATGCACAGGCTGGGAGGTTTCTTGGTAGAGTCGGAAGGTAGTTTGAGCAATTAAGGAAGGGAGATCTGCCTGCTTTACCACTCCCATCAACTCCTCCAGGCCTATTCCACACGCACTTTGCAGCCTTTCCCTCTCCTCATACGTATAAAACACTCGATACACTGCAGTGGTGTTGGACACAGGAGCAGACCAGTGGAATTCCACTCGATGGGCACTGATTTGAAACCAGAGGATAGTGCCATCATTGCCAGGACTAGCAAGAGGCTTCTCTGTATTGGAGTTAGTGCCATTCGCAAGGATACGGAAAGGAGTGTATTTGGGCTCTATTCCTGCTGGGAAACTTACTACAACTTCATACATTTCCTGTGCTATTCCCACTGTGGTCAGCACAGAAACCGCTCCTTTACACTCCATTTCTTCCCTATAACTGCTGCTATTCACATGCACAATTAGAGGCTCTCCACAGGTTTCTAACTCTATGACAAGCTTGCCAGAGTGAGCGATTTGCACGAGAAAGCGGGCTTCTAGCCACAGAGGTCCTAGCAGTGAAGCATTGGGGAGACACTCATAAGTCGCGAAGGCACAGCCTTAGGAAAGCTGAATATAGAAGTGACAGGTCAGGGAACGAACTGGCTGCAGGGAAGTGTATTCAGTCTAGTCTGCAGAGGAAAGACTGCACTGCGAGTGCAAGAGGGAAAGCCGGTCTTTGGACTCCTGGGGGATATGTGCTGGACTGGGTCCAGAGGACTACTGGGTAGGAAGGTAGAGGTGACCTTTGGACGGAAGTCTCTACGCAGTGGACGCAAGTAGCACTGTGCAATGGACTCCTGCACCTGGAAGTCAAAGGTAAGTCTGTCTTCCTGGTGGCTTTCCAGACTGTAGAACTGAGTCCAGCCCTCTACGAGTTGGATGTGACTGTCTCTGGTGTGTGCTGTCAACGTATAGCTACAGGCCTGCGAAGCAAACAGCAGTATATAGAGAGTTCCAGAGCGGTACTGCAGGGCGGTAGGGGCAATAGTCATATGAGCAGGATTGGAAATATAGGACCACAGGAAATTAGTCTCATTTACATCCGCGGAATAGCTAATATACAGGTTAAAACCTCCTGTATAGGCCGAGCCTGTCCCAATACACTGCTGACTTGCAGAACAAAGGCCACTTCTCTGTCTCCACAGCTCTCAATTGCCATAATAAGGCTGCAATTAGCGCAGAAATGAGGGTCTTCCCTAGCTATCAGCAACTCACAGGGCAGATGAGTACTAGGGAAGGGCCAGTAATAGGCCTGGGACGAGGGGAATGATGTATCAGATAAGGAAGTAAGGATATAAAGGCGCAGAAAGCCTACTAATGGAGTCACACTCACTGTTAATGAAGTGCTTTTTAGCACTTCATAGGCGTAATCAGCTGTTTTATTGGCTGAAATGTGCCCTTTATGCACTGTTTTCGGTAGAATGTAGGTAGGACTCAGGGAGGAAGAAGTATACACTAGCTCGTAGCGCTTATTTCCCTGGAAATCACAGTAGCCACGTAGTATCCTCTCATAGAGCTATTGGAAAGCAAAGCACTGGAGCGACTTAGCGTCAGTTCCTCCCCTTCCGCCAAGTTCCAGTCGTAATTAGTGCTGTTTGGTCTGCTTGTTATGCCTTTGGATACATACCGAGCTCCTCCTTCGCCATACAAAGTATGCACATTCAAGTGAATAACCGCATTTTCCCCTATGTTGTACAGTAAAAAGTATACAGAATTGGCACCTGTCGATAAGAAACGATAAGGGACGCCCTCAGCCAGCAGCATAATGTCTTGTCTCACAGAGAAGAAGTACTGCGCGTCCTGCTCACTGCACAGTACCTCCACTAGGGCCGTGCAAGTAGGGAAACTGCAGGTCTGACTAAGCTTTTCCGGGGGAATTGAGACCTGTTGGAGTCCACTGCTGGCCAAAGAGTCAGAACTGTTCTCTGCTAGAGTCCAACTCATAGGGATTTGAGGGTTGACGCGAGTATGCAGCTGACAAGTGCCGACTGTAGTGTGGAGGGAGTAGTGTAGGGACTTGCAAGTGTCGATGTAGGAGAAGTAGCCTTGGCTCCCTCTGCCATTCTGCACTTTGCCCAGGCCTAAGATAGCAGGACTGGAGGCAGGCCGCAGGACTTGCAGTTGGTAGAGCGCAGTACGGCGGCACTGATAGACAGGTAGAGAGGACAAGGAAGGGTGTGGGTGCATAGGGACTGCAGGTCTTGTTCCCACCGCAAATAGGCAGTACTGCTGCCCACACTTTCGAAGGTGAACTGAGCTGCATAGGGCCTGGCTTGGAGTTCTGCCTTCCTATGGAAAGGTACAAATCCGGGTCTCTGGCATAGGCAGTAAGCGCTATTACTACATCCAAAGTGCCCACTAAGATCACTAGGTAGGTTTGTAAGTCGTAGTCTGCGACCCGGTCTAGAAGTGGTATACTCTCTAGTAACGTCACAGGAGTGTTTCCAGCCCGTAATAGGATAGGAAAGGACGTTGTGTAGTCGAAAGCTTGCACCCGAGCAGAAAGCAAGGTGGGCCTATCAGTCTCTCCACATATCTGCAGTGTATTATTGACTGTGTACTGCGAAACATAGGCTGTTGAGCAATTGAGGGAAGCACAGGAAAGGAGATAGTGGCTGTGCTCGGGCAGTAGGAGGACCTCAGCCCTAGCAGCTGTGAAGCTGTATATGTGAGAAGTGTATAAAGCCCCACTATGAGAAATGCAGTCCTTTTGCGGTCTTCCAGGCCGCAGAATAGAGACAAAGTCAGCGTTTTCCGCTATAGAAACGAAGGCTAGTAAGGAAAAGACTGCATGACTATTGGTTGTCTTCACTATTAGACAATATGTGCCGACTCCCCCTTCAGTTCTCTCATAGAAAGCATCTTTTGCTACAATAATTTCTCCACTACAGCCTCTTCT
>Ga0247837_1002663_pt1 | contig 33104 bp, 33 predicted proteins | sample LaCtaG_2_FD_187115 | JGI IMG/M metagenome (GOLD analysis project Ga0247837, IMG submission 187115) | Freshwater microbial communities from meromictic Lake La Cruz, Castile-La Mancha, Spain - LaCruzMarch2015_14.5m | ecosystem: Environmental > Aquatic > Freshwater > Lake | place: Spain: Castile-La...
AAGCACCTCTCGGAGCAACCGCAGGCCAGCCAACGGCAGCTCTCCGAGGTTCTCGGCGTCAGCGTCGGCAGCCTCAACTACTGCGTCAACGCACTGATTGAGCGCGGCTGGGTCAAGGTCACCAACTGCCGGAACAGCCACCACAAGCTCGCCTACGCCTACCTCCTGACCCCCAGCGGCATCGAGGCCAAGACCCGCATCGCCGTGCGCTTCCTGCAGCGCAAGCTGGAAGAATACGAGGCGCTGGCGCAGGAGATCGCCCAGCTCCAGTCCGAGGTCGCCGCCGCCGAAGAGCCCGCGGGGGAAGCGGTCAGCTATCAGCCGTCAGCGGTCAGCGGTCAGCCGTCAGCTATCAGCCGTCAGCTATCAGAAGAACACGAACCGCTGATAGCTGAAAGCTGAAAGCTGAAAGCTGATAGCTGATAGCTGAAAGCTGAAAGCTCCCGAAAAATGCAATTCGAGCACCTAGAAGTCTGGAAGCGCTCCGCGCGCCTCAGCGCCGACATCTACAAAGCGCTGCTCAACCTCAAGGACTACGGATTCAAAGACCAGATCACCAGAGCCGGACTCTCCATCCCCTCCAACATCGCCGAAGGGATGGAACGATCCACCGACAAAGAGAAAGCCCGCTTCCTCGACATCGCCAAAGGCTCCGCCGCCGAACTCCGCACCCAATGCTACATCGGCATCGACATCGGCTATATTGCTCCGAACATCGGCAAGCACTGGATCGCCGAAACCAAAGAAATCAGCGCCATGCTCGTCGCCCTTATCCGAACGCTCAAGAAGCCGTCAGCTATCAGCCCTAAAGAAGCCATCAGCCATCAGCTTTCAGCCGTCAGCGATCAGACGAAAGCTGATAGCTGATATGCTGATGGCTGATAGCTGATAGCTGATAGCTGATAGCTGATAGCTGATAGCTGATAGCTGATAGCTGACGGCTGATAGCTAAAAAAAATGCCCTACGCCCTCAGAAAACGCATCCTGGTAACCGGCGGCGCCGGCTTCCTCGGCAGCCACCTCTGCGAGCGCCTCCTCGCCGACGGCCACGACGTCATCTGTGTCGACAACTTCTTCACCGGCACCAAAGACAACATCGCCCACCTGCTCGACAACCCCTATTTCGAGCTGCTGCGCCACGACGTCACCTTCCCCCTCTACGTCGAGGTGGACGAAATCTACAACCTGGCCTGCCCCGCCTCGCCCATCCATTACCAGTTCGACCCGGTGCAGACCACCAAGACCAGCGTCCACGGCGCCATCAACATGCTCGGCCTGGCCAAGCGGGTCAAGGCCAAGATCTTCCAGGCCTCCACCAGCGAGGTCTACGGCGACCCCAGCATCCACCCCCAGACCGAGGACTACTGGGGCAACGTCAACCCCATCGGCCCCCGCTCCTGCTACGACGAAGGCAAACGCTGCGCTGAGACCCTGTTCTTCGACTACCGCCGTCAGCACCACCTGCGCATCAAGGTCGCCCGCATCTTCAACACCTACGGCCCGCGCATGCACCCCAACGACGGCCGCGTCGTCTCCAACTTCATCGTCCAGGCGCTGCAGAACCAGCCGATCACCCTCTACGGCGACGGCACCCAAACCCGCTCATTCTGCTATGCGGACGACCTCATCGAAGGCTTCATCCGCCTCATGGGCAGCCCCGATGACCTGACCGGCCCGATCAACCTCGGCAACCCCGGCGAATTCACCATGCGCGAACCCGCGCAGACCATCCTGGACCTCACCGGCTCGCGCTCGTCGTTCGTGTATGAGCCCCTGGCCCAGGACGACCCCAGACAACGCCAGCCCGACATCGGCCTGGCCAAGCACCATCTGGACTGGGAGCCAACGATTGCGCTGCGCGACGGCCTGAAGCCCACCATCGCCTACTTCGATGCCTTGCTCAGTCGCCAACCACCAGTGAAATGAACGCCATCCTCGTCACCGGCGGCTCCACCGTGCAGATCGTCCTCGGCTTCGCCTACAAGGAACACTGCCCGGACCTGCGCAACAGCCGTGTCGTCGATATCGTCCATGCCCTATCTGACTACAGCGTTGCGGTGGACTGCTACGACCCCTGGATCGACCGGGAAGAGGCCCGTCGCGAACACGGCATCGCCTGCCCGCCGCCCATATCCGTCCCTGGCATCTTACGACGCCACCGTCGTCGTGGTCGCCCATCGCGACCTGCTCGATCTGGGAGCCGAGTCCCGCCGCGCCCTCGGCAAGCCCGAGTCGATCCTCTGCCACGTCAAGTCTGTGCTCCCCTGCGGATCAGGTCGAAGGCCGCCTCTGATCCGTCTCGGCTGGGAGCCCCCGATCAACCTACGGGAGGGGCTCATGCCGATCATCGCCACCTTCGAGCGCATGTGCACACCCGGACCCTGTCCGACCGATGATCGAGATAGCCATGATCCACCCAACCGCCTTCATCCACGACAAGGCCCTGGTCGACCCCGGCGCCACTATTGGCGCCCACACCCGCGTCTGGAGCTTCACCCACATCCTCGCCGGGGCCCGCATCGGCGCGGATTGCAATATCTGCGAGCAGGTCTTCATTGAGGACGACGTCATCGTCGGCGACCGCGTCACCGTCAAATGCGGCGTCCAACTCTGGGACGGTCTGCGGGTTGGTAATGGCGTTCACATCGGCCCGAACGTCACGTTCACTAACGACAAATACCCCAAAAGCCGGAATACCGGCTTCGCCTGCCTGCAAACCCGCATCGAAGATGGCGCCAGCATCGGCGGCGGCGCGGTGATCCTGCCGGGCCTCACCATCGGCGCCGCCGCTATGGTCGGCGCTGGCGCTGTGGTTACCCACTCGGTGCCCCCCGGGGCTACTGTGGTCGGCAACCCCGCTCGGACCATGCACCCAGCGCCACCCAGCAATGCTGGCAGCTCCGCATCCGCTCCCGGCCAGTCGGACCCCGCCGCGACCTGACTTGCCCCACCGTTCTACAAGGCAGAGCCCGCAACCGAACGTCTCACACGACCAGCAACCATGTCCATCGCCGACTGCAAGATTATCGACCTGCCCAAGATACAGGACCCCCGCGGCAACCTGACCTTCGTCGAGGGCGGCAACCACGTCCCCTTCGACATCCAGCGCGTCTATTACCTCTATGACGTGCCGGGCGGGGCCGAGCGGGGCGGGCATGCGCATAAGGGACTGCATCAGTTGATCATCGCCATGTCCGGCAGCTTCGATGTCATCCTTGACGACGGCAAAGACAAGACCCGTTTCCACCTCAATCGCTCCTACAACGGACTCTATCTCTGCCCAATGATCTGGCGCGAGTTGGACAACTTCTCCTCTGGCTCAGTCTGCATGGTCCTAGCCTCCAACCGCTACGACGAGGAGGACTATTATCGGGACTACGCCGCGTTCATGCGGGCGCGGTGGCAGGCGTGAGCGTCCCCTTCCTTGATCTGCACGCTGCCTATCTGGAACTGAAAGACGAACTGGATGCCGCCTACCGGCGCGTCATGGACTCCGGCTGGTATATCCTGGGCGAGGAAGTAGAGCGCTTCGAGGCCGAGTATGCCGCCTATTGTGAGGCCGGACACTGCATCGGCGTCGGAAATGGACTCGATGCCCTGCACCTGACCCTGCGCGCCTACGGCATCGGTCCCGGCGACGAGGTCATCGTCCCTTCCAATACCTACATCGCCACCTGGCTTGCCGTCTCCCACGTCGGCGCCACGCCGGTGCCGGTGGAGCCGGACGAGCGCACCTACAACCTCGACACAGCCCGCATCGAGACTGCCATCACGTCTCGCACGCGCGCTCTGATGCCGGTGCACCTCTACGGGCAACCGGCCGACTTGGACCCGATCCTCGCACTGGCGCGGCGCTATGGGCTCAAGGTCATTGAGGATGCTGCACAGGCGCATGGCGCCCGCTACCAAGGCAAGCGCATTGGTGGTCATGGCGATGCGGTAGCCTGGAGCTTCTACCCCGGCAAAAACCTCGGCGCCCTGGGCGACAGCGGGGCCGTCACCACCAATGATCCGGAGCTAGCCGAGCGCCTGCGCGTCCTGCGCAACTACGGCTCGAGCGTTAAGTATGTCAATGAGGTACAAGGCTTCAACAGTCGGCTCGACCCGCTCCAGGCCGCCTTCCTGCGCGTCAAACTGCGGCATCTCGACACCTGGAACGCGCGCCGCACGGTGATCGCCGCCGCTTACCTCGACGGACTGGCGGACACCGACCTGATCCTGCCCCAGGTCCCCGACTGGGCCTCACCGGTGTGGCACCTGTTCGTCGTGCGCCACCCGCGACGCGACGCCCTGCAGCGCCGGTTGAACACGGCCGGCATCGGTACAGTCATTCACTACCCGATTCCACCGCACAAGCAAGCCGCCTATTTACGCGCCGGATTCCCGGCCGATGCCTACCCCCTGGCGTCGCGGCTGGCGGACGAGGTGTTGAGCTTGCCGATAGGGCCGCAGTTGGCGCGGGTTGATTGCGAGAAGGTGGTGGGAGGTTTTAAGTTTTAAGGTTTTGGTTTGAAGGGGCTTGGGATGGCGTATGGGTCATTTGAAGATCGAGAGGTATGGAAACGCGCTTGTGGGCTGGCGGTACAAGTTTATGAAGTATTGCACGAATGCCGCGATGATAGACTGAAGGATCAAATGACCCGCGCGGCGATTTCAATCGCCTCAAACAGCGCCGAAGGTGCCAAAAAAGACAGCAAAGCCGAATACGTGCGTTTTCTGCACATTGCAAAAGGCTCTGCTGCCGAACTAGGCACCCAAATGTACATCCCCCACCGCATCGGTATTACCAGAAAAGAACCCACCCAAACCATGACCATCGAACTCAAAGAAATCTCCAAATGCTCCACGCCTTAATCATCCACCGAAAACCAAAACCTAAAACCTAAAACTTATAACTTCCCTCCCCCTTGAACACCCAAACCCTGATCATCGAACCCGGCCTTGCCGAACGCCACTACTGGCGCGACCTCTGGCGCTACCGTGAGCTGTTCTACGTTCTCGCCTGGCGCGACGTCTCCGTGCGCTACAAGCAGACCATCATCGGTCTGGCTTGGGCGCTGTTGCAGCCCTTCTTCACCATGGTGATCTTCACCGTCGTCTTCGGTAAACTTGCGCGGCTGCCCACCGAGGGCGACGCCCCCTACGCCCTGCTGGTCTACGCCGGTCTGCTGCCGTGGCAATTCTTTTCCAGCGCCCTGTCGTCCGCGTCCAACAGCCTCATCGGCAACGCCAACCTCATCAGCAAGGTCTACTTTCCGCGCCTCATCGTCCCTACCGCCGCGGTAGTAACCTCGTTCATTGATTTTCTTATCAGCTTCGGCATTCTGATCCTGCTCATGCTCTGGTACCAATTCTGGCCCGGCTGGCAGATACTCACCTTGCCCTGCTTTGTTCTTATGGCTTTCCTCGCCAGTTTGGGACCGGGGCTGTGGATCACCGCGCTCAACGTCAAATACCGCGACTTCCGCTACGTCATCCCCTTCATCGTCTCCATGGGCCTCTATGTCTCTCCCGTGGGCTTCAGCTCCAGCGTCATCCCGGAACAATGGCGGCTGCTCTACGCCATCAACCCCATGGTGGGCGTCATCGACGGCTTTCGCTGGGCCATCCTCGGCGGCGAGGCGCATATCTACTGGCCTGGCTTCCTCCTGAGCTGGGGACTCATCGGCTTCTTCCTGTGGCTGGGCGTTCGCCAGTTTCGCAAGATGGAAAAGAGCTTCGCGGATCTCATCTGAACCATGTCCACCTTTGCCATCAAAGTCGAAAACCTCAGCAAGTCCTACCTGGTTGGCCACAATGCCGCCCGGACCGAACGCTATACGGCCTTGCGCGACGTCATCGCCCGCAACGCCCGCGACCTGGCGCGCAAGACCCGCGACATGATCCATGGCCGGGCCATCGTCCAGGGCGACTCGGTGGAGGAGTTCTGGGCCCTGAAGGATGTTTCCTTCGAGGTCCAGCAGGGTGAGACCCTCGGCATCATTGGCCGCAACGGTGCCGGGAAGTCCACCCTGCTCAAGGTCCTCAGCCGCATCACCGAGCCGACCAGGGGCCGCATCACCCTCAACGGCCGCGTTGCCAGCCTGCTGGAGGTCGGCACTGGCTTTCACCCCGAACTGAGCGGACGGGAGAACATCTTTCTCAACGGTGCCATCCTCGGCATGACGCGCGGCGAGATTCAGCGTAAGTTCGACGAGATCGTCGCCTTCGCCGAGGTTGAAAATTTCCTCGACACCCCCGTCAAGCGCTACTCCTCCGGCATGTATGTGCGCCTGGCCTTCGCCGTCGCGGCCCATCTGGAGCCGGAGATCCTGGTGGTGGACGAGGTACTGGCCGTCGGCGACGCCCAATTTCAAAGAAAGTGCCTTGGCAAAATGGACGAGGTGGCCCGGGAAGGGCGGACCGTTCTCTTCGTCAGCCACAACATGGCGGCGCTGCTCGGCCTCTGTTCACGCGCGATCCTCCTGGATCAGGGTGCCCAGATTCATGACGGTCCGGCCGATGACACCGTTCGCCACTATATCGAGATGGGCAAGACCGACCTCGGCGAGAAGATCTGGCCCGACGCGCAGAAGGCGCCCGGCACGGACAAAGTCCGATTGCATAGCGTCCGCTTGATTTCGGAAGCTGCGATTACCAGCGCCATCGAGATCGATAAGGAAGCCACGGTTGAAATCGAATTCTGGGCACAACGCGCTGGAGACTACATCTCAACCAGCATCCACCTGCTGAACTCCATGGGGGTCGTCGTGTTGGCAAGCGCCAATATGCATTCGGCCAACTTGGTCCGGGACGAGTGGTTTGGCAGACCCCACGAGCTTGGTCTGTATCGGACAAGCTGTACCATCCCGGCTAATTTCTTAAATGAAGGGCGCTACAGCATCAATGTCATCATCCTCACCGACATCATGAACGCTGAAGTATGCGAAAGAGAAATCCTCGCCTTTACCGTTCATGAAACCGGCGCCATGCGCAAAGAATACAGCGGAGCCTGGATCGGTGTCGTCCGACCCAAGCTGGCCTGGTCCACCGCGCTCATCAAGCCCGGCGTGGCTTGGTGACTCCATGAAAGCCGTCATCCTCGCCGGTGGCCTCGGGACCCGCATCTCCGAGGAAACCCACCTCCGCCCCAAGCCCATGATCGAGATCGGCGGTCGCCCGATACTTTGGCACATCATGAAGCTTTACTCCGCTCACGGCGTGAACGACTTCGTGATCTGCTGCGGCTACAAGGGCTATATCATCAAGGAATACTTTGCCAACTACTTCCTGCATATGTCCGACGTCACCTTCGACATGGCCACCAACCAGATGGAAGTCCACCAGCGCCATGCCGAGCCTTGGCGCGTCACTCTGGTGGATACCGGCGATGACACCCAAACCGGTGGCCGCCTCAAGCGCGTCGCGGCGTACGTCAAAGACGAGCCCGACTTCTGCTTCACCTATGGCGACGGCCTCAGCGATGTCGATATCGGCGCCCTGATCGACTTCCACCACCACCATGGCAAATGGGCGACCATCACGGCCGTCAGCCCACCCGGTCGCTACGGCGCCCTGCAACGCGACGGCGACCGGGTCACCGGCTTCACGGAGAAACCCCGGGGTGACGGCGGTCTGATCAACGGCGGCTTCTTCGTCCTCTCGCCGTCTTGCCTGGACCTGATCGAAGGCGACCACATGCCCTGGGAGACGGCGCCGATGTCGCAACTCGCGCAACAAGACCAACTCATGGCCTTCGAGCATCGCGGTTTCTGGCAACCCATGGACACCCTGCGCGAAAAGAACCTGCTCGAATCCCTGTGGGAAAGTGGCAAAGCACCCTGGAAGCGATGGGCCTAGCCACCATGTCCAACCCCAATCCATCATTCTGGGGCGGCAAACGGGTTCTGCTGACCGGCCACACCGGATTCAAAGGCAGTTGGCTCGCGTTCTGGCTGAACCGCCTCGGTGCCGAGATCACGGGTGTTTCCCTGGTCCCCGCCACGCAGCCGAATCTATACGAGCTGGCTAACGTAGAAGTTGGGATACAAAGCGTCATCCAGGACATCCGCGACCCGCAAGCCCTTGCGCGAATCGCTCGTCAGGCCAACCCCGACATCGTCCTCCATCTCGCCGCTCAGCCCTTGGTGCGCGCCAGCTACCGCGATCCCCTCGGCACCTTCTCCACCAACGTGCAAGGCACGGCGAATCTGCTGGACGCCCTGCGCGGGCTGGATGCACCGCGCGTCGTCATTGCCATCACCACCGACAAGGTCTACCGCAATCTCGAACAGGCATTCCCCTTTCGCGAAACCGACCCCCTCGGCGGACGTGACCCCTACAGCGCAAGCAAAGCCGCCGCAGAGCTGGTCGTCGACTGCTATCGTGACGCCTTTTTCAGTCAGAAGCCGGTCGCCGTCGCCTCTGCCCGCGCCGGCAACGTCATCGGTGGTGGCGACTGGTCGGAGGATCGCCTCATCCCGGATGCCGTGCGCGCCTGGAGTACACACCGGCCCCTCCAGGTCCGTCGCCCCGAGGCCATCCGCCCGTGGCAACATGTGCTCGAACCCCTCTCGGCCTACCTCCACCTGGCGGAACGGCTCTGGCACGATCCAGCGCTGGCGGGCGCCTATAATTTCGGTCCGCCGACGCACGAGGCCGCGTCCGTTCGTCAAGTCATCGAGCACGCTCGCATCGCCTATGGCCAAGGCGAAGTGATCTGGGGAGATGGCTCTGAAGGCCCGCACGAGGCCGGCTGGCTGACCCTCGAGACCAGTAAAGCGCGCACCCAACTGGGCATTGAGCCCCGCTGGACCTTGTCACAGGCGGTTGAGCGTACCCTACATTGGTACCGCGATCTCGCGGCAGGCACGTCAGCACAGGATCTCTGCCTGACAGACCTGAATGCCTATGCAACCTCTGGAAAAGAACGATGCACGCCGTAAAAGCCATCTACCGCAAAGGCCATATCCAACTGCTCTCTCCACTCCCGGCGGAGGAGAATGCCGAATTACTGGTCGTCGTGCTTGATCGCGTGGGTCGCACCGGCATACCCGCCGAAACGCTCCGGCCAACCGCCCCAACCTCGGAAGACGAGTTTCACGCCTTGGGCATGGCCAGCTTCGTCGACAACGACGACGACCACAACGTCGACTGGGAAGAGGTCTTTGATGACAAGGCTAGGTGATCTCGTCCTGCTGGATTTTCCCTACACCAACCGTGCGGGCAGCAAGGTGCGGCCCGGCGTCGTGATTGCAGTGGGTGGCGAGCGTTTCGGGAGCGATTTGCAGATCGCGTACGTCACCTCGGAGGTCGATTCCTATATCTACGATCCACAGGCGGTCTCTATCCGTCAGGACGATCTTGCCGAAGGACGCCTCAAGCTCGACAGCGTAGCCCGTGTCGATAAGGTCATCACCGTTCATCAGAGCCAATGCCGCAAGGTCGCCCGACTCACCAGCACCAAGCGCGACGAGCTCCTGCGCAAGGCCACCGCCCATCGCGTCACCCAGTACGCCAGCCATCAGTTCGCACCGAGCGTTTTTCAGCCTGGGGTCACCCCCATTCCCGCCGCCGGCAAGGTCCTGGACGCCGCCGAGATCCAACACATGGTCGAAGCCGCCCTTGATGGCTGGCTCACCACCGGTCGCTTCAACGACGCCTTCGAGGACCGGCTGGCCAAATTCCTCGGCGTCAAGCATCTGATCACCGTCAACTCCGGCTCGTCCGCCAACCTCATCGCTTTCAGCACCCTCACCAGCCCTAAGCTCGGCGAGCGTGCCATCAAGCCGGGGGACGAGGTCATCGGCGTCGCGGCGGGGTTCCCGACCACCGTCAACCCCATCCTGCAGGTCGGCGCCGTGCCGGTCTTCGTGGATGTCGAACTCGGCACCTACAACATCGACGTTAGCCGCCTCGAAGAAGCCATCGGCCCCCGCACCAAGGCCATCATGCTGGCGCATACCCTGGGCAACCCCTTCAACCTCGGGGTCGTCACCGCGTTGTGCAAACAGCACAACCTCTGGCTCATTGAAGACTGCTGCGACGCCCTAGGCTCTACCTATAACGGCCAACTGGTCGGCACCTTCGGGGACATCGGCACCCTAAGTTTCTACCCAGCCCACCACATCACCATGGGCGAAGGGGGTGCCGTCTTCACTAACAACGGCCTCCTCAAGCCCATCGCCGAGTCCTTCCGCGACTGGGGCCGCGACTGCTTCTGCGCGCCCGGCAAGGACAACACCTGCAAGAAACGCTTCAACTGGCAGCTTGGCAGCCTGCCCGAGGGATACGACCACAAATACACCTATTCCCACGCCGGCTACAATCTCAAGATCACCGACATGCAGGCCGCCTGCGGGCTGGCGCAACTCGACAAGGTCGATGACTTCATCGCCCGGCGTAGGGCCAACTTCGCCTATCTCAGGGAGCAATTGAAGGGATGCGAGGAACATCTCATCCTGCCGGAAGCCACCCCGCACAGCGATCCCTCTTGGTTTGGCTTCCCCATCACCCTGCGCCCCGCTTCGTCCATCTCCCGCCTCGACCTGATACGCCACCTTGACGCCCACAAGATCGGCACTCGGCTCCTGTTCGGGGGGAACCTGACCCGCCAGCCCTATTTCCAGGATCGGCACTACCGCGTGGTCGGCAACCTGACCAACACCGATATCGTGATGCACCAGACCTTCTGGATCGGGGTCTACCCCGGCCTGACCCTGGATGCTCTGGAGTTTGCGGCATCAAGAATTGCGGATTCATTCGCCCAGAAATAATTTCACGGTTCCTACTATGACTTATCCTGCCGTCTTCAACTATCAAAAGGCCGTTAAAGCAAATTTCAATTTTCTTAAGGCGGCTCGTAACGCCCAGGAAATCTACCTGCGCGCCATTCCGATTGAAGACGAGGGATTCCTTTTGCCGGTCTGCGATGCCCATCGCCATGATGAGGCATTAATAGAAAAACTGACCGAGTGGCGGAACCGACATGTCGAGGCTTACCCCACCCAGTTCACCGCTACACCGGAAAGTACATCTCGTTGGCTTACTGAACGCTTGCTCGCTGTACCAGATCGCATGCTCTTTTTAGTCACTGATTGGCTGGGTACGGTAATCGGGCATATCGGCTTTAATGGCTGCATCAACGAGGATTGCCTCTTTGAGATCGACAATGTGGTCCGCGGTGTAGAAGACGGACCAAAAGGGCTCTTCTCGAAGTCGATGTTCGTCTTGGTAGAGTGGGCACGGAAGAGTCTTAACGTCAACGGGTTTTTTCTGCGCGTCATGGATGATAACGCTCACGCGATTAACTTTTATGAACGCAATGGATTTGTGACCGAGCGCCGTATCCCTCTCGTCAGAGAACAGCGTTCCGAAATGATCAGCTATCGGGAAGCCGCGAGCGGTGAGCCAGTCGCCAAATACTTTCTGCGCATGATTTGGGCGCCGGAGAGTACGGGACTGGGTCAGGCCATGATTCTAACCGCAGGGCCATCAGTGACCGAACGTGAAGGGGTTTACGCCTATGATGCGGCACTCCACGGCTGGAACCGAAACTGGTCAGGTTATTTGTCTCGGTTCGAGCGGCAATTTGCTGAATATGTTAGCGTGAAGTACGCGCTTGCAACCTCTAGTTGCACTGGGGCCTTGCAGATTGCCTTGATGGCACTGGATATTGGGCCAGGTGATGAGGTTATTGTCCCTGACCTCACATGGGTTGCGACCGCGAATGCGGTGCGGTACGTGGGCGCAACCCCAGTGTTCGCAGATATCGAGTTGGATACCTGGAATCTTGATGTCAATTCCGTTGAGCAACTCATCACGGATAAAACCAAGGCAATCATGCCGGTACACATGTATGGGCATCCAGCCCGCATGACTGGATTGGTGAGTCTGGCTCAACGCCACAACCTTAAAATCGTGGAAGATGCCGCCCCGGCGATTGGCGCGGAATGGCAGGGTCAGCGTTGCGGCTCATTTGGAGATTTCGCTGGTTTTAGTTTTCAAGGGGCCAAATTGTTAGTGACGGGCGAGGGTGGCATGCTGGTCACCGATAATGATGCCCTCTATCAAAAGGCCCTGAAAATCTGGGATCAGGGTCGCAACCCGGCACGGGCATTTTGGATCGATGCGGATGGCGTAAAATTCAAGATGTCCAATATTCAAGCAGCGATTGGATTGGCTCAACTGGAAAGGAGCGATGAGCTGATTGAAATGAAACGTCGCATCTTTTCGTGGTATCAGGACGGACTTGCGGATCTTCCTCATATCACACTCAACGGCGAGGTAGCGGGTGCGCGAAGCATTTATTGGATGAGCAGCCTTAGACTGGACGAAGCTGCTTCAGTGACAAGAGATGGCCTGATGGAAATTCTAAAGCAGTATAACATCGATAGCCGCCCCGTCTTCCCCGCTATCAGTCAGTACCCAGTTTGGACGCTACGCCAGGCATCTCAACCCGTGGCCCTGAGAGTAGGCGCGCAGGCATTGAATCTACCAAGTGGTGTTTGCTTAAAGAAAGCCGAGGCCGATTACATCTGTCGTATAATTCGTCAGGCGTTCTAGCTCAGAAGTTATGGATATGGCGATCAATTGCAATATGTCGATGACTTCCTGCATCAGAACCGTCATCTCGATGTCGCTTCGCCCTGCCTTGATTTCGATGTTTACGAGCCGGAAAAACTGCCGCTCCAAAAGTTTCTCCCCCTCATGGCTAAAGGCGCCGTGGTAGCTTTCAACGAATTGAATTGCGAAAACTTCCCTGATAAAGCCGTAGCCGTCTCCGAAATCACGGGTATCGATAAATTCAGACTGAAGCGATTTCCTTTCGAGCCTTGGATTTCATACCTGGCGTTATAGAGCAAGCAACAGCATGGCGAGCGGTGAGTTAGCTAATATCATTCGGCGTACTGCGATAAAGATGGTGCATGACGCCAAAGCATCGCATATAGGGAGCGCGCTGGCCATATCGGATATCACCGCCGTGTTATACGACCGCATCTTACGCCGCGAGGTCGGTTGTAACTGTGGTCATGAGCGTGATCGTTTTATTCTCAGCAAAGGACATGCCTGTGTTGCTGTTTATGCTGCACTTGCCGAAGTCGGCATCATCCCGAAAGATCAGCTCTCCACATACGGCCAGGATCATTCGGTCATGATGAACCACATCAGCCACAAAGTTCCGGGGGTCGAGTTCTCGACCGGCTCTCTCGGCCACGGGCTGCCCTTCGGTGTCGGCAAGGCCATCGCGGCCAAGCGCCAGGGCGCGGACTGGCGCACCTTAGTGCTGATGAGCGACGGTGAACTCGACGAGGGCAGCAACTGGGAAGCGATGATGTTCGCGGCCCATCATGAGCTTGATAACCTGATCGCCATCATTGATTTCAACAAGCTGCAAAGCCTCACAACCGTTGCGCAAACGCTCGGGCTTGAGCCATTGGCCGACAAGTTTAAGGCCTTTGGCTGGTCAGTTCGTGAGGTCGACGGACATGATCATGTCGCATTGGAGCAAACGCTTGGCAGCGTCCCCTGGCAGATAGGCAAGCCCTCGATCCTGATCGCGCATACGGTCAAGGGCAAAGGCGTGAGCTTCATGGAGAACAAGGTGGAGTGGCACTATCGCAGCCCGAATGACGCCGAACTCGCACAAGCGCTGGCCGAGCTTCAAGAGGCAGGTTGAAATGCGTAATGCCTTCATCGACGAACTGGTCGCGCATGCCGAGGTGCAGTCGAGTATCGCGCTGGTCGTCGGCGACCTCGGTTACTCGGTTATCGAGCCTTTCGCCGACCGGTTCCCTGAGCGCTTCATCAACGCCGGGGTTGCCGAGCAAAACATGATGGGGCTCGCCGCCGGGATGGCCTCCGAAGGCTATCACGTCTTCGTCTACTCCATCGGCAACTTCCCGACCTTCCGCTGCGCCGAGCAGGTTCGCAACGACGTCGACTACCACCAGCTACCAGTCACCATCGTCGCGGTCGGCGGTGGGCTCGCCTACGGCCCCCTCGGTTACTCGCACCACACCGTCCAGGACTACGCACTGATGCGCAGCTTGCCCCACATGCTCATCGCCGCGCCCGGCGACCCCATGGAAGTGCGCGCCTGCATGCGCTATCTCATCCGCCACCCGCAGCCCTCCTACCTGCGACTCGCCAAGGCCGGCGAGCCCTGCTACCACGTGGAGGTCCCCGAGATTACCCCCGGGCAGTGGACCGCTGTTGGCAAGAGGCCGGCGGCAGCAACGGGCGAAGACATCCTCCTGACCACCGGCGCGGGCCTTGGGATCGCAATGCAGTGGCAGCAGGCGGGCCATTATGCCAGTCATCGCATCACTACCCTCCCACTCTGGAGCCAAGCCGCCAAGGCCCGTCAACCCCAGCAGGTCGGAGCCGCGCGCCAAGTCGTGACCGTCGAAGACCACCTGATCGACGGCGGTTTCGGCTCCTGGCTGCTGGAGGCCGTGATCAACGAAGGCGGCTTGAGCGAGCGGGTCCGTATTCGCGGGCTCAAGCCGGAGGTTTGTGGGATGGTGGGGTCCCAGGCGACGTTAAACGCGGTGGGTGGGTTGGAACCAGCTCAGCCTGGGCGGCCGATTCATCCGCAAAGACCGTGCTTTTCCACTTGACAGGAATTGATACCCCACGCGGTGCTCCCAGTTCAGCATCAAGCGTTTTCGTCGGACCGCGGCTCATGAGTGGCAATCAAACGTGATTTTCCGCTGTCTATTTGGCGCTGATGACGCAGGTCAAACCACTCTCCTGGTAAAAATAGACCTGATTACTGTTGGCGCCGCGCTATTTTGTTTCGAGTGGTTCGCTCGCGGTGATCCACGTCGCTTGCCCTTTGGCTAAGGCAAATAGGCTTCGGATGTGCGAAATATGCAACCAGTCGGCAGAAACACGGACAACTTTCACTCAACGTCACGTTCGAGCGCCAACTGCCACGCCAACTGAATTTCCATCAATGCTGGGCAAGCTGAGGGTGGCGGTAGGAAGCCGGGTGTTTAATCGATTTCCGACATATGATTGAATATGAAAAATATTAAAATCCAAATCGTTATACTTTCACGAGATCGGCTTATATACCTAAAGAGAGCGATTGACTCAGCTCTCAACCAAGATCAAGGACATTACGAACTTTCAATCATGGTGTCAGATAACTCTACAACTGATGATGTAGAGCTTTTCATTAAGAATAACTATCCATCTATCAAGTATATTAAGCGGTCTCCCCCATATAAGGTTTGGGATCATTACCGGCTTGCGATAAAAGACGCGTCAGCCGATTATGTTGTTTTATTTCATGACGACGACGCTCTGTTGCCGGGGTACTGCCAAACGATTCTAGAGGCTTATGCACGACATCCTAATGCATCGGCGATCGGTTGCAATGCTTTCAAGGTCGACGAGCATGGCAAGGAGCTTGGGTTGTTTCATACGCGCCGCAGTGAGAAAATCATTACCGATGAGGCTTGGTTTTTGTCGCAGTATATTCCCAGTACCGAGCTGGAAAAAGGAATAGCGCCATTTCCATCCTACTGCTATACGTATGATGCTCTGAAAGCCGAACACGTTAATGAAAGAGACGGCGGTCCATGTGCGGACGTCTCTTTTGTTGGCAAGAAGCTGTGTTATGGACCAATAATTTGGTTGGCCACGCCGCTTATGCAATATACGGTGCATAGTCAATCAGGTTCGAGTAGTCTTATGCCGGACGATTACAGGAAATTATGGAGATACATGCGCGCAAGAGGAGTCGATACACATGATCGTAAATTTGCCGCATGGCGATTAGGCATTTGGCATTCCTGGTACTTGAGAATTAACAGCAATAAATACGGCCTTATAGTGCCTAACGCATGGCGTGAATCTGTTGTGCATCGTACGCTCTTAATAAAACATCTGGTAAGGCCGAGGCTGATATTGGCACGCTTGCTTCTTGGGTACGTATATTATTGTGCGTTCAAGCGAACTCATTTTGCTTATTCGTGAGCGATCGGATTAACATGAATTTGCTTATTATTCCGTCTTGGTATCCCAGACCCGATGATAAAATCAACGGTTGTTTCTTTCAGGAGCAGGCTAAACTGGTTACGGATTGTTTGGACGTCAAGGTATTGATGTTCCGCTTTTCACGCCCCTCGATCAGGTTGCTGGTCAAGACCCCGTTGCGGACAGGCGTCGATTGGATGCGTTACTTGTTTCAACAAAAATCCAGAGTCCGATTACCGAACGACGAAGTATTTACCGATCCGCCCCTGATCGAGTACCGGCTGGGGGTTTTTGGAGCGACGCAGCGCCAGCGACATGAAAAGCGACTTCAGGCTTATCTGCAAGCCCTTGAGGAATTAATGTTCACGGGCTGGAAGCCCGATCTCATTCACGCGCATTCAGTTAGTCTTGGTGGGCTTGTCGCCCAGCGTATCAAGGAGGTCTATGGCATCCCGTATGTCATTACTGAGCACGTACCCTTTGTGCTTTGTAACTATCCGGGCCACTTGCACAGTGACATAAAAAATGCATTTAAAAATGCGAAAAGTGTTCTGTCTCTGGGAATAGATACAGTACGCCAACTGGGCTTTAGTGGTATTTATGTCGAAACCAATCTAATTTACAATTTAGTGGATGAGTTTGTTTTTACAAAGATTTGTTCTTCATATAAGGCGGAGCAAACTTTGAAGCTGATTTCAATCGGATCCGCATCTCACTTCAAAGATCATGTCACTTTGTTGCGCGCCTTGTTAGTGCTAAAGCATCAGGGAATTCCATTTACGCTTACATTGATCGGCCTTAAAGCTTGGGGAGATCTTTACAATGAAACGTTGGAATTTATCCGCAGCAATGATCTGGAGCACGATGTCAGTGTGATCGACCGGATTGATCGCGCGGATGTTTGTAGTTACCTGGCGTCACATCATGTATTTTTAATGACCAGTATTTTCGAAACCTTCTGCGTTTCGATTATCGAAGCCCTTGCTACTGGTTTACCTGTAATCACAACAAATCATGGTGGTGGAAGTATTGACTTAATCACGCCAAAAACTGGCGCCGTGGTACCCATTCGAAACTATCGTGCTGTTGCGGATAAGCTTATTGATATTTACCATGGGAATATTCGCTTCGACCCGCAGACCATCAGGGATTGCGTGATAGCGGTGTGCGGAAGGGATGCATTCAGAGTCCGCCTCATCGGCTACTACGAACAAGCCATGGCGAAAGCGTCATGACCAGGCAACCCTTAGCCGATGTCCGGTCGGCATCCGCAAGACTGGCCTTGGCGCCCTCGAGCCGGCTTCTCTTGCAGGCTTATAGTCCGTTCAACCACGATGTGCTTCCTCGCGTTCCACATATTTGTCGGATTGTAGAATGACTGACCAAGACCGCCCATTGGTAACATTTGCACTGTTCGCTTACAACCAGGAGCGATTTATCCGCGAGGCAGTGGAGGGAGCCTTGACGCAAGATGATTCTCCGTTGGAGATCATTTTGTCGGATGATTGCTCGAATGATAGTACATTTCAAATCATACAAGACGTCGCAGAAACATACTCGGGTACTCATCGGGTTTTAGTTAATAGGAATGCGGGCAATCTGGGAATCGGAGGACATGTAAGAAACCTAGGTGCGATATCAAATGGAAAAATATAGTCACGGGCTTGAACAGGATGTTTCCGTCATTGACCTTATCGGACGATGCGATATAGTAAGTATACCTATCGTCGTCGTCGCCTTCCTTGCCGCGCGCCTGCTGCCATTATGGTCAGCGACCGTCGTCGGAAGTGTGGCAACCATCGCGGCAACAATGCTGTGCCTACGGGGGCTGGTGCAGCGCATCGGGGCGGGACATCGCGTAGAGCGGATGGTGTATAGGGTGCCTGGGGCTCGGTGGGTGTTCGGGTTGTGAGGCGCAAGGAGAACCATGGCCGTCCCGACACACCCCCCGGATGCTCATCGTCCCGTCGTACCACTCAGATGCTGTCCCGCAGCGTTTTGGGGTAGGCTCCTCACCTTACTGAATTTCGTTGGTCGTCTAACGCCCGACGCTTATTGCCCTGTCTGCCCCCGATCGTAGTTGCCATTTTCATTATCGAACGCTTTTTGCCGCTCTAGCCGGCGACCGCAGTCGGTAGCGTGGCGACCGCCGCGGTGTGCCTGCGTGGGCTGAGTGAAGCGCATCGGGTGATGCGATTGGGCTGCGGGCTTCAAAGATAGTAAGGTGTGATAGATGGCGTCTGATAAAAATGAATGTCCGTTGGTGACTTTCGCTCTTTTTTCTTATAATCAGGAACGATTTATTCAGGAAGCTGTTGAGGGGGCGCTTCAACAAGATTACCCAAGGCTGGAGATTATATTATCGGACGACTGCTCAAGTGATTCGACATTTGAAATTATTGAGTTGTTAGTGTCCAAATATACTGGCCCTCACAGTATAATAATAAATAAGAACGATACAAATATTGGCTTAGCAAGTCATTTCAACAAGATTATCGCGCAGGCTAAAGGAGATATCATAGTTGTTGCTGCTGGAGATGACATTTCTCTTCAAACACGCGTTTCAAAAACGGTAGCAATACTTTGCGGAAACCCTGGCGCTACATTCGCTTCATTTAGTGATATTGTCATTGATGAATATGGAAATGAACGCCCGCAGAATACAAATAGTCAGCTAGCTAAAGTAAGAAAAATAGTTCTTAAAGATTATATTCAAGGTAACTCTCCTTGGTTGAGTGGCGCATCGCGAGGCTTCCGGAGAAGCCTTTTTGACGTATACGGGAATCTAAACACCTGCTGCCCAACTGAAGATACCCCTTATATCGTCAGAGGATTGATGATGGGTTATGCCTTGGTGTCGTCAGAGGTGGGTATTTTTTATCGGCAACACGGTAACAATTTGTCGGGACATAGTTCAATGAGGTCTATGGACTTTAACGAAATAAGAAACCAATATTGTCGTGATATTAATGCCGCCTACTCAAAGGGATTGATCGGCAAAGAGTTGCAGGCAGAATTGATCTTATGGGCAGAAAAAAATTATAAGAAACGATGTTTAATGAGAGCGTATTATTGGAGCAATAAGAAAATGCGCTTTTATTTTCTCAGCATTCTTCCGAACAGCGCTCTAACTAGCTTTGAGAAGCTATCAATGATCAAAAATGCCATCAGTTCCAGATGTAAGATTGTCCATGATGCACGCCGGAACTAACCGCCGTTAGCATGAGTTGGCAGGAATCAGGATAATCCACATTCAACACTCAATTTTCAATTATGTTGCTGGATAACTAATGCAAATAAACTATTGCCAATGGTCTCCACCGCTAGACCCGATCATGAAGCGATTTATTCGCAATATTATTCAGGTTAGACCCGAGGCGTCATTTCGATTTGGAAACGCAGGCGATCTTCTTAACACATATCTTCTTAAGAATCTATTTCCATATGCCGAATTAAATCCTGTACTTCAATGGGAGTCTCCAAAATTACTTTGTATCGGATCCGTTTTGCGTCTTGCAGAGGAATATGACCTTATTATCGGCGCCGGGTTGTTGGATCCGGAGCAACAAAATATTATCCCGAAGAATATCAATATTCTCGGACTTAGGGGGCCGCGAACCTATGATTACCTAAAAGCAATTGATGTCGATCTTAATAACGTACAGTTTCTTCTTGATCCGGGAGTTATTGCGGCACAAATTTACGCATCACAAACGAAAGAAAAGAAAGGTTCAAAAGGAAATATAATTTTTATACCCCATCACACGCAGCGGTGGAGTTATCAGAAACTATCTTTGAAAGTCGATTTTATTGATGTCGACGCTAAGCCAGACAATTTTCTGCGTGACATTTACACTGCGGTCGCCGTGCTGACATCTTCGCTGCATGGCTTGATTATTGCGAACACATTTGGGATTCCTGCTGTATTTTTTAGGCCCAAAGAATCGTTATTCAAATATTACGATTATGCTGAATCAGTCGGATTGCCTCTGCGGGTTCACTCGGATCCTAGGTCGCTAACCTATATGGATATTCCTACATCTGGCTTTGAGATAAAGAAATCATTGATTGATGCCTTTCAATTGGATGAAAAATTGCTGAAGTCGTATCGCGTGGCAATCGAGTGAGAGCGTATGCAAATAGCGACTTATGTTGCTATTACTCCATGACTACGGATTTTCCTAAATTAATTATATGATCACCGTTGTAATTCCAGTCTATAACCGAGTGACATTGATTGGCCAAACGCTCGATTCTGTTTTACATCAGTTAGTGGAGGTTTCTTTTGAGGTAATCGTGATTGACGACGGATCAACAGATGGAACAGCGAGTTGGGTAGCGCGAAACTACCCGAGTGTTAAGCTGGTTAGACAGGCGAACCAGGGTGTATCAGTGGCAAGAAATAACGGCGTTGATCATGCGAGCTATGATTTAATTGCGTTCTGCGACTCTGATGATCTTATGTTACCAGGCCGCTTAGCTATGCAGTATGCGTTCCTGGCAGCACACCCAACTGTAGACCTGGTTGCAGGAAACTATATCATCTTCAACTCCACTTTCGGGTTAAACGATAAGCCCCAATTTGATCACTCGCTGTTCGGTATTCGTAAAGGCTCGGCGGACGTCGTGACTAATTTTTATAAAGTCGGCTCGCGGGTAGGAAATCCACTTTTCAATACTGCCATGATTCGAAAATCTGCATTATTATCAACCAAAGGATTTGCTCCTGATCTTCGCCGGTGCGAAGATTTTGAGCTTGCCGGGCGAATTTCTTCTTTAGGGTTTATCGGAATTATCGATAAACCCCTGATGCTATTTCGTAGCGATTTTCACGAAAGAATATCAAGTGAAGCAGTGGCCTACAACCATTATGAAGCGATGGTTGATCATTGGTTGAGAAACCATTCAGATCTGTACAGGAACAATAAGAGATTCCGTGAGCATGTTAATATCTGGGCCGGCAATGTCATGATGCAGGGGGTTGGGAAGAAAAGTAGTTCTGAAATTCTTAAGTTATTGAGAAAATATCGCTTTCAGGTTAAACTTATTTTTCTGTTAAAGCTACTTTGTGCTTTACCTCTAATGCGGCTCGAATTTTTTAGAAAATTGATGTTTGTTCGCCAGTTTTCGATGACGTACAAATCTTAATGCTTGTTTAGCAAGGAATACCTGTCGCGTGAAGTTTGCCTATTTTGTGGCTCCCCACATTGGAGGGACCTACGCTGTTTATAAATCTATTCGTGTCGGCCTTGCCGAGTACGGTATAGACGTCCGTTGGCTCGGAGTGGGTCCTGGTGCGTTGAGCGCACTGCAGGATCCCTATTGGCTGGATGAGCATGCCCACGGTGCTGTTGCCGGTGGTGACACCGCTGACGAGCAGGCCCAGGCGGGGGCACTGATAGCCAGCCTCGAGGCTGATGGCTATGATGGCGTCTTCGTCAACGCGGCTTGTAACCGCGTGCATAGCAATGTCGTGCGGTATCTCGATGCCCGGATCCGTCGGATCATGACCGTTCATACCATCACCGTGGGCACCTATGTAGGCGCCCGGGTGTTGCGCGATTCTGTACACGCGACGGTCTGCGTCTCGCCCCGGATTCGTGATGATCTGTTGCGAAAACAGGGGTTCGATCCGTCGTGCACGCACGTCATACCCAACGCACTTGACATCCGCCCCTTCACGCACGTCGAGCGTCAGCCGCGCGCAGCCGCACCACTGAGGTTGTTGTCCCTAGGCCGTGTCATCGACTCCGATAAAGGCGTGTTCTGGCTGCCGCGCATCATGGACCACCTGTGGGATCGTCCGGTACACCTGACGATCGCCGGCGATGGGCCAGACCGGTCCGAGCTCGAACGCCGTTGCGCCCCACTGGGCGACCGCGTGCGCTTCCTTGGGCGCATCCCCCCGGACCAGGTTCCGGCGGTGCTTGCCGCCCACGACGTGTTCCTGTTTCCGTCGCGCTTCGAGGGCTTGGGGCTGGCGCTGGTCGAGGCGATGGTCGCTGGCTGTGTCCCTGTGGCCTCTCGCATCAAGGGGGTGACCGATTTTATTGTGTCCGATGGCGCTGACGGTCTACTGTTCAACCTGGGCGATACAGGCGCCGCGGCGCAGCATATCCGTCGGTTGGCGGAAGACCGTGCCCTGCTGGCCCGCTTCGCAACTGCCGCGCGCCAGAACGTCGCCAACCGCTTCGAGCTTGGAACCTTGGCGCGCGACTATGCGGACGTCGTCCAGAAAGTCATGGGCGCGCCCCGCGTGATCCGTGCGCCGCTACCGATCGACTCTTGGTCTTATCCCGCCGGTCTGCGACAGGGTTTGCGGACCTATCTGCCGAGTGGTGTGAAGAAATGGCTGAGAGTCTGGCGTGAACGGTTTGTCTGATCCCCGTGTTACCGTCGCCATGCTCGGCGCCCGGATGCATTATGCCGTGCCGCGGCTGTTGCACGAGGCCGGGTTGCTTGAGCGGTTCCTTACCGACAGTTACTGCGGCAACAAGCCTTGGCTGGAACGCGCCCTGAAGACTATCCCGCCGCGAATGCGGCCCCAGGGCCTTCAACGCTGGCTTGGTCGCCGCGATGCTGTTCTGCCGCCGCATAAAGTGATCAGCTTCGAGACCTTAGGAATCAGGTATGCTTTGGCGCAACGCCTTGCATGCGGCGCGGTTGAATTGGAGCTGGTCTACCGAAATGCTGCCGTCCAATTTGGCAAACGCACAAGGTCCGCCGGTTTTGGCAATGCCTCGCAGCTATGGGGGTTTAATGGTGCGGCATTTGAGCTGTTCAAGACGGCGAAGAGGCAAGGGCTGCGTTGTATTCTGGAACAGACAAGCAATCCCAAGCCGCTCGAGCGAAAGTTGATTCAGGAGGAATACGCACGCTGGCCTGACTGGGGATTGTCCGCCCCCGGCATGCGCCAAGTCGAGTTGTTAGAGGAACGTGAGCGCCAGGAGTGGGATCTCGCAGACTGCATCGTGGGCGGCTCGGAATTTGTCGCGGCCGGGCTGAAGCAATGCAGCATACCAGATGGCAAAATCCGGGTCGTACCTTATGGCGTCGATCCGACCCGTTTTGCACTCAACAACCCGCTGACGCAGAAACAGCGCAGCGGCCCGTTGCGCGTTCTGTTTGTGGGTCGACTATCCGTCATGAAGGGGATACCTGACCTGCTTCACGCCCTTACACTGCTGGGCCCGAATCGGGTACAAGGCCGTCTGATCGGTGCGGTTGACCTCGATAAACGAAAACTTCAACCGTTTAGCAAAGTCGCCGATATCGTTGGGTACGTGCCCCGCATGGAATTGGCAGCACATTATCGGTGGGCGGAGGTGTTTTGTTTTCCTTCCTTGACCGAGGGCTCAGCTACTGTCACATACGAGGCACTGATGTCCGGTGTGCCAGTGGTCGCCACACCCAACGCCGGCGCCCCGGTGCGCGATGGCGTCGACGGCGTCCTCGTCCCGATCCGCGATCCGCAGGCCCTGGCCAATGCCCTGCAGCGCTACCTGGATGAACCGGATCTCCTCTTCGCGCATCAAGCGGCGGCCACGCAAGATCGGCACCGCCTCGGGCTCGACGCCTACCGCGAGAATCTGGTTGGCCTGGTGCAGAGACTCGCTGCGTGTGCATGACATCCGGTCCTGTTCGGCTAATCTGACCGCACCAGAATGAGCAAATTACTGCTCGGTATCCTGATCGTCGGTTGCCTGCTGATCCTGTCCTGGGGTCTGAAGCGCCAGTCGCGTATGATCCAGTACCCATTTCTGGTCGCCGCGGTGTACCTCGGGTGGATGGTCCCGCAGTTCATGGGGCTGACCAAGAACTCCTATCTCCCATATGGGGCGCTGTCGAAGACTCTCGTGATGGCCATCCTCTGCCTGGGGGCCGTTTACTTGGGTTACACGATTAGCCCACGGCCGGCCCGCCTGTTCTGGTGGCGATTCGACGAAAGGCGGCTTCTGATCGGAAGTCTGGTGTTTTCGCTGCTCGGTGCCTTCTTCTTTTTTAAGGTCAGCCAGCTCGCTGTGGAGGTCACAGCCGAGCATGGAGGCGCTTGGACAGGCGCAATCACCATTTATATATTTTTCGCGCGGTTGCTGACCATCGGCCTGGTCATCGCGATCATCCTGCACCTGATGAAGCCGCGATGGCAGACTCTGGTGATCATCAGCTTCGATCTGCTCTTCTATCTCGATCGCATCATCATCAAAGGCCGCCGCAGCGCAATGGTGGAGCTGGCTTTGATGGTGCTGATGGCGGCGTGGTTCCATCGCCGTTGGCTGCCGTCACGATGGGCGTTTGTTGGCGGCCTGGTCGGTGGCGCTCTGCTGATCAATAGCATCGGAAACTATCGCTCTACGATGTTGGGAGAGGATCAAACGACCTGGAGCGGTGCGGGCCTTCAGCAGATCATGGAGATTGACTTCATAGGGAATCTGCAAAAGATTGCCGAAGGCGAATCGGAGAGCTACGAGTTGCATAATGCGGTGATGAATATCGAGGCCGCTGACCAGTTGCTTGTCTTCGATTATTGGCTGACGCTTTGGAACAATTTCGTGAATAGCTTTGTGCCGGGACAGTGGGTCGGGAAAGATCTCAAGCAAGCAATGATGCTTAATTTCGGAAACAGTGCGCAGGCATATTACGGATATGTGTCTAACTTTGGGTCCACTAATACGGGTCTTTCGGATGCCTTTCAATCGTTTTGGTATTTTGGCGCCATCAAGTTCTTCCTAGCGGGATTGATCATGCGCCGATGGTACCAGGCGGGCGTCAACGGCAATATCGCTGCGCGAATAATCCTGATGTTGATCATTGCTGATTCCCTACTGATCATTACGCATGGTTCTAGGGAATTTTACATGGGCTTCATTCAACTCGCCGCATTCTTACTCCCTGTCCTCCTTTTCGCCCGCATCAAGCCAGTCCGCTATGGTAAGGCGCGTTCACACACGGCCGAAGAGTCGGCCTTTCCGCCGCAGGTCGCCTGATGGCCGAGCGAATTATGATACTGTTCCACCGGCTTGCCGATACATTATGCGCGTTACTTGGGCGTTGTAGCGGTTTTCGACTTGGCCGAGATCAATGTGTCGTGGATCGACCGGATTTACCCTCGGGCGGAAGAGTCGGGCACACTATGATATGATATTGTCGATTCTGCCGAGTCTCCCTTTGCTTATCCCCCTCGGTAAAAGGCTTTTTGCCGAATAATGGCTGATTGCTTTTGTTTATCTATCCGGAGTTACTATAATGATACTAGTATCTTTGCGGGGTTCTCAGCTGGTCGATCGTTCTGCATTTCTACTGAACGCTTGCCTAGGTAAGCGCGTGCTGCATCTCGGTGCGACTGATGCGCCCTGTACCCTTTCTGCAATTCGCGCGGGGCGTTTTCTTCATAGCGCATTAAAAGATGTCGCTGCGGATCTGGTGGGCATGGACAATAATTGGGAGATGATCAAGGTATTGTGTAATGAGCACGGTGTGAGCGACATCCGTTACGGCGATATCGAGGTGGTCGAAGATTACCCTAGGGCTGAATTCGATGTGGTCGTCGCCGGTGAGATCCTGGAGCACTTGAGCAATCCCGGTCGAGCACTAGATGCTTTGCGAGCCCATTGCACAGCGGAGACCAGACTCATTGTCACCGTGCCGAATGCCTACTCCCTTAAGGGGTTTTTGCGTGCGATGGTTGGCCATGAGCTCATCCATCCCGATCATATCTTGCATCATTCCTTGCGAACATTGAGCGAGCTGTTGCGGCGTCATGGCTTCCAGGTCGAAAGAATCTTTGCCTTCGTAAACGGGGGGAGCGGTTGGAGGGCCGCTTTTGCCAATCGGTTGCTGCGGGTGTTGCCGCAACTTGCGGAAGGCATCGGGGTGGTTTGCAGGATTTCCGAAGCGGACCGGTAACCGCTGTCCGGCGATGAAAGTCGTTGCGGTAACGACTGTATCCGGGCCTTACGTCATTGCCCGGTATCGGTGTTTTTCCGAGGCGTACGCGCAGCAGCAACTTACGCTGCTGGAGTACGGACGAACTTCGGATGACTATGCCTGGCAGCCATCAGATGCCGATGTTCCATACGCGCGTGTGATCCTCTCCGAAGCGCCGATCCAGCGAATGCCCGCGCGGAGGCGGATACGGCTGATTCTCGCAGCATTGGAGCGGTTGTGCCCCGATGTACTCGTCGTCTGCGGGTACGGCGGCACTGGTATGTTGACCGCCCTTTACTGGGCGCGCACCAGAGACCGCCCGGTGCCCGTGGTCATGCTTTCCGATAGTACAGCAACCGATCATGCCCGTACCGTCTGGAAGGAGTGGATCAAGTCGCAGATTCTGCGCCAGTGTGGCAGCGCACTGGTCGCCGGGCAACGCCATCGCCAATACCTGCAGATGCTCGGTATGCCGGAGCAGTATATGTTCAGCGGTTACGATGTGGTGGACAACGACTATTTCTACCGCGAAACCTTGATGTTACGGCAACAGGCGCGTCCGCAGATATTGCCGAATCGGCCGTATTTTCTGGCATCCAATCGTTTCCTACCGAAAAAAAACCTGTTTCGTCTGCTGGAGGCATTCGCGAGGTATCGCAAGACCGCAGGCGCGGATGCCTGGGATCTGGTGCTACTCGGCGATGGTGACTTGCGGAAGAAGATTGAGGCCGCGGTCGCCTCCTTGACGCTTCAGGACGCGGTGGCCTTGCCAGGATTCAAACAGTACTTTGAACTGCCTTTATATTACGCCTGGGCCAGCTGTTTCGTGCATGCCAGTACGACCGAACAATGGGGATTGGTAGTCAACGAGGCCATGGCGGCGGGGCTGCCAGTGGTCGTCTCTAACCGCTGTGGCTGCGCGCCAGACTTGGTTATCGACGGTGACAACGGCTACACCTTCGATCCGACGGATGTCGCGGCCCTTGCCGACCGAATGCTCGCCGTAGCCTCGGATGCCTGCGACCGCGAGGCGATGGGTAGGCGCAGCCGCGAGATCATCACCAACTGGAGCCCAGAGACCTTCGCCAAGGGCCTGATGAATGCCGTTGCGGCGGCGCTGGATGCCCCGCGCCCAGCCTTGCCCTTACTCGATCGGGCATTGCTCTGGGCGTTGGTGCGGCGATGAAAGTTGCGGTTGTTACCGCGTCGGTCTCGCGCCGGGCGGGCGGTCTGCTGTTCGCGGTGCGTCGGCTAGCGCAGTCCCTGATCGCATCGAGTGAGGCCGAGATGCAGGTGCTGGGCATCGAGGATGTGCACTCGCGGGACGACCTATCCGAGTGGGGGTCGGCCGCACCGCAAGTCTTTCGTCGCTATGGGCCCGCGGCCTTTGGCTACGCACCCGGCATGGCGCAGGCACTCGGCAGGTCGGGCTGCGACCTTGCCCACACGCATGGGCTCTGGATGTATCCGTCGCTGGCGGTACACCGTTGGTCGCAAACCCACAGGCGTCCGTACCTTGTCACCCCGCATGGTATGCTCGACCCCTGGGCCGTGCGGAATTCGGGTTGGAAGAAGCGTCTGGCCGGTTTGGCTTATGAGCATGCTCACCTCCGCGATGCCACCTGTCTGCATGCTCTGTGCCAAGCAGAGGCCGAGGCAATACGGGCGTACGATCTGCACAATCCTGTCTGTGTTATCCCGAACGGTGTCGACCTCCCGGACAGTGCGCCGGCGGGCTCTCCAGTCTGGGCTGCGGCGCTGCCAACCGGGGCGCGGGTGCTTCTGTATCTCGGGCGACTGCACCCGAAGAAGGGTCTGCTGGGTCTGCTCGATGCCTGGGGCCTGGCACGCACGGCGGCGCAGGCGGCCGGGTGGCGTCTGGTCGTTGCCGGCTGGGATCAGTGTGGACATCAAGCGCAATTGGCCGCGTGGGTCGAGCGTGCAGGGCTCCAGGGCCAGGTGCATCTCGTCGGACCCCAGTTCGGCGCGGACAAGGCCGCGAGTTACGGCCGTGCCGATGCCTTCGTACTGCCCTCGTTTAGCGAAGGGTTGCCGATGACCGTGCTCGAGGCTTGGTCGCATCGCCTGCCGGTGCTGATGACGCAGGCCTGCAATCTGCCGGAGGGCTTTGCGGCAGGTGCGGCCTTGGAGACGGCGACGAATCGCGACTCCCTCGCTGCCGCACTCCAACGGCTCTTTGCGATGCCGGACGAGGTGCGGGTCGCGATGGGCGAGAGCGGCCGCCGCTTGGTCGCGGAGCGTTTTACCTGGCCGCATGTGGCCGATCAGCTGCTGACAGTTTATCGCTGGATAATTAACCAGGCCGAAAAACCTGATTGTCTGATCGTCGATTGAACGCAAATGCGGCACCGAATTGCCAAACGCTGCGTCAGCGCGCCTGGAAATTGGGCTTTTTCCACTCTGGGCGGGTCGAAGAGATATTTTGCGCGGTACCCAACGTGTACCGATCGTGATCGACCCGCTTGGGTGGCGGACGTCGTAACCTTTATTGGGTCAGACGGCCTGATCTACCTCTGTATCACTAAATATATGACATCGAATGAAGATAACTAAGACGCCGAGAGACGGTGGGCCAACTTTTTCCGTTGGAAATCGTGTTTATCGCGTAATTTGGAACTTGACATGGTTTTTGTTCTGTTCGTGGACTCCCCCGGCTTTATGGCGTTGGCGGCTGCTCGTGTTGCGAATTTTTGGAGCAAGAGTGGCTTTTCGTTGTGACGTTCGAGGCTCAGCTAAGGTATGGTGCCCTTCCAATCTGGTCCTAAAGGAAGGCGCATTAATGGCAGAAAAGGTCAATTGTTATAATGTTGCTGTTGTTGTACTAGAGCGCGGTGCTCTTGTTTCTCAAGGCGCTTATCTCTGTACTGCCTCACACGATATATCGAAGCCTGATTTCCCGCTTGTTTCAAAGCCGATAGTGATGGAGGCAAATTGTTGGGTTGCATCCGAAGCTTTTGTCGGCCCTGGTGTCATTGTAGGGGAAGGGGCGGTGCTCGGTGCGCGTGCGGCAGCATTTCATGATCTTGATGCGTGGTCAGTATATAGAGGGAATCCTGCAATCTTGCAGAAGAACAGGGAAATACGTTGATATGAAAGCTGACGGCGTAATCTCGCTTCCTGATTTGGCCATTTTCCCATCTTGCGCCTTCGCGCAAGGTTTAAACGGGGAAAAGCGGGAACTGGAAATGATGGAGAATATCGGGAGTTTTCATGCTGCGTTTCCTACCATTGAAGTGCTTGTGGTCGATAATGGAGTAAGTCGGCCGCGAATTCCCGATTTTGCAAAGTTATCCTATTTTCCCGAATTGAGAACTGATCACCCTTCTCTTGGGGAGGTGAATCTGTTGAGAAAAGCGATTGCTGATATTGGCGATGATGTGAGGGTTTTGAAGTTGCATGCACGCTGTAGAGTGTCAAATCTGGCGAGCCTAAATCGACAGCTTCTGACGTCCGGAGATTTCTTGCTGTTAAATCGAAACTTGTTTTCCTGGTTTAATAGGGGCGCGGATGTTCTTCCTTATATTGATACACGCGTATTTTGTTTGGAGTCGTATTTATTGAGAGAGCTTCTGTCTTCGGCGGCCTGTTTTATTGAAAAGACGCACGGAAGATTTGAGCATGCGATGTTAAAGGGCTTGCTTGAAAACCCAGACATCTATGGCTTTGTTAAGGCGAGGGGTTGTTTCTATCCTGTAATGAGGGGGCAATCGGGTCATATTAGAGACTACGATAATTATCTTTCTCTTCTGCGCTCGAACATAAAATCTCTGCTGTTCCGGATTGGCGTGTAGAAAGTTTCAATACCGTCTTGGCTTTTTGGGATTATTTATGGCTCACTACCAACAAATAAATTTCGTAGAGATTTGCTCTCGGTATCTGGCAAATGGATGTGATTTCGAGAAGGTCTTGGAAGTGGGCAGTTGTGACATTAATGGATCGATAAGGGGTATTGTGCGAGCTAAGCAGTATATTGGAATAGATGTCGCGCCTGGACCAGGCGTCGATCAAGTAATGTTAGGTCAGGATGCTGATTTTAGCTCTAATTACTTCGATATAGTTATTTCGTGCGAGTGCTTCGAGCATAACGAGTTCTGGGTTGAGACATTTGCTAACATGATGCGAATGCTTAAGCCGGGAGGGGTATGTATTATTACGTGTGCATCGATCGTTAGAGGCGAACACGGTACGCCCAGGTGTGTTAGCAGCTTTTCTCTTACATCTGGAGTTCTCGGAGAAAATTATTACCGCAATCTTGACGTTTCTGATTTCCAAAGGACTAGACTCCTAAAGGGTTTTTCGAGATATGGGTTTGGAAAGAATATATATTCTAGGGACCTGTATTTTGTTGGCATAAAGAAAGGTGGTTATTGTTCTCTGGATTTGGAAGGTATTTTTGGGGAGGCGAGATCCATACGGTCGGAGCACGGTCTTTCAAAAGCGCAAATGACAGTGGTGAAAATTTCGTATTTTTTGAGATATCTTTTGGCAAAGATGTTAGGGGAAGCCGTTTATCATAATCTCGCTTTTATTGTCAAGAGATCGCTGGGCCGTGTTTAATCCGGTTCGTCCTTGCAGTAAGCTTTTTTTGAGCTATTCTTCTGTGGGTTACGAGACAGTCGATAGGGTTCGTCGGGTCTAGCCATGAAGTTCGTCGTCGTCATCCTAACCTTCAACGAAGAACGCCATCTCGCACGCTGTATCGCCAGCCTGCAGGGTCTCGCGAGCGAGGTTGTCGTCGCCGACTGTTTCTCCACTGATGCCACGCTGGAGATTGCCCGTGCCCATGGTGCGCGGATCATCCAACGCTCGTGGGTGAACCATGCGAGCCAGTTCAATTGGGCCTTGACCCAGCTCGATCCCGACCGCGATTGGGTGCTGCGGCTCGATGCGGACGAGGTGTTGACGCCGACGTTGATCGCCGAGATCCAGGCCCTGTTGCCGACGATCGGCCTTGAGATCGACGGCGTCTATTGCGGGCGGCGGATGATTTTTCAGGGTCGGTTGATTCGTCACGGCGGGGTCTTTCCTGTGCGGGTGCTGCGGCTGTTTCGCTACGGCCGCGGGCAGTGCGAGAACCGTTGGATGGACGAGCACATCAAGGTTGCCGGGCCGACGGTGGATCTGCAGGGAGAGATCATCGACGACAACCTGCAGTCGCTTACTTGGTGGACCGCGAAGCACAATGGCTATGCAAGCCGCGAGGCGGTCGATTTGCTGAATCTGGAATACGGGTTCATGCCCTACGATACAGTTGCTAGCCTGCGCGGCGGCCAGCAGACGGGGGTGAAGCGCTGGCTGAAGGAGCGGGTCTATGCCCGGCTTCCCGGCGGCTTTCGCGCCTTTTTCTATTTCTTCTATCGCTATGTGATCCGGTTGGGGTTTCTGGACGGACAGGCAGGGGTGGCCTTTCACTTTCTGCAGGGGTTTTGGTACCGGTATCTCGTGGATGCCAAGGTGGCGGAGGTGCGGCGCTATATGATGGCCTCGGGGTGCAATGCCGTGGAGGCGATCAGGCGTGTATTAGAGATCGACGTGGTTCCGGTGATGGGGCGAGAAGATGGGCAAGGTCAAAGGACAGCGGCCAGTTAGCGCGGCGGATTGGCTCTAGCTGTTGCGGTCGGTGATTGCTTTGGCGCTGCCTCTGTCGTTTAGGCTGGTGCTATGGGCAGTTTGGTAACGTTTGGGTGAAACACAGCAGGGGTTAAGTATAATGCGGTCTGTTCAGCATTGGACGTCAAAATACATTAAAGATCGACTTGCCTTAATGGTCTATGAGCGATCAAACCCTGGCCATCCTTGGTTGACCCGAGCGATGATCGAGATTCTGGACACATGGCTACAGTCCAGCGACACCGGTCTGGAATTTGGCTCTGGTCGTAGTACCCGATGGTTTGCTAAACGCGTTGGGCATTTGACAAGTGTCGAGCATAATCCAGAGTGGTTCCGAATCGTTTCGGGTCAACTTGCTTCTTTGAGGGGCAACGGTGTCGACTATCGGTTGTGCGAGGACGGTGACGCCGATTCCGCAACGACATCATATGTTAAAGTCGCAAGCGCTATCGCGCAAGAAAGCCTTGATTTCTGTTTGATCGATGGTGTCGCAAGGGACCATTGCGCGCTCGCGACTCTCGACCGGCTCAAACCCGGCGGGATCCTGATTATCGACAATGTCAATTGGTATATGCCGCGGACGCTGAAGTCCTTGGCTCCTAACTCACGTGGCCACGAGGATGGCTATAGCTCTGATGTCTGGTGTGAGGTTGGGCGACGTCTGGCGTCTTGGCGGCGGATTTGGACCACGAATGGGGTTTGGGATTCGGCGCTTTGGGTTAAACCCTATGGCAGATCGACTCATCCATAGCTGAAATTTGAATCGCGAAATGGGAATCTTGCGCTCGCTTCGTTTTCTCCTCCGACACCCGCTCAATCGCGGAAGATGGGATATGGCTATGGCCCGCTGGCTACGCTGGCAGTTGGGTAGCCGGTTGTTGCCTGGGGCTGTACTCACCCCGTTCGTCGAGGAGGTCTATCTGCTTGTGCGCCCCGGAATGACCGGGGCAACCGGTAATGTCTATTGCGGCCTGCACGAGTTCGAGGACATGGCGCTGGTGCTCCACGCCTTGCGGCCGGACGATCTGTTCGTCGATATCGGGGCGAATGTGGGGTCTTACTCGATGCTTGGGGGGGCGGCAGGTGCGCGCGTCCTCGCGATCGAGCCGATCCCGAGGACATTCGCCTGGTTGACGCGAAACATCGCGGTTAACGGGCTGGGCGAGCAGGTGCGGGCGCTCAACCTGGGGCTCGGGCGGGGGGAGGGTCGGTTGCGCTTCACTGGCGGATTGGATACGGTCAATCACGTGCTCGCCGAAGGTGAATTGACCGGGGATGCGCTGGAGGTGCCGGTGCGTACCCTGGACTCGGTGCTGGACGGTCAGTCGCCGACCCTGATCAAGATGGATATCGAGGGGTTCGAGAGCGAGGTGTTGGCCGGGGCGGTGCGGACCTTGGCCGATCCGGGGCTGTTGGCGGTGATTATGGAGCTGAACGGCAGCGGTGGGCGGTATGGGTTCGATGAGGAGGCGTTGCATGGGGCGATGCTGGGGCAGGGGTTCGAGACCTTCCGCTATCGGCCGTTCGAGCGGGTGTTGGAGCCGCTGCGTGGGGCGCGTTCGGGGGGAGGGAACACGGTT
>Ga0247837_1002664_pt1 | contig 33103 bp, 28 predicted proteins | sample LaCtaG_2_FD_187115 | JGI IMG/M metagenome (GOLD analysis project Ga0247837, IMG submission 187115) | Freshwater microbial communities from meromictic Lake La Cruz, Castile-La Mancha, Spain - LaCruzMarch2015_14.5m | ecosystem: Environmental > Aquatic > Freshwater > Lake | place: Spain: Castile-La...
GGTTGGTTTTCAAGGGCTTTTTCGAAACGTGCTGGCAGATCCGTACGTGATCGGTGCGTCAAGCGGTGCAGCCTTAGGAGCTACGCTGGTTGTGGTAGTAGGAGTTAAGCTCTCTCTGGGGGGGCTGGGGGCATCGGTCATCGGTCCCATGCTTGGCTCGATTGCCGTTGTACTTGTGGTTTTCGTCGTGGGGTCTCTTGGACGGCATGCATCTGCGCTTACCTTATTGCTGGCAGGTATTGCGATCAGCAGTATGACCAATGCGATCGTGTCGTTATTGATGTTTCTTAACGACCAAAAAGCAATCGTGATTTTATCGTGGTTGATGGGGTCACTGGCTGGAAGCGATTGGAGCGTGGTTTGGGTTACGAGCGTTGCGGTGCCTTTGGGGTTCATTCTACTTTGGGGATTAGCTCGCCAAATGGACGCCTTTCTTTTGGGTGACGCTGCATCCCAGTCTCTTGGTCTAAGCCTCATGCAATTTCGGATGCTGATGATTGTGGGCGCGAGTTTGCTGACTGCATCGGCCGTCGGGGCTTCAGGAATCATTGGATTTGTTGGGTTGATTGCCCCTCAGATTGCTAGGCTCTTGATTGGAGCAAAGCATTGTTGGTTGATTCCCATGAGCAGCTGTGTTGGGGCAATCATTTTGGTCGTGGGTGACGCGATCGCCCGAACCGTGGTGGCACCTGCCGAACTTCCAGTTGGCATTGTGACTGCGATGCTCGGTTGCCCTTTCTTCTTGAGTCTGCTTCTATCCAGCAAGACAGCGGGGAGAGTGTAAAATGTCGGAACTTTCCACCCATCAGCTTCATTTTTCGTATGCCGATCGACCCGTCTTTGAGCAGGTGTCGATGCATCTGAAGCCCGGTGAGATGCTTGCGCTTCTGGGTGCTAATGGAGCAGGAAAAACGACGCTGTTGAAAACGCTCGCCAGACAACTCAAGCCGACATCGGGTGAGATTTTCTTGGATGCAAAGCCACTAACGAAACTGACAAGGCGTGGCCTAGCCCAGCAACTCGCCATGATGCCTCAGCATGAGAATCGCGGTGCCTCGCTCAGCGTTTACGACGTTGTTTCGCTAGGACGAACTCCACATTGCGGTTGGCTCATGCCACTCAGCAACAACGATCGTTCGATCATTGAACAGGCGTTGAGCTCGACTGGACTGACGGAGCTCCAAAACCGTAGCGTTCACGAAATCTCAGGTGGAGAATGGCGACGAATGATTCTTGCTCGGGCGTTGGCTCAGGATGCTTCCGTACTGCTGCTGGATGAACCGACCTCGGGGCTCGATCTTAAGTATCAACACGATTGCTTGGAACGGGTGCGGAATTTGACTCACGATCGCAAACTAATCACCGTGACAACGTTGCATGATCTGAACCAAGCAGCCATGTTTGCAGATCGCTTGGCTTTGCTGGCCAATCGTGAGCTGATTGCGATTGGACCACCGGATCAAGTTTTGACGACCGATCTTATTCGCATAGCTTTTTCGATTGAGGTTGCGATCATGAAGCATCCCATGCACGGAACTCCGTTGGTGGTTCCATGCTCTGGGGCCATGAGTCGTACCGTCAAGGATCAGGCGAGGTCGACATGATGGTTGACTTCGCAAACATTGGCATACCTCTAGCTGTCATTCTGGTTGCGATACTCTTTGATATGCTTTTGGGTGATCCACCGAACCGCTTTCATCCCGTTGCCTGGATGGGGAATTGGATCGCATTCGGAAGACGCGCCGCCCCAAGAACGGGACGATTCGTTCCGTTCTTGTATGGATTGTTGTTGATCGCTGGGTCAGTTGTTGTGATGAGCGGCATCGGATACTTATTGCAAGTGGGATGCCAAAAACTTCCCCTCGTTATGAATGTTGTTGTTCAAGCTGCGATTTTGAAATGCGCCTTTAGTTCTCGATCCCTATCCAATGCGGCGAACAGAGTTTTTGCAGCATTGAAAGTCGGGAATGTTGTTTTGGGTCGACAAGAGGTTTCTTATCATTTGGTCAGTCGCGATACCAGCCAACTGAATGAAGCACAGCTCGCAGCTGCGACGATTGAATCGGTTGCTGAAAATTCCAGTGATTCCGTCGTTGCTCCTCTTTTGTTCTATTCTCTAGCAGGCTTGCCCGGTGCGTTGGTTTATCGCTTCGTAAATACGAGTGATGCGATGTTGGGCTATCGAACGATGGAACTGGAGTGGTTAGGCAAACCGGCTGCTCGACTCGATGATGTGCTGAATTGGATTCCGGCGCGATTCACGGCCATCTTGATCTTGGTCTCAGCCTTGTTTTTCAAGAGCATGCGACGGCGGACCGTTGCGAGTGGATTTCGGGTCTGGTGGCGTGACCATTCTAAGACAGCAAGTCCCAATGCAGGACATCCCATGAGTGCAGCCGCAGGAGTCCTGGGAGTTGAACTAGAAAAAGTTGGTCACTATCGACTTGGCGAAGGCCAGCCGTTGCCGTCCTGCAACTCGATCCACGAATCCATTCAACTTCTTTGGGCTGTCACTTGGCTTAGCCTACTTCCTTGCGTTTGCGTACTTGTTTGGGTAGCTTGGTGGAGATGACTCACGAACAACTCCAATTGCCCGAAGCATATCATGGCGGTATCAACTTTGCGGAGCTGGCAGCATTGGGGCTTGATCCCGACAAAGTGATCGACTTTAGTTCGAACATCCTGCCTGATGGCCCATCGCCATGGGTGCGTGAAGCCTTATCAAAGGCCAGAATCGATCGGTATCCAGATCGCGAATCGGCAGAGCTTGTACGGGTGATATCCCGTGTTTACGGACTTGATGCTGACAGAGTTTTGATTGGCAACGGTTGCAGTGAATTGATCCATTTGGTTGCAAGTGCGTTCCTGAATCGGAACGCTCGTGTTTTGGTATTGGGCCCCACGTTTTCCGAATACGAACGCGTTTGCAAGCTTCAAGGCTGCCAAGTGACTGAGCTGCGTAGCAACTCCTCGGAACAGTTTCTTGTTTCACCGTCAATCGTTCAGCAGGCCTTGGAAGATCGCGAACCAGAAATGGTTTGGCTATGCAATCCCAACAATCCCACGGGGCAATCGATACAGCCAAACCATCTATTTCAATGGCTTGACAATTTCCCGCGTACTTTTTTCGTGGTCGACGAGTCTTATATCGAATTCACGGAAGCGTTATCCACGGTAATTCATGCGGATCGCCCGAATCTGATTGTGCTGAGATCATTAACCAAGTTGCATGCGATTGCAGGGCTCCGGCTTGGGTTTGCGGTTGCGGCTCAGGAATGGATCAACAAAATGCGAATGCAGCGTATTGCATGGTCCGTCAATGCAATGGCACAAGTGGCTGGAGCGGCAGCTCTACAAGACGCATATTATTACCAAACGGCATTGCTTCGACTTCAGTCCGAAAAGAAACGCTTGGTTGCAAGCCTAAGCCAAATGGGTTTTCGTTCGGTTCCTAGCGATACTTGTTTTTTTCTTCTGCAGGTTGGCGATCCACGCATTACGCGCCAGAAATTATTGAATAGGGGTGTGCTCGTGCGATCCTGCGATTCGTTCGCGTTGAGCGATTTCGTTCGCGTATCTGTGCGTACCGAGCCGGAGAATGATCAACTGATCGATGCGTTGCTGCAGGTCAATTAAGCTTAATACAAATGGATGATAGAAAGCTTGGCTTCCTTTCTCAGGATGTCAGTGCGGATACCTCGACGCCTGAAGGCTTAATTGCTGAACGAGCTCGCATCGATCCCAAGTGATTTCAGCTTGCTTCGCAAGGTCACTCGCGAGATACCTAGGATGCTGGATGCTTTCAGTTGGTTGCCGCTGGTGTGTTTGAGAACTTGCGTGAGAAGCTTGTGTTCGATGGCTGCAATAACTTCGGCATGCAGTTGGTTGCTGCCGGCGGCGATTCGTTGCGCAATATAGCCTTCGGACAATGTTTCGCATTCGGTCTCGCCAAGAACAGAGAGTGATTCTTCTATGACCAAATGAGGCAGAAATTCCGGAAGTAAAATGTTTCCACGGGCCGTCAGTAACGATTGCTTGATGACGCTTTCGAGCTCACGTACGTTTCCAGGCCAATGGTAGGCTTCCAACAACTTGAGCGTTTCTGGTGCGATGGCTCGGATATCTTGACCGAATTCTTTGCTGTACTTCCGCAGAAAATACTCGGAAAGAATTTCAAGGTCACCCTCGCGTTCCCGAAGAGGTGGAAGATGGATCGAAACGACGCTGAGACGATAGAAGAGATCGAGCCGAAACAATCCTTCCGAAATAAGTTTCTTGAGATCGTGATTGGTGGCGGCGATGATCCGGACATTCACTTTGATGGCGGTATTTCCTCCAACCCGCTCAAACGAATTATCCTGCAGCACACGCAGTAGCTTGGCTTGAGTCATGGGTGACATATCACCGACTTCGTCCAGAAATAAGGTTCCACCGTCCGCTTGTTCGAGCTTACCAATTCGCTGCCGTTGCGCGTCGGTAAAGGCACCTTTTTCATGGCCAAACATTTCGCTTTCTAGCAGTGCATCCGGGATAGCCGCGCAATTGATTGCCTGAAAAGGTCCCTTCGCGCGTTCGCTATGATGGTAAATTGCTTGCGCGACAACCTCTTTTCCTGTGCCGCTTTCCCCTAGCAGCAGGACGGTCAAATTCTGTGCTGCAACCCTGCCAATTGCCTTATAGACTTCCTTCATGGCCCTGCATCGTCCCACGATAGCGTCGGCAACGGTGTCCTCTTCACCAGCAAGAAGAGGTTGGATACGAATCATGCGGCTTAAATTGAATGCTTTGTCGAGAACGTTGCGGATCTCGTCGAGCTCCAACGGCTTGAATAGGTAGTCATAAGCTCCTAGCTTCGTGGCTTCAATTGCCGTCTCGACCGTGCCATGTCCTGTGATAAATATGACGGGTACCCGAGGGTCCATGGTTCGCAATCGCTTGAAGCACTCTAGTCCGGAGATATCCGGTAAGCTCAAATCGATCACGACAACATCGGGTTTCAAGTCTTGGAAAATTTGCTCCCCTTCGGCACCCGTTTTCGCGGTCAGAACTGTGGTGGTGTCACTTTCAAAGGCGCGTTCGAAAGCGCGTAAAATCGAGACTTCGTCGTCGATGACTAAGAGACTTTGCATACTTATCTTGTAGAGTTCGTGGATGCTGAAATGGATGATAGCTTGGACGTGCCAATCGTATTAGCATTAGCGATCGGGATCGTCAAAAGAAACTCGGCTCCGCCCTCTTGGTGATTGGAACCGACTAAGGTGCCGTGATGCGCTTCCGCGATTCGACGGCAGATGCCCAGACCTAGACCGACACCGTTGGGCTTGGTGGTAGAGAATGGCGTAAAAAGTTGATCGAGCATGCTTGGTTGGATTCCAGTCCCTGTATCGCGAATAGCGATTTGAAGAGATGAATCCTGGGTTGCTACGGAGATGTTCAAGCGACCCGTACTGGGCATCGCATCGAGAGCATTCAGAGACAAGTTCAACAACAATTGTTGGATCTGAGCGGCATCCCCGACAATCTTCAACGGATTCGTGGGAGTATCTATGCAAAGCTCAATGTTTTGGAGATCGCATCTGCCGGAAATCAAGTGAGCCGTACGACGCAAAACGTCTTGGATGGAAAACTCGACGAATTCACATTTCTCAGGTCGCGCATACTCAAGCAGGCTATTGATCGAACGCTCCATTCGGCGGATTTCATACTGTACTAGTTCCAGATCCGCAGTCGGAAGACCGGCTTGTTCGAAAGAAGCAAGGTTCACTTGAATGAGCATTTTGATCGATGTCAGTGGGTTGCGAATTTCGTGCGCGACACCCGTTGCGAGCTGTGCAAGGGTTGTCATCTGTTGAGCACGTAAGGCCTCCGTCTCTCGCACTCGTTCCAGTCTTTCTTTTTCGGCTTGTTCCGACCAAGTCAAGTCGCGAAGAATGGCAATGCGAATGAATTGCGCCTCCGAGGGGTACTCGCTAACCGAAACCTGGATTGGGAATGATTCTCCGTTGGAACGAACTGCCGTCAGACGCAGCCCGATCGGAAGATTCTCAAGTTCGTTGGGCAGATCAGGAATCGTCGCTTGAATTGGTTTGCCTATCAATTGCGTCGCGGTGACCGCCAGCAAATCCCAAGTTGGGCGGTTGTAAGACAGAATGGCACCTGTGCGATTGAAGGTAAGAATACTTTCGCTTGCGTTGGCTACGATGGTTTCGCTTCGTTGGTGCTCTTGAATTGCAATTTGTCGTAACGGTCCGATGATGACTAGCCACAAGGCTGGTGCGCACACCATGGTTAGAAGAAAGGCATCCAGAATTGCACGGAGCGCTTCGTCCATGACAACAGGTGTGATGAAGGGCAGCACCAGCATTACAGCGACTTCCGCTGTAAAAACGAGCGACAAGACCAACGCAAGGATTCGCACTGGCGATCGCAGAATAGTAGATAATGCAGAAATTCTGCTGGACATTTTTAAAACCTGTCGTTGTTGGCCCCGCCAGACAAGCAACTATCTTATAGATGTTTTGCCTCGATCGAAATGGTCCCAAGAACTACCCACAGAGGTAAAGTACCGCCGGAGGGACTACTGCCCACCGAACGATTGCCCGCGTAGACTGTCGCCGTTGGTGTAATCTTGGGGTGCATCCAAACCACCGGTGAGAAGCAGCCCTTCAATCTTCGCGTTCGCTTGAGCCAGTTGAGCTCTGGACTGAATGAATTGTAGATTCGATTCGAAGTAGCTTTTTCGAACGATTAGAACTTGGAGAAAATCTAGCTCACCTGCTTTGTAGGCCTCTTCGGATAGCTGCAAACTTTCTTTCACCTGGGGCAGAATCTGGGATTCGTATTTTCGAACGGAAGCAAGATAGGAATCGAATTCCTGGGCTGCGCGGGCGAGTCTTGCTTGGATCGATTGTTCGATTCTTTTCACATTTTCCACAGCCCGAGTGTAGTCAGCTTGTGCCGCAGCAATATTGCCAGTGTTCTTGTTGAATACTGGAATCGGTGCTCCCACTTGCACGTTGATCATCCCTGAATTTGTGCCGTTATCGTAGCCGGCACCGAATTGCGTTTCCAGATTTGGCGTTCTTTGAACTTGTTCGCGACGGAGGATGCTGACCTTCTCGCACACCAAAGCCTCTGCCACGGCCCGTTCAGGACTCTGCAAAAGAATTTGATTGTAGGTTGCGTTCCAATCAGGCGATGTTTGGATGTCGCCGAAATCGGGGGCCAATCGAGTTGGCACAGTGGTTGGCAATCCTGCTATTGCGGTCAAGTTGCGCCATGCGCCGAGATACGCGGCTGTGGCCCGCTCGCCAGCTAGTGCGACTTCGCTGTCCAGCGTCTTGGATTGAAGGACTTCGACCAACGATCCTTCATCGGCTTTCTTCCTTTCTAACGCAATTTCGACTCCGCGTTTCGAAACTTCTTCAAATTTGTGGATCGCGTCCAGTTGTTGCTGAGCTGCGGTTGTCTCGAAGTATAGCACCCGGACATCTGTCAAAATGCGATACTTCTGAGTTTCACTTTCCCAGCGTTGTGCAGTTAGAGTGTGGTTTAAGACGGCTCGATTGAGAGCGAGTTTATCACCCCGGACAAACTCTTGGTCCATGAAGAATCCCTGTTGATCGGTGCCTCGATCTGCAAGTTGTTGTCCAAAGTAGCCAAGCGTTGGGTTTGGTCTTGCCCCAACTTGTTGACGCAAACCAGATGCTTTCTGAGTCAGCGAGTTCAAGGCGGCTAGAGACGGGTTGTTGGTTAGCGCAATCTGCTCAAAATCGCCTAGAGTGTAGAGAACCCCTTCGCTTCCAACATCGAACGAAGGTAAAGGCTGGGGGGCAACTTGAAATGAAGCGGCCTCGACCACCGACTTCTCTGTTTCGCTTGCGGATATTAAGTACTCAGGGGTTTTTGGCGTTGGCGCGACCGGCTCAGGTGTTGTGGCCTGCATGCGATCGACCTTTAGAACCGCCCGGCTGGCTAGGCCACCGACATGAGCGCAACCGGAAAGCAGAATACCAGAAAATAGGGCGAGTACGGTCGACTTTGTAAACATGGCATCCCTGCATGTAAAAGTGCAAAGGGCAATTCTTTCAAGGTCGAATTCCTTTCGATCCTATCGACTTTTAAGCGGTGAATCCCCCTTTGTGAGCTATCGACCGCAGAAATCCGAAAGTCGGTGACGGACATGCAAGAAGTTGGATTTGAGTCCCCGCGCGATGGCGGATCCGCTTTATCCGTCAAGGTTTGCCTATTCGCTATCCCAAAGGAGACACAGCCGACACTAGTCTTGTCGCTATCAATTTGCCACACGCTGTGGTTTCTGTCGAATGCTGCCAAACAGGGATTCCGAGTGAACGCATACTGTTCATACGTTCTACTCGAATTTGGGAATTTCGCCGAATGAGAATACAATCACTTCTTCGCCCGTAATGGTACTGATGTCGTGATGCATGCATCGAACCTTAACGCCAACTGCTTCATACACGAGTGATTCGAGCATGGGGCGTGCCAACTCGAGCAATTGCTTGCGAGTTTGTTTGATGAGATCGCGGCCTTTTTCGGGAGCAGCTGTCTTTCCAAGTTGCCGCTCAGCCAAAGTGAGAACGCTTCGGATACGAATGACCAGCAGATCTTTGATAAAGTGGATCTGCACTTGGTCGGATCGCCACCCCAAATACTCTTCTTGAAATCGGATGATTCCGTCACAGATTGCTGCTTCGCTTTCGGATTGCGTTAGTGATTTTGATTTTCTGTCACTTCGAATTCTTCGAGCCTCGTCGATGGGAAGTCGATTCTCGAGAACCGGGGTAGGTTGCGGTCTGGATGCTTTCCGCGTTCGAGTACCAGATGCGGCAGCCGGATCGACGCTAGCGATTACCGCCTTGATGTCTTCTAGGGCAGCTGGTTTGGTGAGAACTAAATCGCAGCCTGCTTTCATGGCTTGGACCTTATATCGTTCATCCTTGAGGCCTGTAATGGCAACGATTTTTGTTTGTTTGAACTGAGGGATGCGACGCAACTGTGTTGTAAGGTCACACCCATCGATATCGGGCATCACCAGATCGATGAGCATCAGGTCTGGCTGGAACGCGGTTGCTACGCCAAGCGCTTGAACTCCACCGTAGGTCACATGCACTTGGTTCCCTAGGGCTTCCACGAGCAGTCCGAGAGCGTCAGCGCCATCGCGATTGTCATCGACAATAAGTACCCGAAGCGTTTTTTCAGTAGTTGACATGAATTTCAATTCAGGTAAGTAGCTTCGTTTCCGCTCACAGTCGCAATGGATCGTCCGCTCCTCTAGTACTAAGATAGCCATGGAGGGGAGCAAATGGTTGATAAATGTCTCGATAATAAGAAATGAAATGCATAACCCAACTTGGAATCGGCTAGCCTTGTGAGCTAGTGGCTGCGTCGTTTACCTGTTCATCTCCTTTTTGAGTTCGGCGATGGTGAGATCGCCGACACATGCAATTCTAAATACCAGTTCCTGTCGCTCCGACACGGACAGGAAGTCGGCATAGAGTTCTAGTTTTCGGGCAAGCGTGGTCAGTGGCTCTGCATGAAAGTTCGAAGCCATACCCTTAATCGTGTGAGCGAAGTGCATGACCTTATGGTGGTCGTCGCGTGCGGAGGCGTCTTGCAACGCCAATAGAATAGCGGGGATATCTTCATGGAAGATGCAAGCGATGGTCTGAAGTAATTCCACGTCGCCATTCAGGTTCGTGAGCGTGCTAGATAAGTTGAAGCGAATATTTGGGGAGGGAACTTCGAGGTTCATTGGGTCATTGTCCGCGAATTAGATTTTGTGGAGCTTATCACCGGTAGATCTGCTACGATAGATTGCATATAGCATGCCAACTACGCTTCACTTTCGATTCTAGTTGTAACCGTAACGGTGCTGATGGGGTGTTCACTTGAGTAAAGTAATCGTCATCGATGATGACCGAACCGTCAGACTAATGGTCCAGCAAGGACTGGAGAAGCTTGGCATTCAAGTTATCTCCGCTTCGTTGGCTTTGGATGGTCTACGTTTGGTAGAAACCGAGCATCCGGATGCAGCCTTGGTAGATGTTTGCCTGCCGGAAATGAACGGGTTTGAGCTGTTTCGAAAGATTCGAGCCGTGGATTCGAAGATTCCGATGATCTTCGTCACGTCGGATATCAGTAGCGAAACGACGATCGAAGCAATGCGATTGGGGGCGTTTGATTATCTAGCCAAGCCCATTAATATCGACCAATTACGCAAGATGACCGTCAGCGCCATCGCAGCCAGGCGACTAATGGAGCAGCCTGTGGTGATGCCATTGTCCGGGGATGGAGCGAAGGGGGACCAGTTCATTGGCCGAAGCGCACCCATGCTTGAAGTCTTCAAGTCGATTGGGCGTGTGTCCGGTTCCAATGTGGCGGTTCTGATTCGTGGCGAGAGCGGCTGTGGCAAAGAACTGGTGGCGCGAGCCATTCTTCAGCATAGCGACCGGCATGGTAAACCCTATACGGCCGTAAATTGCGCTGCGATTCCGGATCAGCTCTTGGAAAGTGAACTTTTCGGCCACGAAAAAGGTGCATTTACGGGGGCAGATCAACGCCGCAAGGGAAAGTTCGAGCAGTGCCATGGTGGTACTATCTTCCTGGATGAAGTAGGTGACATGTCGTTGCTCATTCAAGGCAAGGTACTGAGGCTGATCCAAGATCAACGTTTCCAGCGTCTGGGATCCAACGATGAAATTGCAACGGATGTTCGAGTGATCGCGGCTACGAATCGCAACCTCGAAGAGATGGTTAAAAAGGGGAAGTTTCGAGAAGATCTGTTGTATCGACTGAACGGCTACACCATTGAGCTACCACCGTTGCGAGATCGCCGAGAGGACATACCTCAGTTGCTCGAGTACTTTCTAAAGCGTGAGCGGCGTGAGATGGGCAAGATGTCTATAGAAGGGCTAGCACCCACGGCTCTCGAGGCACTTATTCGTTACGATTGGCCTGGCAATGTACGCCAATTGCAGTCAGTCGTTCGTCATTCATTGTTACACACCACAGGTACTGTTTTATCGATCGAGTGTTTGCCGACCATCGTCTTTGAAAGCAGACATACCACAGCAGCTGACGAATCGTTGGCGCAAAGGGAAAATGTGTCGGCCCGTAAAACGGATGCAATCCAAGAGCCAAGCGGTGTGGACAGCGGTCGTGCTGAAGACATATCGAGAATAGGCCCTGACATTGGATCCTTTGTTGACGAACGGCTTTTGGCAGGGTCGACCGATCTCTATAACGAGACTATCGAAGAAGTGGAGCGTTACTTGTTTGCCCGCACGTTAAGTGACACCCATGGAAATCAGTCTAAGGCTGCAGACATCTTGGGTATCACGCGCGGGAAGGTTCGCGATCGAATTGCCTATTTCGGAATCCAATTAGAGCGGGCTGTTACCATTCAGAGTTAAGTCTCGCGGCCGGTGCTCGCGTTGACTGTGCCGTCTATCCGCATGTTTTAGCATGCCACAAGTTCCAGCACCTCTTTCAACTGCTTCGACCTCTTCCGTCCTTCAGTAATTAACGAGGCTAAGAGGGATTGGGAATCTATTGCAATTCGCTGCCGATCTTCAGCTTCAGAAGTCGACCATGACTTTCGAACGGCTGCCTGGCGATCTTTGGCGCTTTCGGCTCGCGCCACAATGGATACCAGCGATTTTATTTTCATAATGTTTCTCCTAAACGTGATTGGACTCCTCATGACAGCCATGTTTGCTGCTCGTTAGGGTGCAGACGCAATTCATGGACCATTTCATCGGGACTCGAGCGGGGAAGTCAAAATAAAAGTGATGAAATTCTTGTGGGAATGAGTAACGCGACTTGTTCAAAACTAACGTAATTGGCTGATGGCGTTGGTATTGATTTTCTACCGATGGCCGATCGTTGTCTGTATCGTCGGTTGCGTGGGAGAGTTCTTGGGCATGGAAACAGGTGGTCGCCAATCGACCAATCTAACTGATCTGACTCCCGTCAAGCCCGATTGGGGGCCGGAGTTGCTTGACGGTTTCGGAAGCGATTTTCGTTGAGATCGAGCTTTCTGTTCGCTTTCTGAGAATGAACGCTGAGTTCGGCATGTTTATTGCGTTACTCGGGTGGTGTCAATCGCTCGGCAAAGTTGGACAAGGCAGTCTCGCCGGGGCTATTTCATCCCTCTCGAAAGAAGTCGTATTATGTTGGGCACAATCTTGTTGGTAGTGTTGGTTCTTATGTTGGTGGGCAGCGTACCTACATGGCCCTACAGTCGCAATTGGGGGTATGTCCCGAGCAGCGGTGTCGGGCTGATCTTGATCGTTCTTCTCGTTCTAATATTGCTCGGTCGAGTCCCTGTAGGACTTTAGCCGACACAAGCCACCAAGTCTCTTTTCAGAAGGTTTCTATGAACATGAATCGATCACTTTCGCGTTGACAAGGACAAGATGAAACAGGACGCGGATGCGGTACAGCAGAATACAAAAGCTCTCTTGGGGAACGAAAAAAGCGACAGTTCGCTTCCGAAATGATTACCAACTTCTAACTTTGGAGACAGCCATGATCTGGACAACTTTTTCTACGATGATCTTTCTTTGGCTTAGCATTATTGCCTCCTACGCATTTGGAGGATTTGCCTATCTATTTCTCGTGGTGTTGACTTTGGTGATACTAGTCAAAGCGATTCAAAATGCGATCCTGCAACCCGAATACTGTCCGCCTCAGTCGATCCGGTAGTCGCAACCACTTACTGAGCATACAGCGAACGCATTAAGCAATTCGCTCAGTAGCGCGGCCGAGGATACCCAGAAGCTCACGATAGGACACCGGTTTAACAAAGTGTTCGTCGAATCCCGATTCCATAGACCTTTGTCGGGCTTCCGCAGATTCGACTCCGGTAATCGCAATTAGTCGAATACTTTCGCCCTGTGGCATAGACCGAATTGAAGCAGCTAGTTCGTAGCCGTTCATTCCATTCATGCTCAAATCGGAAAACACGATATCGGGAAAACTCTCAATCACGGACGCGATTGCTGAGAATCCGTCTGGGGCCGTTCGAACATTTTGGCCGAGCTTTTGCAGCATGACTTGGAGGGTATAAGACACGATGCGCGAGTCGTCCACAATGAGAATCTCATGTCTGCGAATCACAGGAGCGGCAGAAACGTCGGGGCCGAACGAGGTCTCCTGATTTGACGCAAAGCTTGGCCGCGGCGGGGCGGATTCGCGACAATCCGATCGTCCTGAAAAATCGGTTGCCAATTGTACCAAGCGGTCAAGTTGTCGATCGAGAATCTTCAACATTTCAGATGAATCGTTCGATAGTCCGCTGTCCAGTCGAATCACGTCGACAGCGCTTTGCATCGCAGCCGATAGGTTTCTCAGGTCATGCTCCAAATCCAAAACGGATTGTAGATTGGGAATCTTGTTCTCATTCGATTCTGCTTTTGAATCAGTATTCATTACAGCACATTTTTCCTTGGCTTTGAAGAGTCGCCCAACTGGGTTGGACGACATGGAAGCCAAGTGTCGCGGCGGCTCGCTAGACATCCCGTTTACACCCTACCACAGCCAAGGTAGAAGCACAAACGCCAGATGATTTTAGAGATGATTTCGCTGAGGGGACCTGACTTTCGTCTACCGGCTATGGGCACATTGCGACACTTCGGCCATAATATTTCGAAATTCTCGTAAGCAAGGTGAAAGAATGCTGGTTTTGCAACCCTATTCGTTTGGTATCGGTGATCGTTTCGCGCATCAAGCTAAGGCTCAGCTTCGGGCATTTGTCATGTTGCGCGATCGCATGAACCCGCGGCCGGGACTGGAAGTGGTTCCCGTCTGGAATAAATCGAATCGGGAGCATACGTTCATCGGTTCCGAGCCCCAAAGCGTTTACGATTCGGGTGCGGCAGCTGTGGCAGCATTGGATTGGAAGCTGCCTTGGTATGTGGACGCCGATCATATTCAGCGAGCGACGGTCGATCGATTTGTTGGTTGTTCTAATTTTTTTACCATTGATGTGGCGGACTCCATCGGAAAGTCTGCGAGTGATGCAGAAGTTGCTGATTTTGTTCGTCGGCATCCAGAGCTTCTGAGATCGATTTCAATTCCGGGAATTCGGGATCGTTTGGAAATCGAACAATGCGAAGTGGAGCGTGTTGCAAGAAAGTACTTGCTTGCAACGCGACAGGCTGGAGAGATTTATCGGTACATTGAATCCAAAAAAGGGGTGGGTGGGTTTGTACCAGAAGTTTCGATGGACGAAACAGACACGCCTCAAACGCCCCCAGAGCTATTGATCATCTTGGCTGCGTTGGCTGACGCGGGGTGTCCGGTTCAGACGATTGCGCCGAAGTTTACGGGCCGGTTTAACAAAGGAGTTGATTACGTTGGCGATCTTGTGCAATTCGAAAAGGAGTTTTTCGACGACTTGGCGGTGATTCAATTTGCGATCGGTCATTATGGTTTGCCGAATAACCTAAAGCTAAGCGTTCACAGCGGCAGTGACAAGTTCGGCCTGTATCCCATTATCCGGAAAGCCATCGAAGCAACGGGTGCGGGAATCCATTTGAAGACGGCTGGCACCACTTGGTTGGAAGAGATTATTGGGCTTGCCGAAGCGGGGGGAGATGGTTTGGCTCTTGCAAAAGAAATTTACGCTTATGCCTATGAACACATCGACGAACTGTGCATGCCCTATGCGTCTGTTATCGACATCGACCGTACGCGATTGCCTTCCAGTTCCCAGGTCGCACATTGGGATGGGCCGAAGCTTGCTAGTACCATTCGTCATGTTCCGAACGATCCCAGTTTTAATGCGAACGTCAGGCAATTGTTGCACGTATCCTTCAAGGTGGCCGCGAAGGCGGGAAGCCGATTCACCGACCTGCTTAAGGCCAACGAAGCGATCGTGGGGGCTCAGGTAACTACCAATCTTTTTGATCGCCACCTGAAGCCCTTGTTTTTGGGCTAAGCGAATGAAAAGCGATGTTCTTGATTCTATTTTTATTTTGAAGAAACGAAAGCAACCTTGATGGAGAAAAGACAATTGGGTGCAACAGGGCTGGAGCTTCCAGTCCTCAGTTTTGGAGCTTCGTCGTTGGGCGCCGAGTTTCGAAGCGTCCAAATCGATGAGATCTTCGAGAGCGTACGTGTGGCGTTGGAATTGGGATTGAACTTTATTGATACGTCTCCTTTCTACGGTCGAGGCATGTCGGAGGTTCTGTTGGGGATAGCCCTTCGCGATGTCCCTCGCGATCAATACACCCTGTGTTCCAAGCTTGGACGGTACGACGTTGGGCATTTTGATTTCTCCGCGAAACGCGTTGGTGAAAGTGTTGACGTCAGTTTGCATCGGCTGGGCACCGATCACTTGGACATCATGCTGTGCCATGATATTGAGTTTGTTCCGCTACAGCAGATCGTGGACGAGACATTGCCTGCGCTTCGCCGAATCCAACAATCAGGCAAAGTGCGATTCGTTGGTATCAGTGGTTATCCGATGAAGATTTTTGATGTGGTGAGTTCGCAGGTAGATTTGGATTGTATTCTGTCTTACAACCAATACACGCTTCAGAACACGAGGTTGGCAGACGATCTGATTCCGAAGCTGAAAGCGAAGAACATTGGCGTCATGAACGGTGGTCCGTTTGCGGCAAGATTGCTTACCAACGCAACGCTGCCGGTTTGGTTTCGCGACCCCAAAAATGTACAAGCAGCCGCAAAAGAAGCAGCCCTGTACTGTCAAAAACAAGGGGTCGATATCGCTCAACTTGCACTTCAGTTTTCCTGTGCGAACCAGGATATAACCACCACCATCGCAGGTAGTGCTAATCCAAACAACATTCGCAAATGGGTTCAGTGGTTGGAATCACCCGTGGATGCGGCGTTGATGACGGAAGTCATTTCGATTTTGCAGCCCGTAAGGAATGTCGGGCACTTAGAAGGCCTTCCTGAGAACAACTAAGTCTTCCTGAGAACAACTAAGAAGAGATAGGACATCATGAAAGCGTTGCAATTGGAGAAGCCTGAGACTTGGCGGTTCATTGATATTCCAGAGCCACCGCCACCGGACGCTGGCCAGGTTTTGGTCCGTGTTCACCGAGTCGGCGTATGTGGTACCGACCTGGGTGGTTACTTGGGAAAGTTTCCATTCTTTTCGTATCCAAGAATTCCCGGGCACGAATTAGGGGTGGAGGTTCTTGAGGTTGGAGACGGAGTCACCAATGTAAAGCCGGGCGACCGGTGTTCAGTAGAGCCGTATTTGAACTGCCAGCAGTGTTATTCATGTCTCCGAGGGGCTACGAATTGCTGCGAGCATCACAAGACCTTGGGAGTCATGTGCGATGGTGGATTGACAGAGCGGATTGTGTTGCCTGCACGCAAGTTGCATGTAGCCGCGGGCCTGACATGGGAGCAAGCTGCCCTGGTAGAAACATTGGCGATCGGTTGTCATGCCGTCGACCGGAGCGGAAGTAAGCAAGGCGAAAATGTCTTGATAATCGGGGCTGGGCCTATCGGCTTGGCGGCTCTCGAGTTCGTGAAACTATCAGGTGCAAGGCCTATTGTCGCGGACATCAGTGAAAACCGACTAAAGTTTGTGAGGACTAAAATGGGAGTAGCGGATACATTGTTGATTCGCAACGAACAGAGCGATGTATCCGACTTGGAATCCCTAACCCAAGGGCAACGTGCGGATGTCGTTATGGATGCGACTGGAAACCATCGATCGATGGTGCGTGCCTTTGAGTTTGCGGCGTTTGCAGGACGAGTGGTTTACGTTGGTATCACGCAGCAGAATCTTGAGTTCGCGCATGCTCCTTTTTTTCATCGACGCGAGCTGACGTTGCTTGCTAGCCGAAATGCACTGTCTCGAGATTTCACGCGTATCATCGGTTTGATCGAAGCCGGAAAAATCGATACGAACACATGGATCACGCATCACGCACAGTTCGAGAACGTACCGAGTGAATTTCCTAATTGGCTCGACCCAGATGCGGGCGTTATGAAAGCGGTCATTCACATCGGATCATGATTCAGAATACTGCGGTGTTATTGTGAAAGAGCCATCATTGGTCGTTGGGATTGGCGAAGTGCTTTGGGACATGTTTCCAGATGGAGCTCGCTTTGGTGGTGCACCAGCGAATTTCGCTTGTAGTTTTGCGGGGCTCGCAAAGGGGCGGTGGCCTGTTGCTGTGGTGAGCGCGGTAGGCGAAGACGAACTGGGGGAGAAAGCAGTTCAGTCCCTGGTGGATCATCAATTAGATGTGAAGCATGTTTCCAGAATGCGTCAACCCACTGGCCAAGTGCATGTGCGATTGAACGACTTAGGGCATGCATCGTACGAATTTGCAACGGAGTCCGCTTGGGATTATCTCGAGTGGTCCGAAAAGTTGCAACAGTTGGCGTCTCGGACTGCGGTGGTCTGCTTCGGCACCTTGGGGCAACGTCACACGACTTCACGCGCGACGATTCGCCGCTTTGTGAGCGAAACGCCTTCCAGTGCTTTGCGGATTTTTGACATCAATATACGAAAGCCCTATATCGACGGCGCCATGATTTTGGATTCCATGCAATTGGCTAATGTATTGAAGATGAATCAGGACGAGCTTCCGGTTTTGGCCGACCTGTACCACTTAAGTGGTTCAGACGTTTCCATATTGAAACAGCTGCAAAGCAGGTTTTCACTGCAGTTGGTCGCGTTGACGCGCGGGGAGGCTGGGGCTTTGATCGTGCGAGGAGAAGAAATAAGCGATTTGCAAGGTATCGAGACACAAGTTGTGGATACGGTAGGCGCGGGAGATGCGTTTACCGCCATGGCAGCCTTAGGATTGTTGCTGGGACTGGACTTGGACACCATCAATCGAAAAGCCTGTCAAGTCGCGTCTTTCGTATGTATGCATAGCGGCGCGACGCCGCGAATGCCTGATTATGAATAAATCATTCCATTTTTCATGGGTTGCCCCATAGCTCTTTGGCGGAACGTTCGTCACACTAATCGCCGGTGAAAATCGATCATTACAAAGGAAAGAGAAAATGCAGTCTAACGAAGAAATGGGATCGCGGTTGGATGGGTTGATCGAGGCGATTGAGGCCAAAGATAAAGAGGCCATCATGAGTTGGATTCGTGGAGAGCAATTTACGTTGGTTTCCCTGAGCAACGATGAAGATTCGTTATCTGCGATGATACTTGAAACCGAAGAGTTTCCTGCTTTGGTTGCCTTCTTGACCTCGGAGCATGCCGAGGACTTTGTCGATTCGATCGCGGATGAAATCGAAGGGGAAGAGGTTGATCTGTTCGAGGTTTCGGGCGAGGATCTTCTGGGGCCTTTAGCGAAAGAATTTGGGCTATTGATCAATCCCGAATCGGATGATGCGGTCATGATTGAGCCCGCTCTGTTGGAACATGAACGCGAAGATGAAGACGGTGAAGACGGTGAAGACGGTGAAGACGGTGAAGACGGTGAAGACGGTGAAGATACCGACGAGTAGGGCTTTTCGAAGGAGCTGTACGTCTGTGTTTCGAATGCGCCTAGTAGGTTGAAGCAAGTGACTGGACTCAACCAAGCCAAAAACCCTCGATTGGTCATTGTTACTATCGAGGGATTGGGAACCAATCTGGTGGGCTGTTACGGTGGTGCGATTGCGCCCACCAAAAATTGGGATCGCCTAGCTTCCAAGTCTATTGTTGTAGATCAGTTCTGGGCCGATACGCTTCGGCCCATTGATATATTGCAATCGATATGGTCCGGAACTCATTATGCAACGCGTCAGTTTAGTGGTGAGCCTGAATCCTTGAACACTTCAGCCGTCCCGACGTTGAAACCGCACATTTCCGTCCTGGAAAAAATTCTTTTAGCTACGGATGTGCTGTCTGTTTTCGAGGAGTCGGAAACGGACGAATTTGGTGACCTATTGTACTTTGAGCCAGATGCGTTGATTGCTTCTGAAACGCATTACGGATCAGAGCAAGAGGGGGCACAAGACGTGCGAGCGACTCAGCTTGAGCAGTTGTTTCAGGCTGCGTTAGGGAAGTGGTCTGTTCAGCTTCATCAGAATCCAGTTCTTTGGATCCATGCCTCTGGATTAAACGGCCCTTGGGATGCACCGTATGCTTATCGTCAGGTCATGTGCGATGAAGGAGATCCCGATCCGCCCGTGGGAAGGGATCGGGCTGAGTTACAAATCACGGAAAAAACGGACCCAGATGAGATATTTGGGCATGCATGCTGTGCAGGTGGGCAAGCGATCGCGATGGACGAGGCGTGGGAGTTGCTTGAGCATGCTATTTCTGAGCTTGGGATTGCGGACGATTGCATGCTGATTCTGGCAGGCCTTGGTGGGTATCCAATGGGGGAACATGGATGGGTCGGGAATGGTTTGGATTCGCTGTTCGCGGAAACCATTCATTTGCCGCTAATCATTCGGCCTGGGAATCGATTGGATGTAGGGCAACGCATTCCGTTTATCGTTCAGCCTCACCAGCTTCTTGAAACCATCGAGCGATGGATGGTGCCCGATTCTGTGCCGGCGGACCTCGATCTGACCGAGGTCATGGATTTACCCCCTGCCGAAAGTTGGCCAATTGTTCATCAGTTTGGCTTTGCATTGTATCAGGAGCAGATGCATTTGATTGTTCCTGCTTGGAGCTATCGCTGGGTAAAGACCAATGAAGGTATGGAGGTAAAGCAGTTGTACGCGATGCCTGATGATCGGTGGCAGCAGAATGAAATATCTCAACGCGCAGTTTCGACAGTCGAATTGATGGAAGACTTGAGATCGCGTTGGTTGTCTTACTTCCAAAACCCCAGCACCGTGACATTTCACGGAACGACTCGATTGCCTCAAGAGCTAACACATCCTTTCCGTTAAGAGGAATCAACCATGAATCAGGCGCCCTACTTCGCAAGTGAAATTGCCCCCTTGCTCGCGACGCGAGAATTGAGCAGTCGCGAAATCACACAGTCGTTTCTAGTAAGAATAGAACGCCTAGATCCTTCGATTCGGGCATTCATTTCGTGGGATGGCGACCTTGCCATGCAAGCGGCAGCCCAAGTCGATGAGCAACGTGCGGCTGGCCAAAAATTAGGCCCATGGGCTGGGATGCCAATTTCGATCAAGGATATTCTCTGCACGACGGATGCGGATACCACGTGCGGTTCGCGGATTCTAGAAAAGTACCGTTCACCTTTCGACGCGCATTTAGTCACCAAACTACGGGAATCGGGGTTGGTGATTCTGGGAAAAACCAATTTGGACGAATTCGCCATGGGTGGTTCGACCGAAACAGGCTTTATGGGACCAAGCCATAATCCCTGGGATCTAAGTCGTACCTGTGGTGGCAGTAGCGGTGGATCCGCGGCAAGTGTTGCTTCGGCGATGTCTCCACTGTCGATAGGAACGGATACTGGCGGTTCTATTCGACAGCCAGCTGCATTTTGCGGCGTTTGCGGCTTGAAGCCCACGTATGGTCGGGTTAGTCGTTATGGTTTGATCGCGTATGCGAGCAGTCTGGATCAGGCGGGTCCATTTGGACATACAGTCGCCGATCTTGCGCAGCTTTTGCAGGTCATTGCAGGGCACGACAAACGAGACTCAACCAGCTTGGATGTTCCGGTGGATGACTATGTTGGATCTATCAACGAACCGTTCGCTTCGGTCAAGATCGGTGTGATTCGTGAACACATCGATGACCCTGGGCTGGATCCGGAAGTTCGTGCTGCCATCGTCGCGACGATCGAACAGTACAAAAAAATGGGGTGTTCGATTGTCGACATCTCCTTACCCAACACCAAATATGCTATCGCAACCTATTACATCATTGCGCCAAGCGAAGCAAGCAGCAATCTTTCGCGTTTCGACGGAGCCCACTATGGTTTTCGAGCGCCTGCGAATTCCGATCAAGTGTATGCCATGGCAGCCGGAAGCAAAACATTGTCACCCCTGGATCAAATGTATTGCCATACACGTTTTAAGGGGTTCGGTTCCGAAGTCAAGCGTCGTATCATGCTTGGGACTTACACACTGAGCGAGGGCTATTTCGATGCTTATTACATGAAGGCATTGAAAGTCCGCCGTTTGATCCGTCAGGATTATGACAATGCATTTGGGAGTGTGGATGTGGTTTTGGGCCCAACCACTCCGACCACGGCTTTCCGGCTGGGGGAAAAGGTCAATGACCCTGTCACGATGTACTTGGAAGACCTGTTTACCGTCGGTGCGAATTTGGCGGGGATTCCCGCGCTCTCGATGCCAGTTGGGAAAACAACCATGGGGTTGCCAATTGGCGCCCAGCTCCAAGGACCGCCGTTGACCGAGTCGAAATTGCTGCAGATTGCTCACGCCTATCAATTGGCTGTCGGGTTCAAGCCTGAACTGCCTTCTGCAGTTTGCTAGCATCGTTAGTTCTCTTGATTTAAAGATCTGTTTTCTGGTATTGCGTTCAAGGCTGGGATCGAGGGCTGCCGTCTGGCCTTTCGATTCGGTTTTTAACGAGGGCAGAACACATGCGAAATTTCTATCAGTCAAAATGCTTGCCTTGGATGGTTCTTGTGATGTGCATGCATTTGGCGGGTTGCTCCATGAGCCCGAACGTGACGGGAGTTGCGCTCTACAACCAAGGGCGTTATGCGGAAGCGCTTCAGGTATTTGAACAAGCGAAACAATCTGAGCCGACCAACGCCGACACGTACTACAACCTAGCATCGACCTATCATCGTTTAGGTAACAATGCCAAGGACAAGAAAATGCAGGAGACAGCCGAGTCGCTGTACAATCAGTGCTTGGATTTGTCGCCAGACCATGTGGATTGCCATCGAGCGTTAGCTGTATTGCTGGTCGATACTGGACGATCGGATAAAGCCTTTGCATTGGTGAAGAATTGGGCGCAGCGCAACCCACGCAGTTCGGATGCCAGGGTGGAGCTGGCTCGGTTGCATCAAGAATTCAATCAGAACAAAATAGCCCAGCAATACTTGGACGAAGCTTTGGCTATGGATCCAAATAATGCCAAAGCGTGGGCTGCGCGAGGAAGAATGCGGGAGAGTTCAGGTGAATTGATGCAGGCAGTTCAAAACTATCAGCAAAGCCTAGCTATCGACTCGACTCAACCAGAGCTGTATCAACGAATTGGAGCCCTTAATGTGCGTTTGGCAAGTAGTGCTGTTTCGTCGACAGGAACAACCCTTGCGGGCGCACCAGCTCCAGATGCACTGAGGGCAGCGGCTGGCACATCGACCAATTCTGCATCGAATATGAATACAACTACCGAGCCGCGTCGGTAGCCGCAGGTTATTTCTACTGAGCCGCAGGCGCTAGCCGCGATACGGCTTCAAGGCAAAAAGGACAAGGCGTGGCTAGCGCCTTTCGATGTAGCCCAATTCAAAATCCCAGCACCTGACCCCTTGGGGAAACCTGGTTTTTCGTACTCGTACTCTGCACCAGCGGCACTCGTACTCGACTACCCGTATTGCGAGGACGTGTACGAGTACCATTTCATTGAGTACGAATAAGATTGAAAGCCAAACTGCGCAACTTCAAGACTTCCGGCCGTGGCTGAAGCTGATTGCGTATGAACAATCCGCGCGAGTGTCTTCATCGGATCTTTTCTTACAATCGTTACGATCGTTCGAGTCGGTGTAACGTATGTCAAAGAACGACTTTGGCAGCATGAACCGTTTGGGATACTTGCCTGCAGGTACTTGGTGAGCCAAAATTTTCAGCAGAATCGAATCGTAACCGGATCGCCAATCAACCACGACATGTCCGTATCAACCGCAACTATTGAAACCAGTCAGTCTGAATCGGATGGTATGTTCGTTGCAGACACGTTGGTTTCTGGACTGGGTTATATGTTGGTTGCGAATGTGATTCAGAGAGCCATTGGCTTTGTTCGCAATATTGCGTTGTGTCGGTTTTTAGCCGACGACCAACTAGGTCTATGGGCTCTCGCGTCCAGTTTCCTGATCCTTGCAGCTCCTTTTGCAGTACTTGGATTACCAGGCACGTTTGGTAGGCTTGTCGAGCCTTATCGGCTGAATGGCCAGTTGCGAGTGTTTTTGGGACGAGTTTCGATCGTTTCGCTTGTAGGTGTTTTGGTTTGTATATCGTTTTTGGTCTTCGCCCCTTCCACCAGCAGTACGATAATCTTCGGAACGGAGCTTTCCCTGACGACGATGATTGGAGTCGCTTTGGCCTTGCTGCTTGCGATACTGTTCAATGCGACAACAGAATTGCTCAATGGCCTTCGCAAGTCACGCCTTGTCTCGACCATGCATACCTGTAATTCTTTGGTTTTTACGGTTACTAGTCTGGCAGGAATGATGATTGCACCCGATTGGCGGGTCCTGATCGTTGCATTTTCCTTGGCTGCTTTGGCTGGGCTTATTCCGGCTGTTTCCGTCCTGCGAGAATTGACGCAAAATGAATCCAACAGCGAAGGTTCCACGTCCTATCGCGATATGTGGCGTCGCGTGATTCCATTTGCCATCAGTGTTTGGTTTATGAATCTTTTGGTCAATCTTTTTGATGTGGTTGACCGTTACATGCTTCTGTACATGACTTCAGGTTCAACAGAAGCCGGAAGAGCGATCGTGGGTCAGTTTCATAGCGGGCGTATCATGCCGGTTTTGCTGTCCAGTCTGACGTTGATGCTGAGCGGACTTCTGCTGCCCTATTTGGCTGCTGATTGGGAGGCAGGTCGACGTATGGAGGTAAGCGACTCGTTGCGTTTGACGTTTAAATGTGCATCGCTGTTCTTCTTTGGTCTGTCGATTGCTTCCTTGGTTGCTGCACCGTTTTTGTTTGATACGATTCTTCAAGGCAAGTACGATGACGGTTTGGCCATGATGCCTCAGGCTCTTTTGCATTGTTGCGTGACGGGCCTTGCGTCTTTGATGCAGAACTATTTTTGGTGTACGGAGCGAGGCCGAATAGTTGGTTTCATCATCGCTATCGGTTTAGTGCTCAATGTAATTTTGAATGTCGTCTGTGTCCCTTTGTGGGGACTTCATGGTGCGATGTTTGCGACCTCCGTTTCTGGCGCCGTAATTTTGGTCATAACGACTTTGGTCATGCAACGTTGTGGAGTTCATCTCGGGTACAGCTGCCTTGTGTTAGGGCTATTGCCGCTATCGCTGCTTTTGGGCAGCGTTGTGGCAGCTACCTGGATGTCTATCGTTTTTCTGATGATTGGGCGCACGAACCAGTTGTTTTCGAAAAGTGAAAAGCAAATCCTCGATGAAGTCTTTATGCCACAGCTGAGAAAGATTGGCTTGCGAAATACGAGCTTGTGGCCCGTCTAAAATGTTTGGCCTAGACTGATTTATTGTATTGGTTTTTTCCCAGAATTGTAGTAACACCTCCATGATCGCTTCACCTTTCCTAAATTCGCCTATCAAAATATGCTGTATTGGTGCAGGTTACGTTGGCGGGCCCACAATGGCCATGATTGCCAAACAATGTCCTGACATCCAAGTTCATGTCGTCGACTTGAACCAATCGAGAATTGACCAGTGGAATTCGGATGTGCTTCCCGTGTACGAACCTGGGCTGGATGAAGTTGTCCGCGAGGCACGGGGGCGGAATTTAACGTTCTCGTCGCGGGTCGAAACGGCTATCCGTGAATCGAATATCATTTTTATTGCCGTCAACACACCGACTAAGTCGTTTGGAATAGGGGCAGGCCGAGCTGCGAACCTAGAGTTCATCGAAAAATGCGCGCGGCAAATCGCAGAGTGTTCCACCGGTCATAAGATCGTGGTAGAAAAATCAACGCTACCGGTACGGACCGCGGAGGCCGTCAAACGTATTCTCAACAGTTCCGCCAAGGATGCGACCTTCGATGTCCTAAGCAACCCCGAGTTTTTGGCCGAAGGGACTGCCGTTCAAGACTTGCTGCAGCCCGATCGAGTTTTGATTGGAGGCGAGTCGAGCGAAGCCGTTGAACGTCTCGCTCAAGTGTACGGAAGATGGATTCCTAGAGAGAAAATTCTGACGACGAACCTATGGAGCAGCGAACTTTCCAAGTTGACCGCCAATGCATTTCTGGCTCAACGTGTGTCATCGATCAATGCGATTTCAGCATTGTGTGAAGCTACGGGAGCCGATGTCGATGAAGTGGCACGGGCCATTGGTACTGATTCGAGAATCGGGCCAAAGTTCTTAAAATCTTCGGTCGGATTCGGTGGATCTTGCTTCCAAAAAGACATCCTGAACTTGGTCTATCTTTGCGAACATTTTGGGCTCCGCGAAGTCGCTCAATATTGGGAGCAAGTCGTCATTATGAACGATTACCAAAAGCGACGTTTCTCAGAACGGATCGTGCGAACCATGTTCCACACGGTCTCGGACAAGAAGATCGCAATCTGGGGCTTTGCGTTTAAGAAAGACACCAACGATACACGGGAATCACCAGCCATCCATATTTGCAGGGACTTGCTAGAAGAGCGTGCTCGGCTGGTCGTCTACGATCCGCAGGTACCTGAAAAGCAAATTCGATCCGAGTTGGAAGCCTGCTTTCAGGATTCCAACGGACGTTTGTCGGAGACGCACAAGAAGTTGATCGAAACCAACGTTTCCGTGGTGAAGGACGTCTATGTCTCTGCCCAGGAAGCGCATGCGATTGCAGTGCTGACGGAGTGGGACGAGTTTAAAACCATCGATTGTGGAAGGGTTTACGAAGAAATGCGTCGCCCGGCCTTTGTTTTTGATGGCCGAAATGTACTCGACCGCAAAGCTTGGCTCGACCGCGGTTTTGAAGTGCACAGCATCGGTCGGCCGGGCGTCAGCTGAAGCGTGTGTTGTTTTTCTAAACAATCCCAAAGCTGAATGGTTCCGGTCGTGACGGCTAGCTAGTCTGAAAAGCCAATTTTTTCAGGCCGATTGTCCTTTCGGAATGACTGGAATCTGCCTGTTGCGTAGACTAATCTAGAGAGACAAGTATCTACAACCCTCGTACAATCTCCCTTCGAAGTGACCCGCGCATGGCAAACTACGTATCGCTTGATGAAGCTGCAAAAATTCTCGGAGTTACTCCTGATGAGTTAGTCGAAATGCGCTCACGCGGTGAAATTTTTGGTTACCGCGATGGCTCGTCTTGGAAGTTTAAGACAGAAGAAATCGAACGCGTACAATCGGAGCTCGATGGGGATGCTTTGGATGAGGATGCTGGCGGTTCCTCGATTTTGGTTTCGGAACGCCAAGTCGGTCCTTCTGGTAGCAAGAGCGGGCCAACAATCGGGAAGTCTGGTGCCAGCGATCTCAACTTGGGAAGCGAATTGAAACTAGGGGCCGGCGATAGCAAAATGGGCAGCGATGTCGCTTTGGTTCCTGACCCGAGTAGTGGTAGCGGCGTTCGGCTTGTGAATCGCCCTGCTCAAGGAAGCAGCGTGGATCTCGATAAAGCAAACAACAGTGGGTCCGGGATCTCCGGCGTTTCCGATTTGAAATTGCAAGCCGAAGGCGGGTCCGGTAGCGAAGTTGAACTCGGAAGCGATTTGAATTTGATTGTCGACGGTGCCGACAGCGGGTTGGACCTTCTTGGAAAAGATTCGAAGGGAAGCGGTATCAGCTTGGGCTCGGGCAGTGGAAGCCTGGGGTTGGGCAACGACTTAGAACTTGCCAATGATGATGAAGATGATCTTGTGCTTGGGTCCGATTCGGGAGTTGGCTTGGCATCGGAAAGCGGAATCAATTTGATGAGCCCGTCCGACAGCGGTATTTCTCTGGAAGACGAACCTTTGGATCTGGCAGGAACAGGGATCTCGGGTCTGGATCTGGGAGCTGAAATCGCTGGTGGTTCTGGTGGTGGCTCGGGCAGCGGAATCAGCGGCCTGGGAAGCGGTGCTCTGATCGACTTCCAACAAGGTGAAGAGTTTCAGCTTACGCCTTCTAGCGGCGGTATTGAAGTCGATGACGACAGCGGATCGCAAGTCATCGAATTGGAAGACTCTAGCGAATTCGGAAACATACCAGCAGGCGCGGAAGGTCTCGCACCAATCCAAGAGGGTGGCTTTGACGACGGCGAAGGATTCACGGACGACGCTGCGGCAACTGGCGGTGCAATGACCGCAGGTACTGTCGTGCGGGCTATTCCAGAAACACCTTACAGTGTTGTGGATGTGATGATTCTGTTGACCATTCTCTTGCTCATGAGTTTCGGTGGTCTGTTTCTTTCCGACCTGATGCGAAATATGTGGGCGTGGGACGGACAGAATGAATACACATCTGGCCTGACCGGTGTCCTGGTCAATGCCATCGGTGGCAAGTAATCAGTTCTTGATATTGTCGTCGCGCATTAGCTGACCTTCCAGTTCTACACCGCCGATAAACACTCTTCGAGGCATCAGCCTCGAATCGAGCAGGACGAGATCGGCTTGCTTACCAGCGTCCAAGCTACCGCAACAGTCGGCGATCCCGGTAAGTTCTGCTGGTGTAAGGCTTACCATACGGATGATCTCGTGGATGGGAGCGCCCGTGGCTCGCAGCATGATTTGGATCATATGGTCTAAGCCCGAGGCACTGCTGGCCAATCCCGTGCCATCCATGGTCCTTCCAACTTGACCATCGTAGACGAACCACTCGCCGTCATGTTCATTCCCAAATCGATATCGACCTTTGGGCATGTCCAACGCTCGGCTCGAATCCGAAACCAAGCACAATCGTTTTGAGCCCTTCATTTTGAATGCAAAGGCGAGTAGCTCGTCAGATAAATGGCAACCATCGGCGATGACTTCGGTACTCATCGATTCATTGGCCAAGACATACTGTTCCATGCTTGCTTGCATGGGTGTACCGCATCGGCTCCGCAGGGAGCTAACGGAGCTCATGGCACACCAAAAGTGGTCGACATGCCGCATACCAGCTTCGAACGCAATTTGCATCTCGGCCCAAGTTGCGTTGGAGTGCCCGCAAGTCACCAAGCATCCATGCTCTCTGGCAGTTCTGTAAAAGTGTGCAGCCCCCTCTAGCTCCGCGGCGCAAGTTGCGATATGAATCAGTTCAGATTCGAAGTAACGATCGTACTCCGCAGGGGTTGGGTCACGGCGTCCGTCTTGCCGGTGGCACCCTACTTTGTCGGGCGCAAAAAAAGGCCCGTAGAGATGCACTCCGGCGATTCGCGATCCAGCGATTTGAGATCCAGCGATGCGGCTCTCTGGTATCGAACCAAGGTTCGTTCGAACGTCTCTCACAGCGCTCAACATCGAATCAATCTGATGCATAGAGCCTGTCGTGGTTGTCGGGAACAGCGTGGTGGTTCCGTGACGTGCATGAGTATGAAGTGCTGTCCGGACCGCCAAAACGGTTCCGTCCATGAAGTCTGCCCCACCCCCGCCGTGGACATGAATATCGATGAAACCGGGAGCAATCCAGCACCCCGCTGCATCGATAACCAACGCGTTTGGAGGGAGTCTATCCAGGGTTGGGCCAACATACTCGATCAGCCCCCGATCTACGATCAGGATGCTAGAATCGAGAACGCTATCCGAGAGAACGATGCGTCCATTCACGAAAACGATCCGAGCACTGGTGTTGGAAGTCAAGAAAGTTCTTTGCTTGAATTAGAATATCGCATGGAGCTCTGAAGGAGTGTACGACCATCATCCTTGCCTGGCCCATCGAGCCATCCAATTATAGCAAACTCGTCTTGGGAATGTAGAGCGTACGGTACACTCTTGCAGTTCGTCTTGCCATGTTTCGATCGGAGAAACCATCGCGATGCCGAAGGACGGCATTATGGCTCATCGTCTCCCACGCCATCCGGTCCGAGATGAAGTGCTTGATCGCCTGTGCAAGTGATTCCGCATCCTGTGGGTTTGCAAGAATTCCCTCCTTCATGTGGCGGACGACCTCGGGGGTTCCTTCCACTCGCGTTGCGATAACGGGTACGCCGCAGGCCAAGGCTTCAAGAACAACCATAGGCATCCCTTCACCAAATAGACTTGGCAACACCATTGCATCGAAAGTTCGCATGATTGAAGGCACATCTCGCGTGAAGCCTCGAAGATGCACGGTTTGTTCCAGCTGAAGATTCGCAATGAGATCCCGAACGGATTTTTCATACTGGGAAGTCTCAAAGCCCCCGACCACATCCAATTTGATTTTCGACTTTGCGGGCCCCATGGCCGCAATGGCCTCCAATAAGATCTCGATCCCCTTTCGAGGTCGAATCAAGGCCACCATTCCCAAATGCCAATCATCTTGGTTGCGACGCGCAACGGGATCGATGGGCAGTTGTTCTGCGACACCGTTGGCGATCGCCGTGATTTTGTGTCGCGAGTGACCGCGCTGTAGCATTTCGCGACGCAAGGATTTGGAAACGGTAATGATATGATTCGCATGACGCAGGGCGCACGCTTCCACCCAATCATTGATTCGATTGATGGTGGCGTGGGTGGAATCGCGGGCTGTTGGTGAATGCACATGATAGACCCATGGAAGATTGCATCGTTTTGCAACAAGTCCGGCGATCATGGCCGTTCGCGGTGTGTGCGCATGAAGCACATCGGCTTGAATCGCGTGCGCATGTTTTGCGATTCGTCGAACGATGCTCAAGTCAAAGCGACTCTTCATGCCAATGGTGGTAACTTGCCCATCCTCCAGCCCGCACAACTCAGGAAACTTACCTTGCTTCAAGCAAACAAAATTGGCATCGACGCCAAACTCCGGCAAACAGCGACCAAGCAATTGCTGCACTCGTTCCGCTCCAGAAAAATGCTCGCCGTTGATCAAATGCAGCGATCGCAGTTCGATCGCGGGTGGTTGAATGAACAAATCTACTTCGGATGCAACATTCGGCAGTGCCTGAAGTGTTGGCTGAGCGGGAAGGCAAATCGGTGGATGGCTGCTGGTGTTCAGCTGGAAAACATTGCTCGTTGAAAGCATGGGAAATTTCAGGGAAAGGGATTTTTCGAGCAGACGGATGGCAAAAGCCTAGGTCAAAAACCTGGATTGATAGCAAACGGCCTCTTGGTAACGGAAGGGAATTGGTCGTCTTGATTGTCCTAACCGTCAAAACCGGTCTAGGTTGCTCGAATTAGAGATGCTATGGTTGCCAATGGAACAAGTTCGCCATAGGTGGTCACGGATGACGCTCAGGTTAGGCGAGGTTGGGAACCTACGTAACGGACGACAAAAATGAAGAAGCACGGGATGTGGTACAGCTGCTCATTGGGATGGGCAATTCTTTTGGGCGTGGCGAGCGCAATCGGTCTTGAAACATCCGCACAAGCTCAACAGGGGGTTGCTCCGCCGGCTGGCGGCTACGGCAATCGACAGGGACAAGGTGCTCCGATCCAGCCAAACGGTACGGCCCGGCCGCCGCAAGGCCAACAAGGGCAGCCGCAAGGGCAACCGTTAGCACCAGCCAATCCCAATTTGAATCCTAATTTGAACCAAGTTCCAGCGGCTGGCTCGATGCCAGCTGGCGATGCAGGAAGTCCTGTGGTGGTCAAGGATCCGTTTGCTGCGAACCCTCTGACGCCGCAGGAACTGCAACATCTCGACCAAGTCCTGATTTATTGGGAAAAGTCGACTGCAGACATTACGCGATTTTCAAGTAAGTTCAAGCGATGGCAATACAATTCGAACGATAACTTCGTTGCCCAGCTGGCTCAACAGCTAGGCAAAGATGTTCGCGAGGTTCCGACAACGATCTCGGCCGGCGAAGTCAAGTATTTAGCACCCGATCAAGGTTTGTTCAAAATCGAACGACTGCTTTCGATGACAGGACAAGTGAACGGTAAGCTTCCTGAGTACAAAGAGTTTCCGAACCGTTTTGGCGAATGGTGGCTATGTGATGGTAAACATGTTTACGACTACGATCGCACGGAAAGCAGATGTACCAAGCATGAGCTTCCCCCGGACATGAAGGGAAGCGCCATCCTGGATTCACCCATGCCATTTGTTTTCGGTGTGAATGCCGAGAAGATGAAAGCGCGTTACTGGATGCGAATGAAGCCATCCCCCAACAACGACATCTTTGTGATTGAAGTTCATCCCAAGCTCCAGGCAGACGCAGTGAACTACGATCACGTGGAAGTCTATCTCGATCGAAAGCAGTTCTTGCCATCCATGGTGGTTAAGTACAACACGGAACACATTGATGAACCTGGCGAAACGTTTGTCGATAATCGCGAAGTCTTTGAGTTCACCGATCGAGAAAAGAACGCGACGCTCCTGCAAAAGATTGATGAGGCCGTGTGGCGTAAAGAATTTTTGCCGTTGGATATTCCCAAGGATTGGAAGTTGGTGGAAGTCCCATACGCTCCGCCGGGCGTAGGAGATCTTCGATCGGCCACGGTTCCACCGCAATCGCTAGGCGGAACCGCTCAGCCGTTAACCCCACCGAGACGCTAGGTTGGGTGCTTTTCAATAGTGCAACCAACTTATGGATGAATGGATCGTGGGCAACCACCGAGTTGATCATCGCCAGGTCTTATGGAGCCCACGAAGTGAGCTTTTGGCTTGGCTTGGTTGCTTGATGCTATGTTCGTTTGCAGGCTGTGCGTCCTGGTTACCGTCCGGAGAAGAGCCCGCCAAACAAGTGGTTGGTGGGTTTGGTACTCCGAAAAGCCCTGCGGATACGGCCGGGGTCGAAACCATTCTGATTCGACTGAATCCCAGCCAAGCTGATGAACTGGGCGCCATGTGGGAAGCGATTGACGAACAAGTAATTGCACCCGACTTAAGGATCAGACTCGACAAGAATGGAATGCGAGCTGGTAAGATCTCTGGCGATGTCCCCCCCATGCTTGCGAGCTGGGTCACGGAAACGGTCCAGCGATTGGAAAAAGATCCGCTCGAACAAGCGGGATTTGCGGCGGATGTGTCTTCTTACTCGCAACTTTGGCGGTGCCGAAAAAATGCACGCAAGGAATTAACAGTTCGCAAACTGACCGACGAAGAAGTCAACGTGAATTACGTTTCCGATTCCGTCACCGATCAAGCGTACCTGTCGCCGCATCTTCAGTTTGCCATTCATGCCGAACCACTCAGCGATCAATGTGCACGCATCCAGATCACACCGGCGATGCAGTATGGGGAATTGATGCGCAAGGCTGTTCCGCGTGAATCTGGAATTCACATGGATACCCTTCGCGAATCGAAAACATGGAACGCTTTGATGATCGATTTGAAGCTGCATCAAGGCGACTGTTTGGTCATTGGGCCGACAGAGGAACCGCGAGGGCTTGGGGAGATTTATCTTCGGACCAAGACCAAGTCAGGCGAAATACAACCTGTTTTGTTGCTTGTCCGCCTGAGCGAATTGAATAAAAACGAGATGTTCGTGGTGAAGTGAATCATGGAAGCACACGATCCTGAATGGATACATTGGGTCCGGTGGTGCAATCCAGGCTTGCCAGACGAATCGATAGATCAGCTGATTCTTGCTTTGCTAGACCTGCAGGAGCAATCGCGGTATCGTCATCCCGTTCTCGTTGCGCACCATGTCGAAAACAACCATCAGGCAGCTGGATATCTGAGTCTCTATCCCGGCTCCCTAGGGGTCATTGGAAATCTGCGAGTCCAAGCGGTTCAGCCGCAAACTCCAGTGGATCGCGAACTGGAACTATCACTCTTCGTCCAAATCATCAAGTCTCTTTGCACGCAAGCGGTGGATCAAGGGATTGAAATCGTTCAAGCGATTTCTTCGGCCGATCCCGATGCGATCGAATCCCAGAAGGCCAGTGAAAACTCACTGCCATCCGTGGCGACTGACATGTGCCTTCAAGATAGAGCCTTCCTGGAAGCACGCGTGATGCCCATGGCCAAGTTAGTGCAAATGGAACACACGAAGCTTGATTCCTGGCAGAGCTTTCCCGGCCGAATGAAGGAGAACGATGATCCTGTTCTCACTTTTGCAGACCATACCTGTCTATCCACGGACCAATGGCAGGCATTGATAGAAACCACTTACGTGGAAACTCGCGATGTCCCAGAATTGAACGGTATCAGAAGCATCGCCAGTACTCTAGAAGGGTACGCGTCGATTCTTAACGGTTCGCCTCGTTCTTGGTGGGCGGTGATTCACGCGGGGCAACCGATTGGTTGTCTACTGCTTTCACCCTGTGGCAGTAGTTGCGAACTGACTTACCTTGGCTTCATTCCCGAG
>Ga0247837_1002668_pt1 | contig 33080 bp, 21 predicted proteins | sample LaCtaG_2_FD_187115 | JGI IMG/M metagenome (GOLD analysis project Ga0247837, IMG submission 187115) | Freshwater microbial communities from meromictic Lake La Cruz, Castile-La Mancha, Spain - LaCruzMarch2015_14.5m | ecosystem: Environmental > Aquatic > Freshwater > Lake | place: Spain: Castile-La...
CTAATCAGCGTTTTCTACTCAAATTTAGAAAGACTCCCTCCTGAATTAGCCTTTCTACTTACAAATCCTCACAAATGCCCTGCTTTCTACTATCAATTAGTCCATTTAAGAGTGGAATTCTTCTGTGACGGCTCTAGTTTCATGCAGATTTTACAGTCCTTCCCAAGCCTTATGAGTGGTTTCTTCTAATACGAAGAAGAAAGACGATTACACTATCAGCCAATATCCCCTTTCTATAGATAGACTGCTAGGGTATTCCAGGAATTAATGGCAGTTCAGTCCCTGGCCGACTCTAGTTGCATGGCTTTATGTAGAGTCTCCTATATGGACTGCCTCTATCGTGAAAAGGAATGTTTTTGCAGTAGAGGAGGGCAGCTTAAGTAATAATAAGAGGCATAAAGTGTAAGAAAATACAAGGAAAGACTTTTCCTCTGGGTGCAGAGAGTTGCCTTTTTGACGCCAAACGAGAATTCTATAATAAAAAAATGTCTACAAATATTCAGAGATATCGCTTTAATTGTCGCAATTTTTAGGCCAATTCCCCACAGTTCGCCAATTGATGTGGAGACACGGATATAATAAATTTATAGATAATCTCAACTTTATAGAAATTACGTGCATTTCCTATCAACGATCCTAGAAGTTTTTACCCCAATAATGATAACTAGTGTTTGTACTGAGCCAATGGAAGATATGAGCTGCTATAGCAGGAATGCGGACTTGAGATAGAGAGTCCAGAGCTTTTGAAGCCCCTGTGCTCGAGAGTTAGAGCCTGCTTCTCTACTGCCAAGTCTGATAGTAACACTCACTTTGTGGTAGAGAACAACTACTTCCCAGTAGTAGAAACCTGCTTTGTAGCTCTCACAAGAACTAGTAGTGTCAACGCCGGAGTTCCCAAAGTCCACAATACAGCCGTAGGCAGGGAAACTCGAAGGCATAGTAGGAGTGGCGTTGGTCCCAACAGCAAATGGATTTGTTATGTAGCCAGCACTCTCCTGGCCTAATTGTGTTGCATTGGAAGGTAGAAAGCGTCAGTCTTGTAATTTGAGAGTGGAAGTAAAAGAAACTGACAATGGTGGAGCATACACATTTCTTCTGAATTCGTAGGAGGAAAAACAGGAGTTTGGCCAAGATCTACACAAGAATGTTTATTAGCACAAGTAGAAGGGCAGCACAGCCATAGCAACAGTCTTCTTAAAGAAAGCATCCGACATCAAACAGTCCAAAGACAAAAACTGTTCCCAAGAGTTGCCTGCGAACTCGGAGAAGGTAAAGAAGCGCTGTAGACTTAGTGGCCAGTCTAGACTAATGCGAGACGCCAGTACTATCGCATGCAAATAGTTCAGACAAATCTTGAATATAGTTCCCACCACTCCTGAATTTTTCAGCACTTTTCATTCGGGTAAGGGAGCCCTTATAGGAAAAATAACCACAGCAGCCAGAGCTATATAAGTCGTATTGGAGGTGTCGCTTGGACACACTGACATCTGTTTGTGACACTGCGACTAGCCCCCAACATACAACTTTGGCACTTGTTGCCTGTATAGTACTGCGCACACATTCTGGTTGGAGACCAGTTCTCGGAATTGTCTCACAGGTGGCCTTATTGTGACCTTCAAATAGGCAATTATAGGACTCAGAAGGCCGCCAATAGCTCGCATCAGGGTAGAGCTGTCCACCTCCAGGACAACTGCCACCTGCAGGACACTGTATACAATTGCCAACAGGATCCACTGAATAGGTCTTTTCAGAACATACCAAGCAAGTAGTGTTCACAACGGTTTCTCCACCAATACAGCTTCTAACTGGCATCACTATATCAGTCCTCACATCAGCACTAAGCTGTATTTTCGCTGTAGCGCTTTTGCATGGACTATAAGTCACATTGAAGTCTGCAAAGCTGAGCAGATGCCCTGCGACTTTGGCAAGGAGAGCTGCATTAAGGCCTTCACTCTCCAACCAGACTTAACTGGCATTTGAACTGATTAGCTGATTGGAACGGATGAGAAAGGTTGCAATTAAAGGCTCGGGAAAGCCTGGCCACTGGCAGTAACTGCTCTAAAAGCATTTAGAAGTTGTTTATATTTTATCACGTCTTTTGAATTGTTTAAATCAATATTTAATTGTCTATATCATTGATTCTTATCAGTTAGTGAAGACCCTAGTGATTGCGGGCAACAATTGTGATGCAGTGATGGAAAGATTCCATTCATTGAACATCAACTAAGCGTCCAACCGCAAACTCACTGTACCAGAATTGCCTAATAGATGGAGGATTACACAGAAGTGTTTGTGTGGGGCTCCAACGAGCGAAGACAGCTGGGGCTGGACAGTGACCAAGCAGTCTTCACACTCCCTCGGTTTTGCAGCTTCCGCACACTTATCGCCACAGCTGCATGTGGCGACGAACACACTTTGTTCCTGACGAAAGAACATCATGTGTATAGTCTCGGCTCAAACAGAGAAGGACAGCTCGGGCTGGGCAATAACTTCACTCAAGCGGAACCACAATGGGTGCAGACACTAGCTCAAGTGCGAGTGGTGCAAGTGGCCTGTGGAGGATCTCACAGCCTTGCATTGTCTGCTGAGGGAGCAGCCTACTCCTGGGGTTGCGGAGACCATGGACAGCTGGGCTTGGGCTCCACGGACTCACAAGAGCTGCCCCGCTTGATGCGGATTCAGCCTTCCTACATTGTGCGCGAGGTGAGTGGAGGAGCGCGGCACTCTGCCTTGGTGGTGATCAGTGCAGACTCGAAAGGACTGCTGCTGATGTGCGGAGCAGGCGAAGCCGGACAACTTGGCACAGGCAGACGAGAACGAGAAGTACTAGCTGTGCAAGCCCAAGAGTTGAAGGAAGTCAAGCAAGTGGCCTGTGGGGTGGTGCATACTCTGTGTGTCACCTTTGCAGGAGTGGTCTTTGCTATGGGGGATAATCACTTGGGGCAGTTGGGGGTGGTGATCAAGCAAAGCACTGCGTCACCACTGCGAATCAAGACACTGGAAGGCATATTCGTGGAGAAAGTGGCCTGTGGACTGCACTCAGCCGCTCTCAGTGAAAGGGGCGAACTCTATCTGTGGGGTTCTGGCACCTTTGGACGCTTCAGTACGCCCTGCAAAGTCGCCACTTTACCTGTAGCTCTTCAGGAAATTGCACTGGCTCAAGGCTTCGGCTTGGGCCTGGATGTTAATCGCAAGTTGTGGAGCTGGGGGTCGAATGCTAACGGGCAGCTGGGTCTAGGCGACTTCCAGAGCAGAGCAACTCCCACTCCGGTGGCAGCGTTGCAGGCCAAGACTGTAGCGTCTATGGCTTGTGGGGGCAACTTTGTGCTGGCCCTAGGCAGAGAAACTGTGGACGCCCTCCCCGATTACCAATCCTTCGATGAGGCAAGCGAACTCCCGAGACCCTCGGGACTTGAAGAAGAAAACCATACTCTCCGTCAGCAAGTCGAGCGTCTGCGAGAAGACCTTGAGGCCACAGTAGTAAACCTCCAGGCTCAATCTGAGGATTCTCAAGGCCAGGCTCTCAACTTGGAACAAGAATTGCACCAAGTGCGAGAGGAAAACTCGAGTTTGCTACAAGACAACGAATCTCTTGAAGCTCAGTTGAAGGACACACAACAACAGTTGGAGCTTCAGCGGGAAGAAACAGTGACAGTGAAGAGGGAGTTGATGAGTTTGCAGGCCGCCTACGACCAGCTCTGTCGACAGAACGACTCGTTGTTAGGCCAAGGCGCAGGCTTGAAGCGAGGCCTTGCAGACTTAGCAGAGGAGTTGGACCAAGGCCAAGACTTGCCGTTGCGGGAACCGGGTGCATCAGTGCTCACACCAGAGCTGCTTTCCCGGGCCCGCCAGTACCGAGAGTTCAGCTCCAGCATGCTGCAGGCAGTGCCGGAAACCAGTCGCTCTGGAAGCTCTGGCCTGAGTGTTCGGCAAATCCAGAGTGCTCAGAAGGAAGACCGCAGCCAGCTGTCTCCGCAAGACCAGCGCCGCCTCGCTGCCTCAGCTCAGCGGGTGGCAGGGAGCGCCTTGGCGGACCTCAAGGAACGTCTGCGTCTACTCAATAAACGCCCTACTTCTAACTAACAGCGCTCAAACACTTGGTACAGGTCTTCAGTAGCCGTCACCTTCACCACATTGCGACCGAGACTCAGATTTCTGACATCAGCTTTGAGTCGTCCCCGTAAGTAAGGAAAGATCCTCAAGCGATAGGTTTCCTCGTAGGTCTCAGCCTCCACTGGCTCTGCAAACCACCAGGCCAGCTCTCGACTCACTCCGTCCAGACACGTCTTCTCAGCATTCCAGAGTACTTCCGTAGTGAGACGTAGCAGTAACTCGCCGAGCAGGTCTACGCGACCGACTAAGTTGCCTTCACACACCTGGGGGACCTGCGTTAGTTGACCCTGTTCGAATTTCAGCCCGAAGTAAGCTTCCAACAACTGTTTTTGGGCTTCCAGCCGTCCCATGGCACTGCCTATTAGGCGCTCCTTAGATCCGTGCAGGGCAGAGGAGTAGCCAACTCTTGGTTGATCCAGCGCCTCACTTATTAATTCGCTGACATTGCGAGGAGGAATAGGAAGGCTTGGCAGTTGGCCGAAGTGGTCAAGGATATATTGATAGGCGAGTTCCTCTATGACTGCGCCTACTTGAACGAGGTAGAGACCTGTGCCATACTGCACCAGCACACGTTCGACATCCACACAGCCCACAAATGTGAACTGGTCAAAAAGCGGCTGTAAGTCCCCAGACACTACAGCAGAGCGCAGTTCATAGACGCTCCTCAGTCGCTCTGTGGGCTCCTGCAGCGGCACTGAGGCCTTCACTTTCCAGTCCAGCTGACTATTGGTCCAGTCAGTGCGCACCTGAGAGGCAGGGCCCTTGTGAGCTGTGGACTGAGTGAGGCTGCGCACTACCAGAGTTCGTTGCTGCTCACTCTTGGAGAGTTCGGTCTGCAGGCAGGTTTGGATGCTGTTGAACACCTGAGTTTCGTGTGCGAATTTCACTTCTCGCTTTGTGGGGTGCAAATTCACGTCCAATAGTTCTGGAGGGACGGAAAGGGAGAGGTACACAAAGAGAAAGTGGTCAGGTGTGTACGCAGCGTAAAAGTGGAGCAAGGCAGTGCGCAAAGCTTCACTCTCCACTAGGCGGTCATTTACAAAAAGGATGAATTCAGTTTTGGGCAGTGAGTAATTTGCGTTGGAGGCGAAGCCTTCCACTACCACCTCCTTCTCTGTGCACTGCAGAGGCAAAAGTTCTCGTTCCAGGGGTGGGTGCTTGTACAGCTGTTGTAAAAGAGCTAGGCGCCTTCCTGCCCCAGGCGTTGCTAGTATATTGGAGCGCTCTCCTGAAGTTACGCTGAACTTCACACTGCACCGTTGAATTGCGTAGAGCTGCACGAGGTGCAGGCAGTCATGCAACTCCTCAGAAGCCGAGCCCAGACTTTCCCTCCTGCCTGGCATAGATGCGAACATGTTCTCAGCAGCTATGCTGGTTCCCACAGCCATAGCGCAGCTTTCTGGAGGCTGCACTAACTCTTCGTCTCGATAGCGAGCGCGCAGGCCGCTTTGCTGTGCTGGCGTTCTGGTGTGCACAGTGACTTGGGCTACGCGGGAAAGACTAGCCAAGGCCTCGCCTCTGAAGCCGAAAGTACGCAGGCGGGAGAGGTCCTGCACAGAGGCGAGTTTGGAAGTAGCGAAGCGACAGCATAGCAGCGGCAGGTCCGCTGCAGCCACCCCACTCCCGTCATCTTTCACCTGCAGCAGCTCCATCCCGCCTTCTCTCAGAGTCACTTCTATGGTCCGCGCACCTGCGTCCAGCGAGTTCTCCAGCAGTTCTTTGAGTGCAGAGACGGGTCGCTGCACCACTTCTCCTGCTGCGATTTTGGCGATAGTTGCTGGGTCTAGCTGGCGTATGGCCATAGTATGCTGGGCAGACTTGCAAGAGTACGACTGGCTGCATGTCTAGCCCGGCCTTTCGGGGCACTCCAGGCGCCTAGTCCACTAGTAAGCAAACTGCAGTCGGAACTGGAGGAGGAGAAGGCCTCGTACGCACCTGACCCCACCATCACTTCCTTCCTCAAGGAGTCTTCCTTCCAGATGCTCGAGGACGAACTCACGCCTCTGCTCAAGATGCAGAAAACTGTCAACGACGTGACAGTGGAGATTACCTTCGAAGCCAGAGCTCCCATGCCAGCTGGCGAAGGCGAGGGCGAGCAGCAAGAGGAAATGAGCTACGTCGACTTCCAAGTGATAGTGAAGCGGGAAGCACGCAAGGGCGGTCTGGCCTTCGAGTGCGTGTCACTCAACGGGGAGATTCAGATCATGCGGCTGGCCTACATCGATGACGTGCAGCGTCTGCAGCAGCACACTCATCTCCTCGAACCAAACGGCTACAAGGGTCCTGACTTCACCTCCTTGCCAGAGAAGACGCAGAAAGTGCTGCTGGACTACTTGACACACCTGGGCGTGGATGAAGACTTGGTGGCGTTCCTAGACATATATGCGAATGACAAGGAGCAGCGGCTGTACCAGCGCTGGCTGAGCGAGGCGCGGAGTTTAGCGCAGTAAGATGGAGGAGTTCCTGCATTACGGTAGCTGCGTAGCCCTGGCTCTGGGAGAGGGTGCTTTCCTCTACGCCAAAGGCTTCGCAGACTCAGCAGCGTACATCGAAACCTTCCCCAGCGACTTGGAGTTCTCCATGGCAGTGTTCCGAGTGCTGCCCGCCTGCACCTACTCCATTCAGCGCCAAGTCCTCGCAGAAGCGCAGGACCGCTCGCTTTCCATGGAGCGGCTGGCACTGCTGCAGGAAAGTCTGGAAGGGGAAATGAAGACCAACATCCACACCTACGCTGCTTGCAAAGGCGCTCCTGTGAAGTTCGGCGCCCTGATACAATTCGAGCATGTGTTTTCCCACAAGTACCTAGCAGTGAGTCACGAGACTGCAGAGACAGAGCGAGACCACTTGAGAGTGGGGCTGCAGGACTTCGCCAGTGACCTGGCGCTCTTCCGAGTCGAGGCAGCCTTCCAGTTTCAAAGTGCGGGCGACCAGGGAGTGCGCTTCGGAGACCAGGTGCGTCTGTGTGCCTACCTGCCACAGCTCAACAAAATTGCCTTCTTACACTCCAGTGTCAGTCCGCGGACTAAGGGTCCGGGCACCATTGTGACGTTCGCTGAGGGACGACGAGAGAGTCAATTGGATGAAAGGTTCGAAGTGAATGCTTCGCTGGAGCACCCGTCTCTGTGGACCATGCAGCTTTTTTGTCCCTTCACACTCGAAAACTCGCCTGAGGTCCAAGTTGGGGACTGCGTCTGGCTCACTAATTCAGAACTCGACCAAGCGGTAGTGGGGGAAGGGGAGGTGGTGCTGGTGGGCAGCAATGGCGACACCAATGGACTTTGGGCTTTGGAGGACAAGGATGAAACCATTGGTGGACGCATCCTATTGGGCCGTCCGTACCGCTTGAGACACATCAGTTCGGGCTTTTACTTGTCGTTGAGTTCAGATGAAGCTACAGATGTGATGGCACTGGCAGCGGTAGTCGCTCACCCGGGAGCGACTACCACCAATTTAGTTCTCACACTCCACAAGACTGAACACTCCCTTTGGATATTCGAAAACATCGCCTCGCGCAAAAACACCCAATGTCTGCTCAAGGACGAGTTTTTCCGAGTGAAGAACTCAGCAGTGGCACTCTACTTGCAGTTCACTGTGCGAGACGATGCAGCGGAGGCAGTGGTGGAAAGCAGACCTGGGGACGCAGGAGTGTTTAAAGTGGTGAAGTGTGGGGAGGCTCTGCTCATGGAAACCAAGTTCCTCGTCAACTCACTCCCCCTGCTGCGTCGCTTCCCGCTCTTCCTTGAGCGCCACTCCGCAGAGCACCCAACACACTATCGAGAGTTCCGCAAGTTCATTGAGCTGGTACGCAGGACGATCACTGACTTGCAGCTGTTTTGTGGCAATCGCTTGACTTCGCTGGTGGCGTTTACTCGCAGTTATGGGAGTGTGGAGGCGCTGCGCCAAAAGCTTCTGCGGGAGCAGCATTGTCTGGAGGCTCTCGCGGACTTGCTCACTCAAGCTTTTCGAGGCCGTTTTGACCTGGCCGAGTTGCAGAAACTCTCAGACCTCGACCAGGCTGAGTTCAGAGACCTACGCGAATTAGCAGAGCAAGCCTACGAACTCATCACTGCCATCTGTCGAGACAATCCTGCCAACCAGCGCTACGCCTTCCAGTTCTTCACTCTGTTCCAGCGCCAAGCGCCTTATCTCCGCAACTGCATCCCTTGCATGGTGACAGTGGTAAGCGGCAGTGAGGAACTGCTGCTGCGAGTGAACAGACCGCAGGACCCACTGGCTGCCATCACCTTCTTTTCAACTCTGCTGCAAGACTCGCTCGAGCGCCGACCTCAGTTGTTGCGGTTTCTGAGATGTCTGTGCTGCTATCAGACAGCAGGCCTTTCCGCGAACCAAGAAAAGGTGCACGAAATGCTCTTCGCCCCTGGAGCCGCAGTGATCCCCACAGCAGTGTAATCCTCACTCAGACATGGGGACGGACAGAGACTGTGGGTGACGCTGCACCCAGACGACGGACTGGGCGAACAGTTCGTCCTGCTGGACACCTGCTTCCGTCAGAGCGCCGCACTGCTCTTTCCACTGGAACTCGACTACTTCACAGAGTTAGTCGCACTCTTTGCAGACCTGTGTGTCGGACGCAACTTCACATGCAGTAACCAGCTGAGAGTGCGGTTCCCTATAGGAGTGGTGCTGCATCATGTCTGGCATGAGGAGTTGTCCCTGCCTCTGCGGGCTGCCTTTACCCGCTTGCTTCAGTCTCTCTATGTGGATGCCTATCCGCGTGAAGAAGTTATAAGGCCGGCGCTCTGCAGGACTCTTGAGCGACTGGACGCCTCAGCTGTTGCTCAGCGCACTCAAGTACAGCGACTGCATTCACTGTCCCGTTCTGACCGTCGTGAGGTTCCCGGACGCTCCCGCAGACCCAGTTTGATGGAGACCACCAACCTGCTGCTTACAGAGCACGAAGCCTCTGAAATTTGGGAGTTGTATATTGGTGAGGACGAGGAAACTCTGTTCCAGCTCAAGGAAGACCTGCTGGATTTTATGCACAAAAACGTGGATCTCTCAGCTCTCACTGAGCTGCATCTCTGTGTCATGAAGCTAGCCAACCAGCTTCTGCGCTTCGGGCTTTTCGGCACTTGCTGCAGCAACCTCGAAGAGCGCCGATGTCTGTTTTCGCCGCTGCACAAGGACTACTCTGCAGAACGCACAGACCTAGTGAGACTAGCCCGGGCTGTGCGGCCACTACTGGGCAGTCTGGAAGGTCGACTGCTGGCTTCTAAGCGCAGAGTACAGTCCCTTTACAACACAGTCTTGGCTCAGGTGTTGAAGGACCCGAGCATGATGGCGGACTCTGTGGTTCGCGCCTCGGTCGCCACTCGCAACCTGCTGACCTCTGCTGCTTTGGAAAGTGAGGAGGCCAACCCCTACGAATTAGCAGTCCGCTGCGAAGCGCTGGACCTTTTCCACTATGTTCTCGACTGCCGCCAAGACTTCCTGGTCAACAATGCACTGGAGTGGTTTCTGCAGGAAGGTGGAGAGCCCAGAGAAGTACTGCCGCCTGTGATGCGTAGTGAGGGACTCGACACTCCCAGTCACTGCTTCCGCGCACTCTCACCCGAACTGCTGGGCAATTTAGATGAAATGCTAGACTGCAAGGGACTCCTGCTCGCGGAACTGCTGCTTTTACTCATCAAGTCCACGGACTTCCACGAGCAGACTCAACTCATTCACCTGCTGGCCAGGTGCTATGGACAAAGGGCCGAGATGACGACTACACTGGAGGCCATTTATGTGGTTTCCAGTCAAGGAGACGTGGATGTCTTTCGCTGGCTGCAAGTGAGTCTGCCGCAGTTCAAACAGCAGGCGGAGCAGTCCGAAATCTGGCTGAAGTTCTGGCAGCAGTCGCAAGAACAGCGGCAAGCAAGCGAAGCCACACTGGCTCAAGTGACTCGCTCCATCCAACAGCTCCGCGACTTGCTCATGCGCGACTCTCTGGTCCTCGGGCAGGAAGTCCAGCCTCCAACTAACTCGGAGGTGTCTGAAGTCAGACAAACAATCATGTACTTCTTGCATGTGCATACACTTGTAGTGGGACTGATCAGGGACGGCATGGGGACGCTGGAGGAAGCGTCGAGGGAAGGCGCGGGCACTGTACTCAAACTGCTCTTCTCGTATTGCCACTCCTTTCTGCGTTATTTCGCCCAGCACAACACCCGAAACCAAGAAGCGCTGTTTCAGTATATGCACCTTTTTAGAGCTTCGCTGGATATGGATGTGGACCAAGTGCCGCTGATAACTGCGATATACCGGGATAACTTGACTCTCTGTGAGCAGGTGACGGAGGAGGCTTTGCAGCCCTTCGTGCAGGCGATTCGCGACTTAGGACGCAAGGCCAAGCTTCTTGAAATCTTTTCTACTGTCCAAGTGGTGCACGGAAAGGCTTTGCCCACGGTGCAAACCCTTGTTCTCAAGACGCTGCTCGGGTCGGGACGCGTCTACCTGTTGTACCTGAACCCTGTGAATACAGGGGAGTTCTACTTTGAGAAGGAGAAGGAAGACGAGCCATTCCTCTATCACGCAGTCCTGCTCACCACCCTCGCCAGGTGCTGCTGGGGCAACGACCAGGCCTACCTCAACGAAGCCAAGCTGCAAAGACTCCTCACTCTCAATGGACTGTTCACGTTACTGCAGCGCTGCGAAGAGGGCAGTAAGTGGAGCATCCTGCGTCTGCCCCTGATGGAGTTCTTCCTCCACGTGTATCTGGACGCACAGAGGAAGAGTGAGGAACTGACAGGCAGTGAGGAGTTCCTGAGCTTCGTGCGAGCACAGGCGCAAGAACTGTACCGCTTGGAGTTCGTCACAGACACGTACCTGAAGTACTTCGACCTGCTGCTCCAAGTCCTCCTGGTCTACGCCCGAGACTACATCAGTCACGAAGAGGACGAACTCTTCCAAGACGAACACAGCATTTCCACGCTCAAGGCCTTTGCACAGGCCTTTGAACGCTGTTCGCGCAAGTTTCAAGGACTTGTGCTAACTCAGGAACTGCAGGCTAGAGTGCAGGAGTTCATGCGGCTGTTCTCCATTTCGCTGGGCGCCTGGCAAGTCTCGGTGGGGCCGCAGATCAGCCTGCAGAGACAGCTGTCAAATGAGTTGGAGCGGTGGAGGCAGTTCCAAAGAGGACTGGAGCGAGAGGAAGGACTGAGGCAGTCAGTGGAGGAGGAGCAGCGGTACTTCCTGCGGGCGCTCACGCATGCCCACTTACTAGCGGATCAGCTGACTTTCGCTGGCCTCATGCAGAAGTACATCAGCTACCTGAGTCTCGTGCCTGTGTACCGCCCTCGGCTGGAAGTGCAAAGAGAAGTCGTGGCCGTGCTTCGCGGCTGCATCCAAGCCGCAGAGCCCAAAGACTCAGAAAGCCCCGAGCAGGCTCGACGCAGAGTGCAAGACGAACTCGCTGCCTACAACCTGTGCAGTGAGGTACTGACTCTCCTGTGCTACCACGAGTTCCTCCCAGACACTTTCCACCAAGCACTGCTGCTCGCCATAGAGATGCTGCGAGGAGGCAATGAGCGAGTGCAAATGGAGTTCTACCTGTACTTTGTCAATGTGCCGGCAGGCGAGCAGTTCTTTCTCAGGATCCACACTCTATTGGGACAGGAGATGGAGCAGTTGGCTTCGAGTGAGAGCAGAGCCTCGGACTTGCTGCTGCCGCTGCTCACTGTGCTGCAAATGCTCTGCGAAGGTCACAATCGCGACCTGCAGACTTACCTCCACCAGCAAACCCACTCCCGCCGCAGTCACGACCTAGTCTCACTCTGTGCCTCACTGCTAGGCGTGCTGTTGAAGCGCCTGCGAGCCTCTGACTTCCTGCAGTGCAGCCAGTGCTTCGACACAGTGACGGAGTTCATCCAGGGTCCCTGCAAGGACAACCAAGAAGCAGTGATTTCAGGGTCCTTTTTGGACTCTGCAAGTCTCTTGCTCAGTCTAGATGAAAGCAAGGACTCCCTCGCCTCCTATATTGGCTTGGATTCGCAGGTGCGTGACCAGGTGGACCCGCTGCAGGGCTGGATGGTGGCGCACCTGAAGTACAAGTGCATGATAACGACGCACAGTCTGCTGGAAGGCCACTCCGACACCTTCATCATGACTCGCTTGATGCGTGGCCTGCACTTGAAGCTGCTACAAGTCAACATCCTCGCCTTCTTCCACGCCTTCGAAGTGCTGTACCCTCGCAATTACTACGACCAAGAGATCTTCGGACACGCAGATCTGCAAGGCTCTGGCAAGCAGACTGCAGTGTACAGGCAGTTAGTGGCGGAAACGCCTTTCATGGTCTTTCACCTCATGAAGAAGTTCCATGATGCGGCGGATCCGGACCAAAGGCAGCAGATCCAGGCAGACATCCCGCAGTTGGCTCCGCAGGACGGGTCCTTTGCGATGCGTCTGCTGGGAGGGGTGGGGCGGCTGGGACTAGGACTGTGGCGCAGAGGCTCTAGGACCGCTCGCATTCAGCCAGATGTCAGTGAGGAACTGCAAGTGAGGAAGGAACGCATCTACGAGTACTTGGAACAGCACACCGGCAATCTAGAAGTGATGTTCAACGGACTGCTGTGCAGAGTGTACTTCCCTCTCCCGCCCTACTCAGCAGTGCTGTCGGAAGAGACGAAGGAGCGCTTCCACAGCCGGGCAGACCGCAGCAGTGCCAAGGCCAAACTGATGTATTTGCTGAGGACTGCAGCGGACTTGGAACTGCAGCTCAGGTGCGAATACCGCCTGCAGAAGTTCATTTCGCGGCACTGGACTTTGACCCTGATCGCCCAGAACATTGCTTTGTGGAGAGACTTGGGCTTCCTCTTCACCCTGATTATCAACTTCGTGATCCTGAGTAGCTACTCGGCCTACGGCTTGGACCGGCTGCAGTGGCCTTCCTTGCTGTACTATGACGGAGGCAGTGGACGTGGCTTGGGCTACAGAGGCACTCGCAACGTGTTAGTGACTCTCGGAGTGCTGCAGATCCTCTGCACCGCCTGTGTCGTACTATCCTTCCTCGCGAAAACCTCGCCCTACCTCGCTGTGCGGGGCTGGACGCACAGTCCCGCTTCGAGTGCTGCAGGCTTTTCACACGCTTGGCAGGTAGTGCGCAGAAGTCTGTGGGCAGGTCTCTACATCTGCTCTGACCACGCAGTCCTTTACTACGTGTCCTGCATCGTCCTTTCAGTCCTTGGAGTGACGACTTCTCCACTGTTCTTCGCCTTCCACATGACGGAGGTAATTCTGCGCTTCCCTGCACTGCAGCAGGTGGTGCAGGCTGTGTTCCACCGCTGGCAGCGGACCTTCCTGACCTACTCTTTGATTCTCACCTGTCTCTACTACTTCGGTATATTCGGCTACGTTTTCTTCTCCCAGTTTTTCGGAGCGAACGGGAACAGTCTGTTTATTACTACAGTGGAAGTGTACGACCAAGGCTTCAAAAGCAACGGGGGCATAGGAGGAGCATTGGACGACTGGGGCAATGGACTGGGCATTCGAGTAATATTTGATGACGCTTGCAACATTGTGGTGTTCGTAGTGCTGCTGAACATCATGCTGGCTATGATCAAAGACACCTTCACAGGGCTGAGAGAGGACCACGAGGCCAGTGAAAAGGACCGCAGTTCGGTGTGTTTCGTCTGCGGCCTAGACAAGGAAACGGTGGAGCGAGCCACGAAGCGTCCTTTCAATCTGCACTGTAGTCAGGACCACAGTGAGTGGAGCTACCTGCTGTTCCTCGGCTACCTCCGCACTAAAGACGCCACCGAGTACACAGGCGTGGAATCCTTCGTCTGGGAGCAATACCAGAAGAAGGACATTCAGTGGTTCCCAGTGCGTCAGGCGCTCGGCGTGAAGTCCTCGACCTCCGCAGACCATGAAATCGCAGTGCGGAGGGGTCGAATGAGCGGCCGTCTGAAGCGAGTGACAGCGGACTTACTGCAGATCACTAGCCATAATGCTGCGCAGAGGTAGTCTGCGACTGGTGTCGAGAGCTGTGGTTCCTCACGCTGTCTTCGAGCCTGACCACCCTATGCTGAAGGATGACGCACATATCCGACACCTCAAACATCTCAAGAACACAGGCCAGCTCAAGCTGCCGGAGCCAGACAAGGTGGATGTCTCGATGACGGACTACAACGGTCCTGCTGTCAAGCTGTACGAGGTGAGTGCGGAGGAACGCAAGCAGTTCCCGGAGCAGGTGGACACGTACAGTATGGTCTACCTGCACTACAACTACCCCGAAATCGAAAAGATGCTCGCGAGAGTGCAGCCCTTGGACTTCACTTCCCAGGCCCAGCGACTGCCAGAGGCCCGGCACTTGTCCTACACTCAACTGACCTCAGCCAAAGAAGCCACTCTGGACTATGTGTTGACTCGCTTCTGTCCACCCGACTTCCACAGCTTCGTGGACCTGCAGCTGGCGGTCCTGCCAGTGGACGGGTCAGTGCTGCCTATGAAGCAGCAGGGCAAGGCGGAAGAGACCTGGCAGCAGCTCTTTCGTATGACTCACTTGTTCTTCCACGGCGCAGGCATGTTCCTCACGCCTCTGCAGCGCTGGCGCTACCGGGCAGACCTGCTCACTCAGGCTCACAATGGAGAGTTCATGGACAAGCGCGAACTTCCCGCGCTTACAAGACGAGAAACAGCGTTTCTGCTGGGACAGGAGAATTGGGTGTATATGCCTGAAAGCTCGGATGACGACTACTCCTTCTGTCTGCGTCCAGACTTCAAGGACTTCGACCACCACAAGGAAATCAACTGGGCTGGCAGTCGCAAGAAGGGCAACTTCTGGGGACAGCTGTGGAAGTGGCGCATTTACGAGTAGGTTCTAAGCAGCAACCCTCGCAACCGAGCCGCCATTTGCACGTACGTGTCACTGGAGAGAGTGAAGCTGTACGCAGGGTGTCCGGAAGTGAAGTACATGGTAGATGTGCCGCAAGGCTTCGTGGCACGGTGCAACTTCATCATGCTGCACGTATGGCTGCTCAGTGACCGTCTAGCCCAGCTGCAGAGAGACACAGCCCAGGCCATTGCAGGGGTATCTCGATTCTCCTTTGACGCCAATGTCCGGAAAGTGCGTTTCGACCACACTTTCTGCCAAGCCATGCAGCGCGAGCTAGCTGAGCAGTTCGACGAGAACGTAGAGCGCTGGATGCAGGATGTGAAGATCCACCCGTTCCAAAGGAAGCGGTTTCTGGACCTGGCGAAACGGCATGGGAAGGTGTGTTCCTTCCTACTCACAGAGCACTTCCAAGGCAGGTCCAATCGTCAGCTGCCGGATGTCCTGCACTCCATCTTCTTCCCACATCGGCCTTATCACTCCTATCGACTCTTCGTGCTGCAAATGACCGAGTACCTGGGCAAAACCAGAGAAGCGCTCAAATCCGTCACAATCGAGCAATTCCAAGTCTGCCATTCCATCTGGGACATCAAGCGCATCGACCCCAAAGCAGTCCAGCAACTTCGACAGGAGTTCGCCTCCAAGGAAACCCCTGCTCCCGACAAGGCACTGGAGCTGTCCCCTCAGGACATGGAGACTATTGAAGAGCTGGACACTATCCTGCCTGAGGAAGAAGACGTCAAGGTGCAGGTGCAGGCTCCAACTCCGCGGGACGAGAAATACCGGCCTAAACACAAGTAGTTAGCCCGCAGAGGCCCCTATGTACTGCGCCAGAGTGAGTCCTGCCACCGGCGACTTTCCTCGCTGCGAAGTAGCAGTCCTGCTCATCATCTCTCCTCTGGCCTTTTCCTGGCCCCGCAGGGGCGGCAGACTTGTAGTTTGCTGTAGTTTTAGCAAATGCGTTCTGGATATTTGTCGTCGGTATTTCGAACTTTGCACATAGTCGAGGTCCAAGCGCTTCTTGGAAAGCAGGGCGGACTTGGCCTGCAGACGCCTGCTGAGAGCAGTGTTTTCCGCACGAATGCGAGCATCTGCCTCCCTGCGGTACCGAGTGTTCAGGCTTTTCGGCTCCAACGGATGCACTGCACTGCGGATGCTTTTGGTCCCAGAGATAGACAGCAGTTTGCTCATCAGTGATTCATTTTCTCTGCGAATTGCTTCCAGACGCTCGGCCTCCAGGTACCCCACTGTGCGAATTTTCGGCTTCAAGTCGAAGGGACTGGGACTGAGCTGCCTTTCCTTGATCCTTTGCAGCTTGGTTTGGTGCAGCTGCAAGCTTTTGTCTCGGTACCGCAGAGTTTCGACATTGGCCTCCACATACCTGGGCGCCTGCATACTAACAGTTATTGCATAGAATAGCTGGGACTAGAGTTGATGTAGAGGTGTTAGAAGAAGGTGACTCATACATTGTATATGCTACTGTACTCGCTGCTAGGCGTCGCACAAGCTACTCTCCTCACCGCCAATTTGACTCTCCAAGTGGCCTCAGACAACCCAGTTTCGCTGCTGCTGAACGACTATTTAGTGGGCAACAACTTGACTTACAACGTAAGTGGAGAGTACTATAACTCCTCTGGCGCTCACATTCCTCTGGCCTCAGGTCCAAGTCTCAGCCAGGGCATGAGTCTAGTCTGGAGCAGGGCCAAAGGACCGACTTTAGACGTGACCGCTATTGTGCAAGACGCTCAGTACCAGAATGTCATATACACTTTGGATGACAGTGCAATTGTGGCCTGGAATCTGAGTGCTTTCCCAGTGCTCAAGGAGATAGCCTTTCAAGAACTCAGTCCGGAGCCGCAGTTCGCGTACCCCTTTGTGGGAGTAGACAGACTGGGCTGTGTCTTGTTAGTGGCTAGCGCTGTATATGAGGTGAGTCTCGAGGAGAGTTTATTCGTCCAGGCGGTTTGCTTGAACGGGAGCGCTTTGCAGTACTATATCAACCTCACGGAGCCAATGCCTATCCACTGGGCGCCTTTGTGGGTCGACTTCCAGCATAAAAGTGACATGCTCTACATCTATGTCCTAGAAGCAGACAGCAACAACCTAGCTTCTGTTTCAATATACGGTCTGTCTGAAGACCTGAGTAGTCCTGTAGAAGATCTGGCTGTAATCCTACCAGAAGACTTAAAAGTCAAAGAGCTGAAGCCAATACGGTTCGTAGGCCTGGGCAGTATTGGAGTGCTGTGCGACTCGAGTGGCCTTTTCGTCCTCAACATGACCAATGTCACCACCAAGCCTCCTAAACTGATGGCTTTCATGGACACCCTCAACGGCCCAGTGCTGGACTGCGTGGCCTTCAATAACTTCCTGCTGGTCACGACTTACCAAGGCATCTCCAACTACTCGATTTCGGACAAACACCCGCAACTCCTGTTCCAAGCCAACCAGCCACTCGTGGAATACTCCATAGACATTGGCCACTTCACCCAGTTCAGCCCTTGTGGACAGGTTGTGGCGCTCTATTTGGGAGAGTTCAACCCTACTTCCAGGCCTTCGTTCAGCTTCGTGGTTATCAATGCAGCCGCGCAGGACTTGCGCGAGGCGGTGGTGCTGGGGAACAACACGAGTGAGCTGCTAGGCGCGGATGCGGAGGAGTACGGAATGCCGCCCTTTCTCCTGGTTGAATGGGAAGAACACATGTATGTAATCTTCAACTCTCTCACTCACCTCTTTGTGTATCAGATCTATCGGCTGCCCACACTCCTGTTTGAGCCAGGCATCAAAGGACCCTATTCCTACATCGGACAGGTCAGGACTGATATGCAGTCTTTCCCTATCAATGTGACAGCGGTGGACATCCACTCCCCAGCGCTCTACCAACGAGTCCCGCTGCCGCCCTTGGAGCTGACACACTACTTAGATAGTTCGGATCATGTGTACACAGATATATACTTTCCTGTGTCCAGCTACCTCTTCGGGCCTAATCTTACCTATACGCTGGATAAAGTGTCTGCGAGCTACTCCAATTCAAATGTGACTTTGCCGCCTATGGTGAGCACCAACCAAACCATTGTCTACCCTACCAAGAGTCTAGCGAAGCTCAAAGCCATAGACTTGGGGACTGAGGCCTTCGTAGCCTTGGTCTCCAACAACTCTGTGCAGCTTTCCAACTGCATGGAAACAAACCTGACCTCTAACTTCCTGGCCTCCCTGCAGCCTTCCCAGCCCTCTTTCCAAGTCCTTGACTTCGCCTTTGTCATCATTGGCAGCACTGCTTTCCGTGGACTGGTCATAGTCAGTGCTCTCAATTCCACGGTGGCGTTCGACCTGTTCAATCTTTCCAAGCCTTCCAGCCCCTTGCTCGTGAGCACTCTAAATCGAACGATGAGTCCACCTATACGGGTGCACGGCAGCAATGGCTTTGTATATATGCTGCTGCCGAACTCAATACTCGTACTTGAACTTGCATCTTCGTCTTCCCTCAACTACCCGTTAGTAAAGTTCCATACTATATCAGTAGCCACCATCGTCCCACGCCTAACTAGCTTTGTACCAGTGGACTTCACATCAAGTATAAATTCGACCCTACTGTGGATCAACGAACAGCAGCTAGGTCTGACCTATGTGGATATGATGAGAAGTAGTCAAGTGTTTGAATTGAAAGTAGTGGGGTATGCAGGAGGCAGTGAGATGCTGGCAGTGCATGCAGTGGGTGCTTGGCTGTGGGTGTTTGTGACTGGAGGACCGATATATCAGTTAGTGGGATTGGCGCTCAATATCACTGGGTCCTATCAAGTGGCCAGGGTCTTTCCCTCCCTGCCTTACTGTACCTATGCTTTCCCTGTCACTGCTAATGTATATGTAGCCCTTATCTGTGCCAATCAAACCACTAATCAAGTCCTCATCTTCGACTCTTCCTCCGCCATGCCCGACTCCCTGGTCACAGCAATCTGGACTCCCGCCCCTGTGTCAATTGCACTCAGTTACCTCTCTTCCAGTCTTTACTACCTTTTCACTTACGATGGACAGACTTTCACCAGGTACCAAATTGGACAATCTGCTATCAATTGGCTTCCCGCTTCCCAGTTGTTTACAAATACATATGGAACTGCTGTGTGGGCCAGGTGCACGCTGTATTTCACGGAGCCTCCAGACGCCTTGCAGTTCACTTTGGAGCTTAATTTGACAGCTAGCAACTCTTTGGGGCAAGCCCAGTCTTTGGCTCTTCTGTTGATTGTGGAGAACCCAGGGACCTTCATTATTACGAATCCCGCAGGAAACGACACTTCTCTGCTTGTGCTAGGCCAGACACAGCTATACACCAGCCTACAGAACTATCCTCTACCGATCTCTTATTTTATCGGTCTGGATGTCACCTTTTCCATATATGTTAATAACAACGTTAATTCAGCTGTGCAGCCTTCTGACTTTTGTGACCCTTCCTCTTACTTTGTGTGTTTGACTGACAAGTCTTCTCTATGCTACGATTGTTACGACCCACTTGTAGACTCGGATATAGTGGCTTTTCAGAATAACGAAAACACAATGATGTACTTCGCAAGTGAAAACTTGATCACAGCTCAACTTCGTAGCATCCTCGAAGGACAGCTGCCACTGCACTTCAATATATCGGAACTGCTCAATTTCACCTCCTCCGAATGCTACCTATTCGCACACGTCCAAAACACTGATTTCTACGACATAGTGACTGCCGCATGTGTCGGCCTGACCTCCGCAAACGTAACTTCCTCATTTCTCCTACTTCTCAACATCACCGAAATAATACCCTTTGTGGGGACGCAGCCCCTAGGCTTCTCAGTCACAATGCTGTCTGCTGTCTTGTCCAATGACCAGGTCCTCGTCTTTGTGTCAGACGGCGCGAGTATATACGTGTACCGGTGGACAGGCTTGAAATTCAAATACTACAGTACAATAACAGCGGAGTCGCTGGGTCTGACTTGGCTCGCTCCCAGCTCTCTGCAGCTAGTGAACGATACCTTGTTTGCTCTGGGGGACCAGAACAACGGAGTAGTGCTGCTCCGCTTGGAGGAAAGCAACAAGCCAGTGTTCAAAGTGGACGAAATGGTGCCATTGATCTATGGAGATAACTCTGTAGTGGCGCTGCGTGTATACACCAAGACGTCACTGCTATACGTCCTCACTCGCCAAGGACACTTTTCCAAATTCTCCTTGAGTTCCCGGCCTGCCACCTTCGTGCAGTCCGTCAACCCTGTGGAAAGTGGGGAGTTCGTCCCTTACATCAACACGATCGACACAGATGTGCAGTTCAACTATGTAGCGTACTTAGTGCAAGCAGGGGGCGAGCTAGTCGTGCGTGTGCTGGACCTCTTCAGCCACGACTGGCACTCCACTGTGTACACCTCTGTGAGTACTGGTGTGACTACAGTACCCAATAGAGCCTATATGCAGGTGATTACTCCTGATAACGAGATGCTGCGGGACACTGACATCCCAGTGATTCAAGTGGCTGTGCTAATGCCTGGGGTGCTCAACTACACCACTTACGTCGTCAGTTTCCAGACGACTCTGACAGTCAGCAAGGGTTATAACAAGCAAATGGGCAACTTCACTCTGCAGTTGGTGGCCAGCAACTCCATGTCCAAGGCGGAGGCGCCTCCTTTCACAGTCTACTTCAACCAGAGTGACACAGACGAAGGCGGAGAAATCGCGCATTTCAGCGAGGAGCCTCGAGTGTATCAAAAGTGGTGGTTTTGGGCCTGCATAGGCTTCGGTCTGATAGTGAGCTTCACAGCGGCTTCCCTGCTGCTGATCAAGTACTACCACCGAGGCAAGCCAGCAGGCACCAGGGCCAGTATTGCTCTCACCACAACTGACCACTCCAGTTTGCTTATTAGCTAACATGCGCATTTCTTGTTCTTCCGCTGTTCCCTCGATTGCAGCTGAATACCGCCTTTCGCGGGAGCCTGTGCCACCTTGATGCCGCAGTTTTCACTGCTCAAGTCGTAGACTTGCGCTTGGATATTCGCCATCACTCGCTTCGCCACTTCCACAAAGCACAGGTCCACATTGAGTGCTGTCTTCGCACTGGCTTCCAGGTAGGTCAGACCGTGTGCCTCTGCGAACTCCTCTGCTGCTGCCTGCGTCACCTCTCTTTCGCTCACTAAGTCGGCCTTGTTGCCAACCAGCACAGTTGTGAGCGTGGCGTTGGAGTTGGCCTTGGCTTCCCTCAGCCAGACTTCCAGTCCATCGAAGGAGTCTCTCTTCGTGACGTCAAAGACCAGCAAAGCAGCGACAGCTCCCCTGTAGTAGGACCGAGTGATTGACCTGAAGCTTTCCTGTCCCGCTGTGTCCCAGATCTGCAGCTTGACTACCTTGTCGTCAATGTTGACAGTGCGGGCGCCGAACTCCACTCCAATGGTCAAGTCGTGGTCGTTCTTGAAGCGGTGGTCTGTGAACTGCAGCAGCAGACAGGACTTCCCGACTCCTGAGTCTCCGATGATGATGAACTTGAAGAGGTAGTGGAAGGCAGCCATGTACTAGGCAGAGGAGTTAAGGCGGCGGTACAGGTACACCCAGCAGTGGTCCTGTCTCAGTGGGTTCTCATGGCTTGGCTGTCCTCGCAGGTGTTTGACCAGCTCCAGCAGCACCAATTGCAGTTTCGTCTGCGACTTCAGCACAGCACTGAGTCCTTCTCCAGGGAACTTGCTGCGTGCAATGTTAGCCAGCTGGGCAGAGGGGGAGAGGGCACACTGCCGCACCTCCTCAGTCCACTCGCCTACTGCCAAAAGTGCTGATTTCAGCTCGTTTGAGCGGACTTCCGGCCTGCCGAAAGTCACGAAAACCACCAAATTGCTCGCTACTCGCCCCATTTCCCGCACTAAATCGGCTCCACTGCCTGTGTTTGACCCACTTGTGAGGGCGTCAAATGTGCCTTTATCCATTACTATATCAAAGCAGCGGTCTTTGAAAGGCATGTTCGTGGCATCCATCACCAAATACTCCTCACTGCGCTCTTCTCCGCCTATTTTCTCTATCACCACCTGGGAAATATCCACATTTGTGACGTGAAAGCCTTGGGACGCCAGTGCTTGACTCAAGTGGGAGTTGCCGCAGCCTACCATGAGCAGAGAAGGCAGAGTAGAGGGAGAAAGTAGTGGGGAAAGGACGGATTTGAGTTCGTTCCAAGTGGCGTACCAGTCCTCTGGCTTGGAGTGGGCGCGGTAACGGTCGTTCCAGAAGGACTGCTGTGCATACTTCGGAGTACTGTCCATACTATATGTCCAGACCTAGCTTTCAGACTGCCTTTGGCTTTGCTCAGGAGTTGCAGAGCACAACTCAGCGGGAAATCAGCAAGGTGGTGAGTGCCAATCGACGTGGGGGAGTGATAGCTGCACTAGGCGGGGCGTTGCTTGTAGCAGTGGGCCTAGAGCTGCTCTCCACCCCTTTGCAGGACTACTATGAGCAGTACGCTCGAGTATACCGGTGCAACTGGGAGATGATCCGGAGGAGCAGAAGACTGCAAGCCATCCAAAAGTTCATGCAAGAGGAGCAGCAAGTGAAAGCAGCAAATCGATACTACCACAAGCACTTAGTGGAGAAAGCGGCCGACCTGTGTAGGCGGATGGCCGCTCGGCCCACCACTTCTTTAAGTCCTGTGGAAGCCTGGCAAACACTCGCTGCTATTTGCGACTTCTACGACGACAAGTCCACATCCGCGCATTTGACGACAGGCTTGCTTTCCGCCTCTGAAGCTTTGGTGAGAATAGCTGACTATGCTTTCCCTTGGCCCACCCTCTGGCCTGTGTTCCTCACTCTTCTGCAGCACGACTCCAGCAAGGTCCAGACCTTCTACCTGCTGCAGACCTGTCTGGAGAGGGGCACGGTTCTCTGCGACCCTCCGGCTTCTCTACTTCCGCTAGTGCTGTCGTCCCTGAGCTCCTTGCAACCCACTGAGTCACAAGCTGCGAAAGACCTACTGACTTTACTGCTTCTCAAAAGACCGACCTGTCTGCCTGCAGCTCTCAAGCCTGCACTCCCTTCTCTCACAGCCCAGGACCAGTTTCTTCTCACCTACTGGCCTAGTGTCTAACTCATTACTCCGCATTCTAGCTTAATCCCGCCTTGGTCGAAACAGCTGGACAGCTCTGACAGCATCTCCGCACCTGTCAGTCGCTCCCCGTACATGCCGAATACCAACTGCGCCTCAATGCCGAGCTGCTTGGTGATCTGCACTGCCATCTGGTCTACCGGCACATCCCCCAGTATCTCCACCGTCACTAAGTCTGTGTGCAGCGACCTAAGGCCCGGCAGACTCCAAGGCAAAAGCACTACTTTATAAGCAGGTTTGTGGCTTTCCGGACAGCACAAAGCCAGCAAGTCCGCGACCTTGCGCAGGGTGGGACATACCAGCACCTCCTCACAGGCAGCCCAACACACCCTGCACTTGCCCTCCCAGGGCCCGCAGTCCGCACACACTAAGTGCTGGCAGGGCATTAGCAGGTCGCCTTGGTCAGCGTAGGCGTCGCACCGGGCGCAGCTCACTAGGCGAGCAGCCGCACTTAGCGCGTTGTCTGTTGCCATTATGGTTATTAGAGAGGAGAAGAGGCGATGTAAGGCTCGTACCAATGCAGGTGGGCGACCACGACGTCTTGGCCGCTCTCGGAAACTCCGTTTTCCCGCATCGTTTCGTGGAAAAGCCGCACAAATCGTTGGAAAGCGTCACTCGATATGCTCAATTTCGAGTGCATTTTCCTAATCTTCATGGATAAATAATACTTTTCCTTAGTGATTAGCGCCTGCTCGAACTGACTGGAAAAGTGTGGACAGGCTTCTTCCTGTGCACTGACGAAGAACTTCCCCAACACCTCATCTTTCAAGCACTTGTGATAGGCCTTTCTCACTAAGTCGTGAAGTTCCTGTCCAGGGAACATGTCTGCGTGGCTGGCTTGGCGACACACATGTAGTTTCTGCTTCTGCTGGTCCAACTTGTCTGCAATGGAAGCGAGCGAGCGGGCCACCACAAAACAGGGGGCGTCAGGAACCGCGGGGTCGAGGGAAACAGACTGAGTCACTATTTGCTTGTACAGACGTATGTTTTGGGTCTGTATCTCTGATGTGTCGATGTACGGAAACTTCGCAAGCGGCCGAGTGAAGGCTTCACTGAGGCTTTTATGCAGGACTTTCACAGGGCCATGGGTCTCTGGCAGGTCTTGCAGCGGCGCAGGCAGCGGCGGCATAGTGGACTTCCGCTCCTTCCTCCACACCGGCCTAGCCACTCCAACCAGGAATATACGAGCTGGAGACACCTCCCCTAGCACCAAAGTCAGCCCTTCCAGTACACCAGCTCTCCTCTGCATCAGCGCCACACAGGCGCCCACTATCTCCTGCACGTTGTTCTGAGGGAGCTGCTTCGACTGCGGCACTTTCCGCGCAAGCACTGAGGAGTAGGGCAAGTAGGGCGAAAACGATGATTTCCGCAGGCGCCCAGCATAGCGATAAGTGCACAAGTCATGTTGGAAGTAAGAACTGCGACTAGTCAAAAGACTCACAGAGTCCTTCAGGGAGTCTTCTGAAAGGCCATTTTGCCGAGTCCAAGGCAACTGACGCAGACGACGGAAAGGCGTCTGGTGGGCAATTAGTAGGAAAGGCGCTGTGATCTCTGCAGCTGCTTCTTGCGCGGCTTTCTGCTCGCTGAACTGCCCCACGCGCTCCTTCGATAGCAATAGATAGGCAGAAGTCGGGGAAGTGAAGGAGAAGAAGGCCGCCCAAGCCGCGGTCCCTCGCACTTTCTCCACTGTTCCGTTCTGTGGCAAAAGCGCGAAAAAGCCCTTGCCAGTTCTAACAAAGCCCAGCATAGGCTGAATCAGCCTCGCCCAAAGACTGCTATCTGCAGTTTCCAGCAGGCCTTGCCACCACTCGTACTCCAAGTCCAAGCCTAGAGGCAGCCGCTCCGACAGCAGCGGGTCTGAGGAGGCTGCAGGGATCCGCAGCTTCGGCACAGCTGCAAGGGTCCAGTTCTGCTCAGCTAAAGGCCGCTTTTCCTGCCGCTTCATATGTCTATTACTGTGAGATTGTCATATCCAATAAGTCAGCCTGTGCGCTTAAATATAATTTGGAAGTTCATTTTTCGAAATTGCTGGTAAACAGGACCTTGCAGTGTTCCTGCTACTAGTTCCGTAGACCTCTATAATGCAGCAAGAGATTGCAGAAACATGGGACAAGCTGGAGTCAGTCCTCAGTGCGAAGGCCAACCCTCTGCTGCGCAAGCCCTCCCGCGCCATCAGTCCAGCCATCGTGAAGAACTGGCGGCCTGTGGGCAGGTCCTCCGACTGGACCCAGCGCAGGAAGAAGTCCCGGTCCACTTCCATTTCCCAGTCCCACAACGGCTCCTTCGTGCAAGAGTTCTCGTATGGGGAGGGGCCGGCCTCGCGTCGCTACACCCCCTTGACTCGCCCTGCCACTGCCCCTCTGCGCAGTAGTCGGAGGCGCATCAAAGCTGCATTGCCGTTCTTGGTGGAGGGGCTAACGGAGGTGGACTTGCAGTTGATATATAAGGCGAAGTGTGACGACTCGGGCCTGGTGGAGCTGCCGGAACAGCGCAAACGCTTCTACGAGTTCTGTGAGCGGAACATCAGAAGCAGGAAGTTCGAACTGCAGAAGTGCAGTCTAGGCCCGGCAGCCGCTGCAATCATTGCTCAACTCCTCCGGAACAACTACTGCTTTGGACAGCTGGAACTGGGCACGAACCTGCTGGGCGACAGAGGCGCGGCCATCTTGGCCAAAACCCTGTCCAAGTCTATCAACTTGGTTCATCTCGGCCTCTGTAATAATGACATCAGTCCGGAAGGGACGGCCACTGTGCTGCGCGCCCTGGCTAACAACCAGTCCCTTACTAGTCTAGACGTGTCCTCCAGCGAAGGCCAGCACAGGAACCGACTAGCAGTCGTGGGCTGCGAGGCAATGGCTCAGCTCCTGAGCAGAAACCACGTCCTAGCGCACTTGAACATAGCAGGGACAGGCGTGGGACCAGATGGTCTCCAGCACATAACCGAGAAATTCAGAGGCAACACGACGCTTCTGACCCTAAATCTGGGCAATAATGGACTGGTGGGGAAGTGCATTGAGGACTTTATCAGGGCGGTAGTGGGCTCCAAACTACGAGTGCTGAGTTTAGCAGGGAACAAGCTGGGGGCCGCTGGTTCTGAGTGCGTGGCTCTCCTTCTGCAGGGCGAATACCGCGGCTACTGCCCCCTTCTCTCCCTCGACCTCTCCAAAAGTGACATAAACCACCAAGGCGCCGCCAAGCTGTACAGCGCCTTATCGCGAAACAGCACTTTAAAGCACCTGAGCCTGGAAGGCAACCCTCTCGGCCCCCAGTCCAACTCCGAACTGATGCTGTTTTTCCTAGACAACCGAGCCCTTTCCACGCTCAACCTCAGCTCCTGCGGCCTGCGCGCTGAAGGGGTTGCTCCCATAGGGGAAGGCCTGACCAGGAACCACTCCCTGACCTCACTCAATTTAGCGAAAAACGCAATTGAGGACCAGGGCGCTATTGCTATAGCAGTGGGACTAGGCCGAAATGACACACTCAAAAGCATCGACTTGAGCTCCAATCGAATCAGAGACGCAGGCGGAAACGCTCTTTTTGAGTGTTTGAAGTCCAACAGAGTGCTTGAGGCGATGAACTTGCAGGATAACAACATCCACGACACCACTGAGCAGCTGCAGGCCAATATCACCCGGTACAACCGAGCCATTCAGAGGATTGAACTGCGCTTTAACCCGATCAACCCGAAGTCCATGCAGGAAATACGGCAAAGCGTCACCGCCAATAGAGTCCGAGTCCTGCGGAATCAGGAGCCGGTGCTGCACAGCGAAATCAGCCGCTTGCAGGTGCGCAAGGATGAGTTCAAGGAGTTGGAAATCAAGTGCGAGCGTGGGAACGCTGAAAAGGAGAAACTGCTGAGAGAGAAGGACGAGCTGGATGAGCGGTTTGAACGGTTTCGGGTGGACGAGGAGAGGAAGTTCGAGGCTGTGCAGGCGAAGTTGGGGGAAGTGCTGCAAGTGAAGGCGGAGGCCGGACTCCAGTACTGCCAGTTGGAAGCGGAGCTGGTGGTAAGACCTAGACAGGACGAAAAGGTGGAGGGAGAGAAAGTAATGCGGGAGTGGCAGACTAGGGTGGGACAGGCCAGTGCCGAGGCTCACAGAGCCAGCAAAGAGCGTGAGGATTAGCCAGTGCAGGAAGTGCGCCACAACTACGTGCACCGCCGCTCTCTCCTCCAACAGCAACTCGCCTCCCTGCACGACAGTCTGGCCAAAACGCGCACCTACAAAGAAGAGCAGGAAGCCCGCCTCCGCTTGCTTGCAAAGGAACTGGAGGACTGCCAGCAGACCGAGTCCCGGCAGGAAAAGACTGTACTGGCGAGCGAGCAACTGGCGACTATCAAGAAAACGCTCTCTCCCGTACCGCCCAAAGGCCCGAAGCCAGGCCGGAAGTAGCAATAACTCTCCCTTTGTGCAGAGGACTAGTATAGATATGAGCAGGTCTTTGCCTCGGATTGACCCGCACGGCACTGGAGTTAAGAAGGACATTCAGCGCTTTCCGCCTACCAAGGTGGGAGGAACTGGGATTGACCCTTTGGGCTCCTTCAAGGAGTTCCTCAAGAAGGACGTCAAGCCCAATATCGACCTTCATCGCGACACTGTGAAGCGCATTGACGATTTTGAGTCTCGCAAGGCCCTACCCGCAATCGGAACCACTACAGTGACGAAAGGCTTCCCTGTGCCCCGCTCTGAGTCCTCAGGCAAGCGCTTCGCCAGCGAAACTGACCACATCAGCTTCTACCAGCCTGACCAGGACTTGCGCTACTCCTCAGCACGGCAGGCAGTGCAGCAGCCGGTGACCAGGTTCGGAAAGAGCCAAGAGACCAAGGAAGGCTGGGCGCCCAGAGTCTACTCCAATGCTTTCAGTAACTGTCAAAGTGTGGGCTATAACCCTATCACCTTCCAAGCCAACCCTCACGCAGTCATGAGGAAAACCACTAACATCGACGCTAGAAGGACGAAGGGAATCACTGAGTTTTCAGACAAGCAGCATGTGTTTAGTGAGCACACGAACCCTGCCCACGGCGAAGCGATTCGCGAGAACCCTCGAGCCTTCTACCGTCGCACCGGCATCTTCTCCCATATGTACGACGCATCTGCAAGATACGGCTACATGACCATGCCCTTCGAGCGCCACCAAGACTTCGGAGGCAAGCCCGCCTTCAAGTGCTAGCAGTCTAGGCTTCAGTAGTGCTGGGTTCGCTGCTTTAGGTCTGAGTGACTGGGCAGGGGTAGGCCAAGGCTGCATTCGGACGGGTGCTGAGGGTCTATAGGGAAGGGAAATGGGTTAAAAGGACAAAGTATCAGTTTTTGTACTAAACTTCCAACTCTTTTTCCCTCGTTTTGCCTGTTTCGGGGTATCTATAACGAGCATCCTTCAGTAGCTCTTCCTCTGCATTATCCTTATAATAGGAAAGTACTGAATTTGTCTCCGGCCTCTGGCCTCAAGTCGTCCCAAGCCTGCGTGGAATTCGCCAACAAGTCTCTCCTTTGCCCAAACAGAAGCCCTGACAGAGACCAGAGTCACTGAAGTGATACTGGCTATCGGCTACCAACCCGACCAAATGAAGGAAAACATTAGAACTGTGGGAAAGGACGTATCCCTGTTCTGAGGAAGGGAGCCTATGGGGATGTCGGGTCTTTGGCTCGGGAAGGACTGATTAGGGATGATACTGAGGACTTGTTCTTCGTACATAGTGATGTTATTTGCAGTTACCCTGTAGAGATGCTGAACTACCCTAAGACCACGGCTGCGAAGGAATCTGTGTGTGCGAAGTGCAAGATCCTTCCAAATCCGGCGTAGTGGTGAGCAATGAAGTGCGGGAAGTGCAGTTCTTCGTAGAAAAGCCGTCCTCTATGTCGGAGCTGCTGTCATCGGACCCAACGTCACTATTGGTCCGCACTGCTGTATTAAAGCAGGCTCTCGACTGGTTGACGCAGCTGTGATGCAGAGCATTTCTATGGACGCTTATTGCTGGGTTAGGAATGGCATTATTGGGTGGAACTGCCATATTGGGAAATGGGCGCATTTAGAAGGGGTGTGCGTACTAGGCGAAGTCAAAAGTCCTAAATAGAAACTGGCTACACTGAAACTCTACATGACCTCTATATGCACTCAGAAAACTATAGCAGAGACCAGTAGGACTTCAACAGAGATTCACAAGAGAGAAAGATGCCTTAAACAGAAACTCATTAGGACCTAAACAGGGAGTAAGTGAGATTCGATACAGCTTCATTTGAAAAGTCGCCAAGACTAACAGTCTCTTCCAGCTAATTGTCTGTTTGTTGGGAGATATCGGCTTTATTGCTTCTATCTTGGTGTTTTCACGTATTTTTCAAATGTCTTGTAAAATGCATAAGTTCCCAAATTCTTTAGATCTCCCATTATATAAAAACAGTAGTAGTCTATTGTTACATATAGCATACTTAATTAGCAAATAACAGTTAATAGTCTCTGCTATAGTTTTTCTGAATCCCTGTTGATGTCCTACGAAGTTCCTGTTGAGTGTCTATTTGGGACCTTAGGAGTGAATGGTACCATTTAACAGACGTCTGCATTGCAAACGAAATTTGCCTAAACGCCACAGTGGCTTTCCTCACAAAGAACTCAGAGTCTCCATTTCGAGGCTAGCCAAATAATAGCCCAATCCCCGAATTTCCCTAAATTCCAGTAGCTCTATAATCAGGCAAAAAGCTGCTTCCGGCCTATTCTGACTGAGAAACTCCCAACCAGTTTCTATCTCCATTGCCTGCTTTCTTCCATTTAAATGCCCGGAGCCATATAGCTAATAGATGTCGCTGACTACTAGACTGACGCAGGCAGTTTCCCAGGACTCTTCCACTGCTGTTTCCGCCTCTTCGAAGCCTGCAACTCCCAAGGAGACGGAGGAAGGCCGGTTTCTCGTGAGCAGCACAGCGCTGGAGATACTGAGCGGCTACACCAAGTCGCAGGAGGAGAAGAAGCAGACTTTGCTGCCGACTTGTGAGCAGACCAAGCTGCCGGAGGTGCGGCAGTCCACGGGCAGACATCTACTGTATCGCTACGAAATGAACGGAATCGTAGTCTACGACTCCCACGCCCGCTGCTGCGACGAACACCACAAGAAGACCCCCGAAGTCAGCAAGCCCCAAAGCCTCCCGCCCTCCCTGCGCAAGGAACTCGAAGGCGCCCCCGACTACGACAAAGCCATGTACCTCAACATGCCCCTCTACCCCCAGGCCAAAACCCTGCCCCAGGAGTACACTCTCGTCATTCCTTTGCAAAGCACTCTGCGCTTCGACTCCAAGTTCGAGTCCGGGAACTTGCGGAAGGCGATTAAAGTGGCGGAGGACGAGTATATCCTGCTGCAGGACTATGATGTGGATACACAGGGACACACGCAGTGGTTTTACTTCTCGGTGCGCAATGAGAAGGCGGGACATAGGGTGCGCTTCAGCATTGTGAACTTGATGAAATACGACAGTTTGTACAATAATGGTCTGAAGCCGCTGGTACTATCTGCCAAGAAGGAGCAGTGGGAGGGACTAGGGTGGCACCGGGCCTGCGACACAGTGGCTTACTACCAAAACAACATCCCCAGGACTCCCAGCTCCGACACTCGCCTGCCCCATTTCCACTACACCCTCAGCTTCACCTACACCTTCCAGTACGACTCCGACTTGGTCTACTTCGCCCACTGCTACCCCTACTGCTACAGCACCCTGCAAAGCTATATAAGCACTGCTGTAAGCCGCAGTGAGGAGGAGGACATACTGAGAGTGGACTCACTGTGCACGACTCACACAGGCAACACTTGTCCAGTCCTCACGATAACCAGCGACGTCAGCACTTATCCCACTTGGGAGGAGGAGTACTCCCTGATGATGAAAAGCGCTGCGGGCAGGAAGATGATAAGACAGCGGGAAGAGCGCAGAGAGACGCAGTTGAAGGCGGTTGAGCAGCTTCGAAATGTGAAACTTGTGCCAGGTCAGACTCAATTAGGTAGAAACTGGCCATAGACGCAAGAAAGGAGTCATCCTCTCGGCTAGAGTGCACCCCGGGGAAACCAACTCCTCCTATATGATGCAGGGCGCGGTGGACTTCCTGCTCAGTGACTGCAAGGAAGCCAAGCTTCTCAGACGCCACTTCGTGTTCAAAGTAGTCCCCATGCTCAACCCCGACGGAGTGATCTACGGCAACTACCGCTGTTCCCTCATCGGCGTAGACTTGAACCGTCGCTGGCGGAGTCCAAACAAGCACCTGCACCCCACCATCTACTACGCCAAGCGGCTTTTCCAGATGTTCAGCGAGCTGCACGAAGTAGTGCTGTATTGCGATATGCATGGACACTCCATGAAGAAAAACGTGTTTATGTACGCCTGTGGCCGCAAGGGTGTAGACCCCGAAATCGCCCGGGCCAATGTTCTGTCCAAAATGATCCCAATGATGCTCGCCCAGACCAATAAAATCTTCTCTGTGAAGGACACCAAATTCCGCCTGGAGAAGTCGAAGGAAAGCACAGCGCGGATAGTAATGTACAAGGAACTGGGGATTCTCAATAGCTACACGCTGGAAGCCTCTTTCTACGGACCCAGTCACATGGCCGCCCTGCAGAACCGAGACCCTGAAGAGGGCGAGGTCAATGGAGACTCCCACCTTCGGCCTGAGCACTTGGAAGGACTGGGCAGAGACTTGTGCAGAATTTGTCTCCACTTCATCAACCCTGCGCTGTTTCGAAGGAAGTTAGACGAAGTCAGCAGACTTATTCGTGAGACTGCGACTAGCCAAGTGCCCACTTTCCTGCTGTCGCGCAGGAAAAAGGACAGGCCGCAGCCTTCTCCCCCGCCTGCGCAGTATGAAGAAGTCCAAACCTCCCCTCCAGTCCTTCCTGCAGAGACTTCCGATCCCCCTCCTACTCACCCAGTCTGCACCTCCTCCATTTCTGAGGGCTGTTCCGCCTTTGATATGACTGAAAGTCTGTTGGAAGAGCTGCAGGAGTACGAAGAAGAGCAGGACCAGGGCTACATCACCGAAGTCCTCAGGGCTATTGAGGAACGACCGGAACTCGCAGTCCTTGCGAAGCCTGACGAGGACAGCGACAGTGGAGGGTCGGACTCCCTCGGGTCTGACAACGACGACCAAAAGCTTGCAATAGTCGGCAAAATTGCCAGTTTAAAGGCGAAACAGCGGTCGAAAAGCGCAAATCGCAAGAAAACGAAACTAATGCAGCGGAGCGACTCTGCCCTGAAGTCGAAACCCTTGCCTGTCAAAGCCGTGCACCCAGCCTCCTGCAAGCCCGACCCTCTGCACACTCTGTACCCCTGTACTATTCACGCAGTCAGGACGAAGGAGGAGAGTTCTCCGAGACTCAAGAAAGGCAGGTCTTCGCAAAGCTTCGTAGAGGGCGAAGTGGCCTTTTGCCAGGCTAGAAAGGAGGAGGAGACTAGTGATTTGGAGCCGAAGGTCAAAATTGCGAAAGCAGCGGGCGGCTATCAGAACTTTAGTGTGCCGCCCAGGCCAGATATCGGGTTTTCCCCCAGCAGTTCCTTCATTATCACGTCCATGCAGCACCCGAATAGCTCCATTTTGACAGGGAAACTGCACTATCTGCGCAAGCCTAGTCTCAATGCGTACCGCCGCCAGCGGCCCTCCCGCATCCCGCCGCTCCCTCGCAGTTCAGACCCTAGAGGACGTCCTCTCGTCTCCAACGACTCCTCCAGAGTTGCTGAAGTGAGTCCCATGAACACGTCTTTCAATGGCGATTTCGAAGCGCAGCGATTATTCTAACTCCTAGACAATGAATCTCTGCAATAATCCACCTGCTCCTTCCAGTCCATACCTCGCCGTATAGGCTCAGTTTCGCTCATCATAGTACCCTGAACAGCCATTTTTCGTAGTGCTGTCCAGTACGGGACTTAGAGGAAATAGAGCCTGGAAGGAATTTATAAAAGGACTGTTAGAGGTCTTAATCTAGCAATTCCGTCACTTCTGCAGCTCCTCCGGACTTCTAGTGTGGTTGAACCACCTTTTGAGCATCATTTTAGTGACCAGAAAGACCCGCCCCCCCCCCCC
>Ga0247837_1002670_pt1 | contig 33052 bp, 25 predicted proteins | sample LaCtaG_2_FD_187115 | JGI IMG/M metagenome (GOLD analysis project Ga0247837, IMG submission 187115) | Freshwater microbial communities from meromictic Lake La Cruz, Castile-La Mancha, Spain - LaCruzMarch2015_14.5m | ecosystem: Environmental > Aquatic > Freshwater > Lake | place: Spain: Castile-La...
AGGAAAACTGGCGAAAGGACGGTTTTATGCACGGGCGTGGGACAGGAAATAGGGAAACTGGCACTAGAATAGCAGTGTTTTACCCACTCTGCAAAGCAGTGCTCACAGACTAGACAGGAACAGGGCATTTCCACAGCTTTCCGACCCCTGCGGCAGTCCTCGTAGCAGACCTGGCAGCGCACTCCCCTCCTTCCCATGTCTATTTACTACTACTCCGCTGCTGTTTCTCTGTGAACCGCAGCCAAATCAGCGCTAATCCCGGGACATTCATCAGAAAAGCCAGAAACAGGGCAGTAGTAAGCTTCACTAGCAGGGGGAAGTAGAGGACTAGTTCGACTACTCCCGCTACCACTCCAAAGCAGATAAAGCCGCCTATAGACCCGTATTTCCAGCGCTTTGAGACTCCCTCCAGTTCCCAGTACTGCAGACTTATAAGGTCTGGTAGAACTATGCAGAAATAGTACACAATCCACCCAATTACCAGCAACAAGCAAAGATAGGGCGCTAATTGGTACAGTTCATTGGAGTATATTCGAATCAAATGCACTATAAACAGGACTGCAAGCAGGACAAGCCAGCAGAACGCCACCAGACAGTGCATAGCGCAGCATACTTCCTTGTGTGTCCTATAGGGCTGCCTGCACAGCCAGCAGAACTGGAAGCCGCAGTACAGACAGGTCATATGGTCACATCCACTAGCCTTGGAGATGTAGATATAGCACTGGGGACAGGGAGAGGCTAGTAAGTCTTTGAGGACTAGAGAAGGGAAGTTGTCTATGAAGGAGTGGAGATAGAGATAAAGAGAGGATACAGGCGTAGCCCAGGCGTAGTTACAGCGGGGACAGGAGGGAGTGGATAGGCAAAGTGGACTATCGGTCCAGGAGATAAGGTGACAACTGGGACATTGACGGTAGATCGGGTGCATAAGGAGCTGTTTCAGCGTTGCAGATTCATACATGCGGAAATCTCTCTTGGATAGGATCGATTTAAGCACAGTGGGAGACAGGACAGTCTGGTGGTCGGGTGTAGGACAGGGCATGAGGGCATTGGCACTGGGGAAGGACTGGCAGCGCTCTCGGAGGAAGGTAGAGAAACAGAGCCTGCAGATTGCGCATTTACAGGGCAAGTCCACTGGCTGCAGCTTGCGAGTGAAGTCTTCGTAGCATATTTGGCAGATTTGTCGCTTCTTGCCCATATTTATAGCCTGAATCTGTGTATAGGAAGAGGTAGATAAAGGTTTATTAATGGTCTAAATAGATGTAAAGGCAAACTGTAGGCACGAGGACGCCTAGCAGAACTCCAGCCAGGCCGAGGACTGACAGCACTTCCATTCCCAGCCACGAGAAAGCCATATACAACGCAAACGCATACACACAGTCCGCCCCCAACATCAGTCCCTGCACACCTATACTCCCACTATGAAGTAGTTGGACATGTCCTCCAATCAGCATGCCACCTGCCAGCATAGTCATTCCGCATAGTGCCACTGCGGCTGCATACAGTGCTAAAACCCTCGCCAGCTCCACAGGCAGAAACTGTCCCAGCCTGAGCACTGCAATGAGCCCTACCATGAAGGCCCAAAAGCCCTTCAGGTCGCTCTGGTTGCTGCACTTGACGTAGTTGTGGTTTTGGTAGGTGCCTTTGCACAGCCAACAGAACTCAAAGCGGCAATTGGTGCAGGTCATGTGGTTGCACCCTTGGTTCTTCTCGATCCAGACGTTGCAGTAGGGACAGGGGTTGGCTGTAATTTCCTTCTTTGCCACCACTTGCACTTCCTCTAAGTAGGAAAGCAGGGCGAAGGGACTGAAAGGAGAGTGTTTCGAAAGCGTTTCCCCACAAGAACGGCATAAATACGAAGAAAAGCAGTAAATTCCGTCCATCCAACCCACCACATCGCAAGTCGGACATCTCCTATAGTCCTTTTCCAGTGTTTTTCTCTTCACCAGCACACTTTCATACTCCTGAAAGTCCTCTCTACTCAGTAACTTCCTCAAATGGGCATAACTGAGTTCATTATTGTGCGCAAGTACAGGACAAGTGACCTTAAATCCAGGCATTCCGAAGGATTTGAACTGTTCCTTGCAGCAATCAGAGAAGCAGGAGCGGCAGACTCGGCAGGAACAGCGCACTTTGACGAAATTCTGCCGTTTGGTGAACTGGTGGTAGCAGATTTGACAGGACATCTGATTATATTTGATAGAGACGCAGGAAATGGAAGGAGCTAATAGCGTCTGATAGAGGGAAAAGCGGCAAAATAGGGCAAAATGGCTAATTTGGCAGGGCTTTTGCTGGGGATTTGGCTGTTTGGGCGGGCGGTGACTGAGACCTGTCCTGCAGTGCTGTGTGGACATGAAAGGACGGAGTCCTGTGGCGGCTACCCGATCCGCCCCTCGGAGTTACTCATTCAGCAGTGTCTTCAGCAGGACTTCACCTGCCAAATGCCTGATTTCAGGGAGCAGAGAGACTTGCTGTGTTTGCCCTTCAATGGGAATCAGTACGACTTGTGGAATCCCTATAGAAGTGTCGTGGGGGATGAATATGCAGACTTTGACTGGAGAAATGAAGACGAAGTCTGCGACTCTGAGCGAAATCTATGCGGAAAAGCGACTTATTGCAGCGAAGAAGGGAAATGTAGGGAGCGAAAAGCAGCCAAAGAGACCTGTTTCTCCGGTGAATGCGAAAGTGGCCTGATTTGCTCACTGCAAGTCTGCATTCCAGTGGGTAGTTTGCCCGTAGGGAATGTAACGGACTCGCAATGGGCCTGCAAAGGCTTCACTCTCGATAAAGACTTGCAAATGTGTGTAAACCCTGCCAAGTCGAAGGGAAAATTACCCATAAAATGCCAATCTGATGCGGACTGTGTGTCTACAGATGGCAGTTTCAGCGAATGTGTGTGTGGACTGAATCCGCAGGGACAGCGGTATTGCAACTTGCACCGCGGAGATGACATTATGCAGACTTACCTGCAAGCAGAGGCAGAAAGAGACATAAAAAGGCTCAGATGGGCCTATTTCCAAGCCTCGTTTTACCCCCTTTTCCAGGAAAACCCGAACTGTGTGGACGAAGTGTTCCCCGTTCCCTTCCTGTACCAACGCTACAAACAGGCCCAAAGCAGCACCATTGCCCTGGCCGCCCTATATCTAACCCTAGCATTAGTCTAAGTCTTCACTGTGTATACTTCCCCCTCCACACAGACGGCTTCCCGCCCCGCAGCAGCCCGGTAGATCCGGTCCCAGAGAGATGCCACGAATTCAGTTTGAGGGACTGTGCGGAGGTCTGGGAGAAGCACACAAAGCACCCCTGAGAGTTCCTCAGTCCAGCGTAGAGCTGCGTACAGGTTGTTTATAGCCTCTGCGATGTCCCCAGATTCAGATAGGTTTCTGCGGTTGGGGGAGTCGAGGGAGGCCATGAGACTGTGGAAGTCGAGGATGACGGAGTGGGATAGATGGCAGATAGGGGTGTTTTGAAGCTTGTTGGTGACTGCGATGTAGGCGTCTACAGCGGGGGAATAGTGCTTTAGCAGCTGCCCAGGTCCTTCCGCCTGCTCCCCCTCTGCCACATGGTGTTCCCTACTAACAGCTGTCACCACTGCCTGCACTCCTCCCTCAGCCAGTGCCTTCCTGAGTCCATCTTCCGACACTCCCCCTTTCCTCAGTATGTGTAGACAGTACTGAGAGGCTTCTTGGTACAGTTTGACCACTGTGCTTTCTATGCCGAAGCTGCACTGTCCTCCAGGGATCACCTTGATTCGGTGCTCGGACTGACCGAAGTCCTTGAGGACATGCTCGGGAGAAGTGGGACTGACATGGGAAAACAGGTTGGCGGAGGGAGCGGCTATAGGGACGCCCGCGGCTCTGATCAGCTCCAAGGCTATAGGGTGGTTGGGACAGCGAACGCCTACGTAGCCAGTTCCAGCCATCAACACTGCCGGCATATGAGGGGCTGCTCTGCAGACAATTGTCAGCGGTCCCGGCCAAAACCGCCTCCCCAGGAACTGGTAAATGTCCAATAACCCCTCGTCAGTCTCCGCTATCAGGCCCAAAGCCTCCTCCAGGCCGCTTACATGCACTATCACAGGGTCGTTCAAAGGCCGCCTTTTCGCTTGGAAAATCGAACGAACAGCCGGGTCGCTGAGAGCGTTCGCTCCCAAGCCGTATACAGTCTCAGTGGGAAAGGCCACCAGGCCGCCAGTTCGGATGCACGCCGCACAGTCTTCAATATCACCTGTCAAATACGCCATTAGAGCTCTGCAGATTGAAGGGAAGGAGAGGGGGAAAGGACCTATGAAGGTGGGTTTAGCAGGGAATGCCGGGTGTAAGAAATGGCGAAAAGGGAGTTTACTAAGTATCTCTTCGAGACGCCCAGTGTGACGAGTGGGGAGGAGGCAGAGGTGCGCAAGGAGGACTTCGTCTTTGAGAAGAAGCTGGGTGAAGGCGCCTTCGGCAGGGTCTGGCGGGCCCGCCACTGCAGCACCAATCGTCTTTTCGCCATCAAAGAAGTGCCCAAAGCCAAGGTGCTGCAGATGCTGCCGCAGTTCAAGCGCGAAGTCTTCATCATGTATCAACTCTCTCACCCACACATTGTCAAGTTGCACTCGCACTTTGAAGATGAAACGGCGTTTTTCCTCATAATGGAGATTATGGACGGGGGAAACCTGTTTCATAAACTGTATAGGGAAAAGCAGTTCTACGAGCAGCAAGCCGCCCAGTACTTCCGCGAAGTAGTGCTCGCAGTGGAGTACCTGCACTCCCACATCCCCGCCATCATCCACCGCGACCTCAAGCCTGAAAACATCCTCCTGGACTCCGAAGGCCGAGCGAAAGTCACAGACTTCGGCTGGTCCAACTACTACAACGCAGATGCGGCGGTGCCCAGGACCACGGTGTGTGGGACGCTGGAGTACTTGCCGCCGGAAATAGTGGAGAAGAGTGGACATGGGCCTGCAGCGGATGTGTGGTGCTTGGGGGTGCTGCTCTTTGAGATGCTTGTGGGGTACACGCCTTTTAAGTCCAAGGCGAAGAGTCAGCTTTTGACCAATATTTCCGCTGCGAAACTGAAGTTTCCGCTCAGTTTCCCGCCACTTGCGAAGGACCTAATCACCCATATGCTGGCCAAGTCCTCAGCCGCCAGACTCACCATTGCGCAAGTCAAGACCCACCGCTGGCTGACCGAAACTCCGCCCTTAAGGGTGACTTTACTGCAAAGTCTGGAGCCCAAGGTGCTGGCTGAGCCTGCTGAAGGCAAAGCAGTGCCTGGCTACACCGTCATTGCCAGTGGAGACGCGAAGGCCAGGCTTTCCACTGCGGACACGAAGACGGAAGAGTCTGAATTCCGCTCTTCCGACGAAAAGCCCTCCAAAAAGCTGATTTCCAGTCCTGTTTCCCTGCATGCAGCCAAACAGAACCTGGCAGTCCTTCAATCTCAACTCAACTCCGTCCAGTCCTTACTCGCGAGTCAAGAAGCCAGATGTCTGCAGTTGCAAGGCGCAGTTCAAACAGCGATAAGCAGAAAAGAAGCGCTGAAGAGGAGCGAAATGGAGCTGAGGGGTGAATTAGCACGGAAAAGGACTGATGTGGAGCGAGGGAAAAGCAGCCAGAACCAAATCAGCATTTCCCACAGTGTTATTTCCGCCACTAGCCTGCTTTCCTCCAAAACAGGCCAAATTTCCCTCCTAACTTCTCAACTAATTCGACTCAAAGAAGACTTTTCGAGCCAAAACAGCGACATTGCAGCCAAAGAACTGACTCTTTCCGCTCTAAGTGCCAAATTAGCAGGCGTAAAGCAGGATTTAAAGGAACAAAAGGCCAATTTCCACTCCCGAACTACCGATTTGCACATGAATATCGCACTTTTACGCTGTCAAATTGAGGGGAGAAGCAAATTTGTAAGGGAATTAGACCCTAATGACCAGCTGTTGATACACCAAATGTACCAGTTGAGCAAAAATAAAGTCGATTTGATAGTTTTTAAGCGGTCGAAAGCTGTGGAAATGAGTGAAAATGTAGAAAAAATGCAGGAAAAGTGTAGAGAATTGGAGGGAAATGCGGCTTTGCTGAGACAAAACTGGGATCTGCAGTCGCAGGAAATGGAAAGAGGCAAAGAAATGCGATTTAGAGAAATCGAAGCTGGTTTTAGGACTAAAAAGGCGGAAATTTCAGCCAAAAGAGCGGCTTTGAGAGAGTCTCTGAAGCTGCAAATGGCTCTGGAAGCAGCCAATACAGGCAAAATGAGTTCTTTCCCTGCGGACAATTCTAGTGCCATTGAGTCTCTCCAGGTACCAAATAGGCAGAAACTGACCCAAATTCTCCAAATCAGCCGCCGCCAAATCGACAGTCTGCAGGGCACCAGAGCCCGGCTGACGCGAGAAATGGAGCGGAACACCCGGCGAATCGCAAGTCGCGAGGACGAGTTGGCACAAGTGAAATGCGCAGTGTTGAACTTTGCCATTATTGATTGACTCTATAGCATCTGATGCCTTCTTATAATGCAAACGTGGCAAAACTACAGCGCCCCCAGTCTCTTCCAAGCCTCCAACCCCAGCCTGCGCTTCCCAGTCCAGCACACCCACGCAAAGCTCCAGTGCAGCCAAGGCCTCACCCGTCTCCAGGTCACCCAGCTCTTCCACAACCCTAATGACAGCCCTATAGAGTGCTGCTATGTCCTGAAGACTATCAGTGAAGCGGTGCTTTCTTCCGTACGAGCGAAACTGGGAGAAGAGGTGATAAAGTTCCAAGTGAAGGAGAAGGAAGCAGCGAAAGAGGACTATTCAGACGCTGTATCGAGTGGAAAGACAGCTGTACTGGCTAGCAGAGAGGAGGACTCCATCACCCTGCAGCTGGGAATGGTCCCGGGTCAGAGTGACATAGAAATCACGCTTAAGTTGATTTACGCCTTGGAGTACCGTCTGGACCGCTGGAGATGCACCGTATCCAAGGCCTTTTTCCCTCTTCTGCCCGAATCTAAGCAGAAAATCAAGGGAAATGCACTGAATCTCGACATGAAAATCGCTGAAATTGACCCTATATTAGCAGTTTCCAGTCCTTCCCACAACCTTATAACCTCCATCACAGGCACTAATGCAGTAGTCCAATTAGCCCCGGAAGAGCATGATATCGGCCTGGATCTGATCCTCGAATATCAGACTTCGACCAACTCGCCATACATTTTACGTGTGGAACGTGATGAAAAGCTAGGGGAAAGTGTGGCGACGCTGGGCTACCGCCTTTCCCCGGCCTCAGAAACCCAAGTTTGTACTGGGGAGTATGTGTTTTTGCTGGATAGAAGTGGGTCTATGGCGGGAACTAAGTTGGAAATGCTAAAAGAGGCGATGGTTTTCCTGCTGAAATCGCTGCCGACTGAATGCAAATTTAACATTTTCGTATATTGAATGAAAATACGTCCTAAAAAGGGACATATATATGGGAAAAGTAGGGAAATATAGGTAAAAGCTAGGAATCTGATATTTATTTTCAGCTTCGGCAGCTCTTTTGAGCAGCTTTTCCCAGTCTCCCAGCCCTACAGCGACCAAACCACCCAGCAAGCCCTCTCCTCAATCCACCAATTCAAGGCCAACTTAGGCGGAACGCAGCTACTCCCAGCCCTCCAACAGCTCCTTAGCCCCCCTCCCGAAGACCTATACCCAAGGAACATAGTCCTTTTGACTGACGGCCAGGTGGAGGACGGTGGTCCTGTATACAAATTACTGCGCAAACATAGAGAAAAGACCCGTTTCCATGCGATTGGACTGGGGCAGGACGTGTCTGAGAAGTGGCTGCAGTCGGTGGGAGTACTGACGAAGGGTGGGTTTGAAGTGGTGAAGCAGGCTGTGGACCTGGCTGCAGCCTTGGTGGCCTTTTTGGAGCGGGCTTTGGTGCCGAGTGTGAGTGGGATAGAGGTGATTTGGCCTGGACAGGAGTGGATTCCTGCCCCTAGTGCAGTGCGGAATGTGTACGAAGGTGATATGGTATTTGTGTATGCGAACTATGGAGACAGGGAAGTGGCCGGCAATGTGCTTTTCCGCTATATGAATACAACCTCCAAGCGAAAGGAAGAAGTCTCACTCCCCCTGCCCGCCTCTATAAAGGGGAAATCGCTAGGCAAAATGTGGGCTTTCCAGCGTCTTTCCGACCTGGAATCAGTCTCCGAGGCCACGGCTGTGTCTCTGAAGTACCAAATCCCAGGTCCGCACACTGCCTTTATAGGCATCAGTGCCCAGGCCACAGCCGCAACTCTCCCAATGCAGTCCATCGTCCCTCGTTTCCACTTCTCTTGCGGGACTAGGGGAAGCCGGAGAGGCAGGTGTTCGGCCCTCCCTGAGAGAACGAGAGAAAAGTCAAGATCTCGCACTCCGGTGTATGTGAGGGATCAGTTTTCAATGGTTTCGCCACTAGTAGAATCTTGCAGTCCGGTGTATGCGACGAGCAATCAGTATTTAATGGATTCACCTCTAGTGACTCAGTCTCTACCGGCTGCAGAATCCCCCGAATCAAGTAACTTGGGTAAATCCCAGTGCACTGGGTCCTTGCTTTGGTTCATATACGCTCAAAGCACGGATGGGTACTGGCCTATGTCCTCTGTGCGAGATGGACTCAAGGCAGTGTCGATCCCTGGAGAACTGCTCCAATTCGGACAGCAGGCAGAGGACATTTGGGCGACTTTAATGGTCGTTTTCCTGCTTTCCACCCGCTTTGCTAGTGACTCGCTGAAGACTTCGCTGCTGCTGCGGAAGGCCAAGGCCTGGCTCGCCTCTCTGCGAGTCAGATATGAAGACTTCCTACCCACTCTGCAGGCTACAGCGTAGTAAGACTCCCATCTAGCCTAGATAGACTGAATATCAGCAATTTGCACTTCGCCGTACCTGCCCTATATAGAGATTTGGGAGTTAGGAGGACTAGAAAGGCGGCTTTATGTGGATTTTCGCTTAATCTGAGAGTGCTTGAGCGTCAAATAGCGACTGATGTTGTCTTCAAACCACTCTTCCCTCGCAGCGATGTTGACAACGGGTATTGCCATGAACAGTTTGAATGCAGATTTAGTTGTTCCGCTGAGTTTGGCAGCTATAAAGCCCACAAATATCGCTGAAGCCAGATATCCCATTCTCTGCCATGAGGCCGCCCGGGCCAGTGTGATGTCTTGGGGGTTCACCTCACCCTCTACTAGTATAGTGCTCAAATAGTCCAAAGTGTCCTTGATCGCCCGATGCTGGGCCTTAGCCTGCGCCACATACTCCCCATGCGTCTTGCACCCAGCCATTATGCCCGTGAAAGCGGCCCCAATATGTTTAAATTCCTCAAGAAGATTCTCGGCCGGGGACACGAGTTTTCCCACGAGTTCAAGGCTACAGCGCAGGTGTACCACCTTTTAGACCCCTGCAATCTGCGGCTCAAACGCTGTTTGTTCATAGAGGCGGAGGTGTCCACTGGTCCTGCAAGTCTGAGGCTGGTGAACTTGGCGTACACTGGGGAGCAGGAGGACTTGCAGGGAGTCACGGTGCCGGTGGCGGGGGAAATGGTCCTCACTAGGTACTTAGTTGAGGGTGAAAGCGGAGAAAGAGCGTTCGGGTTCAAATTCAACAACCTCAACGAAGACCTGCAAGCAACTCTCACCATGTTAAGTGTGGAATTCGACACCGAATCCACAGCAGAGGAGTTCGCTCTGGCCCTAGCCTTCATTCTCCACTCCCAAAGCCAGTCCTCTGCGCCCTTTTCCCTAGAGGACGTCACCAAGCGCTATATCGAAGTCGAGGAAATGAGTGTGAGTTCTGCTCCGTTGAGTGCGCAGGATCGGTCGAAATTGAGCAAAACGACGATTTCGATGGCGAGTCGGATACTGCCGCCAAGTACTGGTCCGACTGAAGAGGACGAAGAGGCTGAACAGCGCTTAGAAGCCTTAATCAGCCTGCAGCGGCTGATGGACGAAGTGATGGATCTGTATACGGAAGACCAAGTGCTGTATATTGCGAGGGCGGATTTGAAGGAGTATTTACCTGCGGAGGACAGATTTGAACTGGCGGTAGCGGAGGCCTTGTTGCTGCTGGTGAGGAATGAGGAGAGACTGTATAGTGTGGATGTGGTGGAAAGGGGGGAGTTGGTGATGAGGACGGTGGTGACTGCGGCTTTTCAGCACCAGGTGGTGGAGAGAGAACAGCGGCTGATGTGGACACATGAAAGCACTGAAAAGGTGGAATGCTGGGCCGCAGTCCTGCACAGCAAAATAGACGGCCTGTCCTCCCTCCTCGCCCGAGTAGTCTTCGACGTCATCAACCAGGAAAGCATTTCCCAGGCCTACGACCAGGAAGACGCGGAAATGCTGCTCGGCATTGAGGCAGAAACAGGGGAAAACGACGGGGAGCGCTTGGAACTGGGACTGAAACAGAGAGTTGATATGAGGGAAATAGCGGAATTCTCTCAACTCGGCCAGTCCCTCGTCCTAGTCCACAACAATAGTGGCCTAAGTGTGCTGAGTGACCAGTTGACTTCCACTTTGTCACTACCACAGGTCAACTCTATCACTGGACAGAAGGTAAATCCGCATTGTTTATTAGCTGCGAACGACAATATTCACTTTTTGAGTCGAAGCACAGTCCATGTGCTCAATTTGGAGCGGGGGAAAGTCGTGCAAGAGTGGACTTCGAGCGATTTGCCGATCGATAAAATCTGCTTCGAGGACAAATCGGCCGGAAATATGCTAATTGGAGTAAATTCGAAGGCGATTTTCGCCCTGGACCCTCGTTTATCGAAGGGGAAAATAGCGGCTATTAAGACCTATGCAGGCAAACAAGCCTTTTCAGCTGTGACTTCGGTGCCCTCTGGCGGAGTCTGTGCGGGCACGAAGAAGGGCGAAATCAAGCTCTTCAAGCAGGTGGGGCAGATTGCGAAGACGAGCTTTCCTGGGCTGGGAGAGGCCATTACTAGTGTGGATGTCACAGACGATGGGAAGTGGGTGCTCGGCACCACCCCCAGTTACCTCCTCCTTCTGCAGGTTTGGGGCGCCAGCGGCAACGGCTTCCAGCAGCGACTCGGCAAAAGCAAGCGAACGCCCCTCAAACTGACTCTGCAGCCCACAGACATGGCCAAGTATCAGCTCACAGGCCTCAACTTCACTCCCGCCACCTTCAACCGCGGCGGCTCTGAGGCGGAATCGCTGATTTTGACCTCTACAGGGCAGTTATTGGTGATTTGGGACTTTGCTGGACTGAGGGATTGTGAGAAGGTCTGCTATGAAGTGCACCCGCTGGACCAAGCCTTGCGACAGACTGAGTTTAGGCAGGGGGAAAGCAGGGAAATCGTGATGGCGGGAGTGGAGGGAGTCGCGGTGCAGGTTAGGACTTAGGTATATACAGTGTAGGTCTCAGGAGTAGTTACAGCAGGTATAATTTGCCCAATTCTGGCCTGTGAAGCCTGCTAACGTACTACTGTTTCTCCCATCCAGTAGCAAAGCAGCTTGTCATATCTACGGCCCTCTCTCCAGCGACACACAGAATGGGGTATATGAAATTGAGGTATCGCAGTTTAGATATCTTTTCAGCAATAACGAATGTTCTTTAGTATACAAATGAGATATACCACTCTATTGCAAAGAGCCAAACTGTAATTATCTGTATAAAAACAATCCAGTGGATTGAAAGAAGCACCATTGCTTACAGATTTGGACTTTGTTTTTTTAATAACTTGGGAAGGAGTTTGCAATTTGAAGAGTTTAGGGTCTGCTGCCAGCCTTATTGATTGATCCCAAACTGCATACTTAGTTTCCCACACACGCTAGATCTCCACCTCCCTCTAAAATATATGATAGTAGGGATATGGCTTTCCTGGCTGTCCCTCTCCGTAGCTGCTTTTACTGAGAAGTTCGCCCTATCCCAGGTGCACTTGGCCTACAGCTACACCACAGCCCTGGACACTTCGATGTACATAGTGTGGAACACCCACGTGCCTGCGAACTACTGCACGATTTCCTATGCGGCGGAGGGCCAGGCGACTTCGCTGCTAGTGCAGAACTATACACATGACTTGTCTGAGGACAACTACTTCAATTACGTCTATAAGGCGCGGATGCGCGATTTGGGGTTTGATAGGGACTATCGGTACTTGCTGATGTGCAAGTCTGGGCTTAGGACGGACTATAGAGAAGGCCAATTCCACTCCCACCCCGGCCACACCGACAACGTGACTTTACTAGTAATGGGCGACTGGGCCACTGCAGCAGTGGGCAAAAAGGGCCACGCCCAGCACACCCAAGTCCCCAAGCCCAACGTCCTCTCCGCCCTGCAGCGCGAAACCCACTACTCCAGCATCTGGCACCTGGGCGACCTGGCCTACAACCTCCACTCCCATAGTGGCAAAAGAGGGGATGAGTTCTTCCTTTCGATAGAATCGGTGGTGTCGGAAAGGCCGTTTATGGCAGTTCCTGGGAACCATGAGGTGCATGGTCGCTTCAGACACTATGATTCTCGAATGGAGTTCCCGTCGTTGACGGATAATAACCTGTATTACAGCCTGGATGTTGGGAAAGCGCATGTAATTATGCTCTGCACTGACTTCGAAAGCACTGTGCCAGACCGCCCTCTATCCGACCCCGATTTCCAAACTATCCAGTACCAAAACCAGCGCCAATGGCTGCTAAACGACCTAAAAGCCGCCAATAACAACCGCCAAACCCAGCCTTGGATCCTTGTATTCGGCCACAAACCCTTATATTGCTCCTCAAACGACCAGTCCGACATGATGAAACGAGTTTGCATCCACGAAGCCAAGAAAATGCGCGAAAGTTTCGAAGATTTATTCATAACCTACGGAGTAAATGTGTACTTTTCCGGCCATTTGCACCTATATGAGCGCCTAGACCCGGTTGTTGACGGGCTCCGCAGGGCTGACCAAGTCCGAAACTCGCATATTTACACTGTAGGAACCGCGCCTATTTACCTAGTAAACGGCGTGGCTGGCAACCTCGAAAACGAAGCGATAATCATGAAGCGGCCCAAGCGCACTTTGCCCTTTTCCGCCTACATCAGTGAAGCCCTAGGCTACGGTTTCCTGCATATCTGCAACAGCTCCCACCTCTTGTATGAGCAAATTGCATTTGGAAATACGCAGTTTGATGAGGTGGGGACGGACCTGTGGCCGACGAGGAGGGTGGAGGACTGGGTGTGGGTAGTTAATGAGCAGAGGGACTAGGTAGGTCTTCGTAGCTGGAGTCGGAGGAGGGGGGAGAGGAGGGCAGCCAGGGGTGCTCTATAGGCTCAGAAGGGGCGTACAACAGGTCCACTGACAAAGGCGGCATTCGGTCCAGTCTCCTCGCCCTCGCTTCAGGGTCATAGAGCCACTTTGTGGGATGAGACGGAGTGCGGGCAATCGCTGAATACACCCTCTTTACATGCGTCTCAGCACTGCTTCTCACCTCACTTTCCCTTTCCCCCTTCTCAATTTCATACATTTTCCTCACCTTTCCTGCTGATTCTCGCACTGCGGCCTGCTTCCCGGCACTGTGCTTCAGTTGCCACTTTAGTGCAGGACTGAGTGTGGGCATTGCTCTGGGTGTTTCTCACTTTTTGTACTTTTTGGCGATTTCGTCCAGGCCTCGAGCCCGCTTTTCCTCACTTTCCCGCAGCCAATTCTGCACCTTCGCTCTCGCTTTCCCCCGAATTTCCTGAATTGGGTCCACAGAAGTAGGGAACACAGAGGGAGCTTTGGGCTTCTGAGGCTGTTTTTGAGGCCTGGCAGCGCCTAGCAAGGCTCCAGACTGGTCATCATAAGGAAATCCTTGGTCTTCTTCATCTATACACGAGGGTAAAGTGTCTGCTTTGGCCTGGACTGCAGGCGGTTTCGCATTGGTGATCAGAAAACTGGACTCGAGGAGTGCTGCAGGCATTGGAACTGGGCCTTGCTTCGCTGGTATCTTATTAGTGATTTCCACGCCTTTAATCAGTCTCGGAGACGCAGGAACAACGATTTGCGCCCTTTCCTTTACTTGAAACTCATACAACTTGGGAGAGACATACCTCTGCTCCTCCCCCATATCTGTCTTTCAGCCCTAAACCTCAATGTCTCCAGCAAGCATTAGTCTCTAACGGCGGTAATAATAGCATGCAGTCCTTCGTTGAGCCCTTCCTCAAGCCTCGGAGGATCTCGTATAGTCTGCACAGTTTGGGGCCGAGGCGCTTCATTCTGGCTGGGAAGGTGTACAGACGTGTTGATTTCGACCTCCAGAACGACCGCAGTCTCTCCCTGAAATGCTCCTTCTTCGAGTGCGACCAGACCTCCCCCAGTCGCTGCGTCGTCTACTGCCACGGCAACTGCGGCAACCGCATGGACTCCCTGGAGATAATCGACTTCGTCTTACCTGAAGGCATGACCCTTTGCGCCTTTGATTTCTCAGGGTCCGGCCAATCCGAAGGCGAGTACGTCAGTTTCGGGTACTACGAGCAAAGGGACATTGACTGTGTCGTGCAGTATTTGCTAGGTCACCATCAAGTGACGGATATAGTGCTGTGGGGCAGGTCGATGGGCGCTGTCGCTGCCCTGCTCTACGCTAGCAACCACCACTTTGTGCGATGTGTCGTGGCCGACTCCCCCTTCGTCAACTTCAAAGACCTGTGTCTGAAAGTGATCGAGTCCTACCATATCCCTAGGTTCCTCAGCGGATACATCGTGGACCGACTGCGGGCTGCAGTACTGGAAAAGGCAGGGTTCCTGATTGAAGACGTGGACACTCTGCGAGCAGTGTCGCAATGCAGCATGCCGCTGATATTCATCCACAGTGCTCAGGACAGACTCGTGGATATCGACCAAAGCAGGCGACTGTTCGAAGTGTGTAGGTCGGAAAGCACCTTTTTGGAAGTGCAAGGCAGTCACAACGCCATGCGAGCTGAGCAAGTGGTGAAGAAGGCGGTAGAGGAAGTGCTGCACCACCTAGCCGCGAAGCAGGCGATTGAGGAGGAAACTGCGCCTACTGTGGTGCGGCTGCCCCTGCGAGTGAAGGAATTCATACAGAGAGAGCGGCCTGCGCATAGCAGGAATGAGACGAGGAGCTGGGGAAACACGTACCCGGAGCAGCTCTTCAAACAGGCTCTGCACGAGTTGCAGCGCAGCCCGATTTCCTAAGAATTGCAGCTTTTCTCATACATATCCCACATAGAGCCGCAAAGGGATGTTAAAGGAAACTAAGGGAGTGGCTTATAGTCTGCTAGCCGGGGCGGAGTCACTACAGGCGGCTCTTCACTTTGCTTGGGCTTCTTAGGCTTCTGATGTGAACAGTACCACCCACATGCAGTGCACCACCCCTACTCCGCAGACCCCGGCTGCCACTACCCACTCCGCACTAGGTGGAAATCACAGTTGGAAGCCTCGGAAGCAGAGAAGTCCTGCACTGTGTGACGCTCACAAGATGAGGAAGATGGCCTTTGGCACTCGCATGTAGAGGAAGCTCCAGTTGTCCTTCATTATCTGCGTGTCGAACTCTGCGACAAGCAGCAAAAAGCCGAAAAGTCCGTAATAAACAGGCAAAATGATATCCATAGGGACTTCGTACTCCGCTGAAGCAAGCAGGTAGAAGTCATACCCACACAAAGCCATCAGCGCCGCAGCACTGAGGAGACTGAGCAGCTTGAGCACCACACATCTGCACGTGACCGCCATATTACCTAGAGAGGAACTCCGAATAGGAAGGAGCGGAACATCTGCTGGGCCGCTTCTGGCTTGTACTGCGGCACCATGTGGCCTGCGCCCTTCACTGAGACGAAGGTGAGGCCGTTGTAGACCTCGGAGTACCCTGCGACTTGCCCGCTGGAGTCAACAAAGGAGGCGTGGTCTTGAGTCATTTCCAAATCGAGACTTGCAATCCACTGCCGAGTGCCCCAGAAAGGCACAGACCCGTCCACATCCCCGGAGTAGATGAAGATCCGCAGTCCACTGGATATAAGCGTAGGGTACGTCCAAAGGGAGGCAGAAGGACTAGGGGTGTAGTCCAAATCTGTGCACACTCCCCACGCCAGCGAGGCATTGGCAGGGATATGGAAGGCAGCTTGGACTGTCATATTGTTCAAATAGGTGTTGGCAGCGCCAGTGTCCACGCAAGGGACATTTTCTAGGATGGAATGGATGGCTGCAGGGTGCATCCAAGGCGTGTACTCGAGTCCTGTGTACCCCACCGTATTCGTGCAGTTCCCATATAGATTGTATATGTTGGTGTTGAACAGATACGTCCCAAACAAAGTTCCCTGAACGTCACCACAGGCATCGGAATTAGGGTCTGCGCAGGCGGTCTGGTACTGCTGGAAAAAGGTCCAAGGTAGCATACCATGGCTCCATGCCATCCAGAACAGAGCGGGCGTTGTATCAACCGTCCAGTCCGTCACTCCATTCCCCACTGCAATTCCCATTAGATTGATCACGGAGTAGCCTACTTCCATGTTGTACTCGATGATGGTATAGGCGAGAGTGGGGACATATACCCCTCCGTAGCTTTCTCCGGTGATGTAGAAGGGGTGGTTGGCGTACTCAGGGAACTTATCGAACCACTGTAGAAGCGCCATTAGATTGTCATGGGCTGTGATGTCGTCGTCTGTGGAGTTATTAGCTGCATTTCCAAGCAGTGAAAAGCCCACTCCCGCAGGTGCTTCCAAGTAGATCATACTGGCGTTCATGTTCCAGGCATAGGGATTCGGCTGCAGTGCATCCCCCTCATAGAACAGGAAGGGACCGTGTTCATAGAAGAACCCGTCCAGGGAAGAGCAGCCGGGGCCTCCGTTCAGCCACAGGACCAGAGGGTCGGTTTCGGGGTTGTTTTGGCTCTCTACGAAGACGTAGTGGAGGGACTTGCCGCCAGAGTTGGGGATGTCGAGGTAGCCGGAGAACTGGGCGAAGGAAGGCACGTAGGGGTATTGCTGGGTAAATGTTACAGGAAAGCTAGTCATGAGGTCTTGCAAGGGGTAGGCGGCTGCAAGGGTGAGCAGCAGGACAGTGACCTGTCTCCGCATATTTTTCACCATTTGGTCTCCACCGAGGTTTTGGTAGTCTCAACGACAGGAAAGTCCCAAAAGGCCTCATGCAAAGGTACGGGTAGCGAAATGCTTTACAAGGGAAAAACATCAAAAGCGAAATTCTGCAAGACTGATATTTCCCTAAATACCTGTAAATCTGAGGAAAAGAATGTTCGATTTCAGCTATTTGCCAGGATTTGGCCTTAAAATTGCCTTTTTCCTAGCCTCAGCAAACAGTGCCCTGTCAATGCAACTTCCAGCCCTTTCCATAGTCTAATTGCGAGTGATAGCGCCTTGCAAGGGCCCGACCAGCACTCTCCGCTTGGTCAGTCTCGGAGTCTTGAGTGTCCTTCCCGGGGAAAAGTTCTGATACTGGCTAAATCGCTTCTCATTAGTGCTGTCTCGGTATGCCCTGTGGGTCGCTGGGAAGCTGGGCTCTAGACGTATATGCGAAAGTCCGCTGGGACTAAGCGCCGGCAGCATTGGGTGCGACTCAGATCTTCGCATAGCTCCCCTGAATACAGGCAGTTTCAGCCCTGCCTGCAGCTGCCGCACACTCACAGTCCTGTCCCCGCGGCCCAGCGGCTTGCTGTCCAGGGCCGGTTTGCCTTTCATTAGTGTGTATGGAGGAAGCCAGGCCTGCGACTGCGAGGAGGAACTGGGACCCTCGGTTTTGGCTGGAACATATACCAGACCTGTTCGCAGACACTGAAAAGCAGGTGGAACTGCCTGCCATTTGGCCCAGACCAATAGCCCATGAGCCTCGCATTCGACTCAAAACCGCCCAGTCCTCCCCTAGGAGGAAATCCGCACTGGGCAAAAGAGGCGCAAGCGCTTTGCCTGAAACTGGCTCAGACCCAGTGGCTGTCTTGCATTTACTGTGGGAAGAAACGCAGGTAGGAAAGCGAAACACTGAGCTGTTTCTCGCCTGTCTGGACGACTTACCGGAAGAAAAGGCCTTCGCAGTGCTTGATTTTGAGGTGCGACAAACCCGCCAAGGCGTTTCCCTGCTGCAGAAACTCGCTAGAGTAGTCGCACAGAGGGAAGAAAGTGTGTCTCTACTGCACTACTTAGCAGACTTATATGCACAGACTCCAGGCCTGCTCAGTAGATCAGAGGCTCGGAAGTGTGCGGAAATCATAGCCAGGGTGCGACTGTACTCACTGCAAGTGGTGGAAGGAGTGGAGAAATGGAAGGGGTTTCTGAAGTCACTACTAGCACTGCAGGCAGAAAAGCCGGGGTTGGAATTGGTGTATAGGTGGGAAGGTGAGGACTACTTGGGGAAAATGAGGACTGATTTGGACTTTCTGGGGGAGACGCCTATAGGGACTTGCTTCGCTTTCGCGCCCTGTGACCCGTTTTTAATGCTGTGCAGCCACTGTGGCTCTGCACCCCAGTTCAGCCAGGCCAGTCGACTAGTGCATCTCCCCAGCGACTCAGGCAAGCATCTGGTGCCTGTGCCCAGGGCTTACCAGGGCAGAATGCGCTTGGCGGAAGTCGTCGTGTTGGAAGGAATGGAGAGTCCGGAAGTCTCTTTGCCTGTGATTGTGCAGCCAGTGAGGCCGAATGGAGGCAGGTTCTCTATCTCTGTTCGGCGAAACACCCCTCCAAAAGAGACTAAAAGTCCACTACTCGACCCAAAGATACTAGCAGAAAAGGTACTTGACGGGCTCGTGACCGCCTTCATGAGTGAAGAACTGCACTTTCTATGCAAAGACACAGCCCTCGCCACTCGCACCCAGGTCAAAATGGACCTGTCCAGGGTCATTTCGGAGAAGTACATAGAGACGATGGTGGTGGAAGGGCTGCTTAGTGCGGTGCAGAGCGGATTTGAGGAGTTTATGAAGGCGAAGTTAGTGCTGCACTCCAGCACAATACTGGATTCTATCGTGTTGGATGGGATAAAGGGGGAAATCCCGCTGATAGCGTTGGAAGCACTGAGGGAAGAAAGGGTCCGGGCGCAGGGTGCAGCCGCAGAGAGATACGTAGAAGACCTGCTTTCAGCCCACATCCGAGCCACAGTGGCGGAAACCGTGCGGGAGTGGCTGGTATCAGAGGTCCAGGAAAGGCTGTTGGAGGAGGGAGTAAAGCGGGAACTCAGGGCGGCGGCTCGAGAGGAGGTGGAGGACTACGAGCGAGTGAGCGCCAGGCCTATAGAGGAGCTAGTGGAGGCGGAGTTGAGTGGACTCAGTGACGAGGAAGGGCCGGCAGTCCCTGCAATTGTAATTATCCCTGCAGAATTGCCTGTTTCGCAGACTGAACAGGCAGAAATCGAGGACTCAGTGGCTGAGAATCTGCTAAATCAGCTGTTGGACCAGGAGCTTAGGGACTATTTCGAAGGCAAAGTCGCAAAAAAGGCTGCCAAAGCGGAAAATGAACTGCAACTCCTGAGCAGCGAAGTAGGGAAGTCCCTGCTTTCCCAAGTCCTTTCTGAGTTCGACTACTACTCCATTGCGGAGGAAATGGCCTTTTTGGCGCTTTCCGCCTCTCCTCTCCCGCTGGCTTCCAAAACAGCTCTGTTGGAGCAGTGGCGTGTGGAGCGCCTCTGCAGAGAGGTGTATACACGCCTGGTGCAGCAGTGGACTGAGGAGGGGTGGCTCTTCGACCTGTGCCAAAGGCAATTCCAGCAAGCCTACCAAACGCCCAAACTGCACCTCAGCAACTCCCAACTCCTCCTAGAAGACCGCATTGACTACGTGATGGAGACCTACACCTCCTCAATGCACAGTCCCAAGAGCTACATCCCCGGCGCTTCCCCTGTACTGGAGACCTACTCCAGTCCTAGTCCGACCGAGCCCGGCTTCCCGGACGCAGCGAAGCTGGAAGTGCTGCTTGCCTTTGCTGCGGAGGTGGAGTTGGAACCGGTTGAGGCCTGGGAAGACGCTCTGCCGCGCCTAGTGTTCACCTACATGCAGCTTCTGCAGCCTCCAATGGACTCCCTCGTAACAAGTGCTGAAACTCTATTACAAACTATGCATCTCAGTCTGAACCCGCAGTGGTTCTGGCTCCTTATCGAAGGCAAAGCAGTGGGAATGGCCTGCTTCCGAGACGATGAAAGCCAGGCAGACCGGGTGGTTTGCGAGCACTTCTCAGTGCTGGACTTCAGGTACTGGGGAAATTGCATGGACGAGGCACTGCGCTGGGCTTTGCGGGAGTATAACGAAGTCAGGGTGCGAGTGTACTCAGAGGCTGCAGAGCCTAGTGACTACAAGGCCTTGCTGGCTGCGAAGGGACTGAAGTGGAAGAGGGTCTGGAGGGATGGGGAGCTGCTGTGCATGGAAATGGGGAAAAGCAGGGAGGGAGAACTGCTCAGTGTCTGCAGAGGACTGGTCTTCGAGCACAGCTCCTTAGTGGACCCCAAGGACTTGGAGTTGGTGCTTTCTGGGATGTTTGGGACTACGGAACTGTCAGCAGAACTAATGGAGTTGGAGAGTTTAAAGTATTTGCATCACTCCGAAGGCCGTCTGCATCTGAGCGGCAGACTGAGACTGCTAGGCTCTGAGTGCAGACTACTACTGCTCCTCGGCAGACTATGTCGCTGCTTGCGAGTGCAATCACAGGTAAAGCACACCTAGTTCACTCTCAGACGGGAGCACGCAGCCGGCCATGTCACAGTTCTAATCCGCACAAATGACCCTTGTATGTCCGTTTTCCTACTAACTTCTGCTACTGCATTACCCAGCGGCTCTCAGATTCTCACTATCTTGCAGGAGTCGGAGCACACTTCCATGCCCCAGTCTGAAGTCTGGTTCCCCAACTTCACACTGTCTAAGCAGACCCAGGACACTTCGTTTCTACTGACCTGTGCACAGGCTGACCCCACTGCCACAGTGCGTTTGCGCCCCGGACAGGAGTTGATCTACAGTGAAGAATTTGTGTTTGGTGAGGCTTAGACAGGACTGATATATACATCTATGAGTTCGTTGAGGGAGGCGGTACTGCTGTCTGTGAAGGTCAGGCCCGGTATGTGGGAGAAAGTAGCCTAAATGAATGACTCCTGATAGACCCAAGTATATATTGTATTCACGAGACTTGGACTTCGTGTAGTCAGTAATTGTCAAAGCTTTCCCAATGCCTACATATACGTAAACCACCTACCACTCCCCCCAACCCTCTATAAAAGTATGGAGTCTGAAAGCGAACGAGACACCTACTCCTCCACCCCCGAAGTGTATGTGACCATGGACTCCTTCACCTCCTTCGACTCCCCGAGTCCCGACCTCCAAATCCTCCTCAAACGTACCTCCCACCCAGCTCAAGTGTTCATCAAGTACAAAGGCTCCGGCAAGTTCGGCCTCCGCCGCTGCTACATGTCTCCCTCCCTGCTCAAACTAGTGCTGGAGAAGGTGGCAGAGGAGAACTCCAGAAGCCACTGTATCCTGGTGGAGGACATTGTCTTCATTGAGACTGGCTTTTCTACCAAGTTGGCCTCTGCACTGGCGAAGGTCAACAAGTCGCCTATGCACCATGCAATTCGCATAACTACGAATAAGGCCTTTATTGAGCTGTCGACGGATGAAAAGGCACTGAGAGACAACTGGGCTGCAGCCCTGAAGTCACTCGTAAAGGCCTCGAAAGAGTTCCATTCTGCGCAGGGTTTCCGGCTCTACTGCAATTTGAGACTGGATAGAGCGGCGGATGAGGAAGTGGCTGCCATGCAGCAGCGGCAACTGGCGGAACTCCGCTTCGAACTCGCCCGCTCCGTGCTGAATGACCTTCTAGCCATACTCGAAACGAAAAAACCCGCTTCCGTCCCTATCCGCCTGCCAAAAGCCGCCTACAAGTGGCTGAACTACAGCGAGTTGCTGGCTTTGTCGCAGACCAGCACTCGGCAGAGACGGCAGGTTCAGGAGCACTTGGCAGTGCTGGACTCCTGGACGGCCCTAGTGAGCACAGGACTGCAGAACCGGTCCCTGTCCTGGTGCCTGTTCCTGCGCATTTTCTTCGCGAAGACGAAGTTTAAGCGGAATTCCGGGAGTCTGAGCGAGGAGTCTGCGGAGCTTATCGACAGGGACGTGAATTTGGGCCGAATTGCGAAAAACGTAGCCGCTTACAACGTCCTGAAGGCAGTTTGCCAGCAGAACCCAGACGTCGGGTACTGCCAGGGCATGCACTTGCTCGCGGATTTCCTGTTTCGAGTGATGAAGCACGAAAAGCACGTCTTAGGGGCAATGGTAGTACTGATGAACCCTCCCTACGACCTAGCGGAAGTGTTCAAGCCCGGCTTTCCCAAGCTGAAATTGCTACAATACCAGTTGGAAATCCTACTCAAACTCAAGCTTCCAGCCCTGCGGGACCACTTGAAGCGGGTGGAGTTGGACCTAAACACTATCACGGCTCCCTGGATTTTGACCTTGTTTACTAACACTTCTATGCAGGAGGAGGCTTTGAGGCGCCTTTGGGACCTGTTTTGGGTGGGGAATTGGCGCTTGTTCCTTGCTTTTCTGCTTGCGATTCTGAATTTGAGTCAGGAACATGTGATTGGGGAGACGATGGAGGGCACTATTGCTTGGTATGCGACTGGGTTGAGCGACCTGAACTACACTCGGGCGTTTGCGCTGGTGTCTACGTATACAGTGGCGGAAGGACTGCTAGCGGATCTAGAAGCGACCTACGAATCGAACTAGTAAGTGCGCGTTGTCCACGCTTGAGCTCCCGGACTGAGTTCGAACAGTTCTTGCGCCTCAGAGCTCAGAAAGACCAGGGTCTCTCCCTTCATTTCCACCAAGTCCCCAGAGAAAGCAGCCGGATGGGGCAGAGCCGGCAGGTCCTGCCGAGCTCCAGTCTTCAAGTTGAGCACGAACACCTCTGCAAGCTGGTCCTCTCTGCGTCCTCCGCCTATCACCATTTCCTCGTCAGACTTCAGGTATACGCCCGGCACTAGTAGAGCGGCTGGAAGCGTTAGGTCCAGCCGACGCCACACATTCCGGTCCAGAACTTCAATAGAGACTGGGGCCTGCGGGTCTCCGATGCCGCCCACAGCGTAGACCTTTGTGCCCCAGGCGGAGCAGGTGAGGCTTTCTCGGCGGCAGGTCATGTCGGGCAGAGAGACCCACCGGTCTCCTCCCAGCTTCTCCACGGAGGCCAGTGCCTCGCCATCAGGCGTAGACCTGCCTCCACAGACAATAAGCTCGAAACCCACTAGACAAGCCCCATGCCAGTATCTCTCTACATTCAGCATCGGCAGTTCATGCACTATCGATGTAGTCGGATTGATTTCGATGCATTTCTTCGAGTTGATTAGTCCGCCGGAAATGACCACTGTCCCATACAGCGACGCCACCGCTCTCGCAGTGCCGTGCAACAAAGGACTTTGGAACGCTTGCAAAGTGTTGGTCTTCAGGTTGAAAAGTCCTCCGCAGCCTGAGCCGCTGAGAGCCACGCAGATCATGAAGGGATTGAGGTAGGTCCGCGGCAGTTTCTTCAGTATGGTCAGTACTCCTTCGTGGCTTTCGGTGCCGAAAGCCTTGAGAATGGACAGACTGGCGACTTCCTTCTTGGTCTCTGAGGCGGAGGAAGAAGTGATGAGGGAGTGCAGGGACTGGAGTGCTATAGCGCGCACTTTGTAGCTGCTTTGGCCGGCGTTATTCAGTAAGTACGGGTCCAGGTGAGCTGCGATTTCCGCTTCCCATTGGTCTCGGGGCATGTCTTTCGCGGGCAAGTGGCAGTAGTTGCGGACTAGAAAGGCCTGCAGCTGCCAGGAGCTTTCCTGCTGCGTGTACGTGTCTAGCTTGGCCAACTGGTCAGGGTACTTCGCCACTACTCTGATGGCCTGCAAGGCAGCCACCAGACTTTCATGGAAGACATAGGCGTCGAAGCTGATGTCTGCAGACACACTTGAGCCTGTTAGGGCTGCCTGCACGGGGGCGAGCTCAGGCACTATTCCACCCTCCGCTATCTCCAGAATGGCTGAGATAATAGCGTCAAAGGATGCCTCTAGGTAGATTTCATCCAGGCCTTCCCGCAAGGCTTTGGCTTTAGCCTGTTCTGCACAGGTCTGGAGCTGCTGGCAGAGAGGCGGACTGGGCGTCACAGCCGAGCTACGGCCCTGCAGGTACAGCTGCTCAGAAACTCTCAGTAAGAGCTCCACCACATCGGGCTTCGCCACATGAGTGACCCAATTGGACCCCGCCAAGGCCTCCAACGCGTCTCGGAAGGACTCCAGAGACGGTAAATCCAGCATCTTGTGCAGCGTCACTAGGTCTGGCTGGGCAGCTTCGAGACTCGCTGCTTTGCCCAGACGAGTCATGATGTCGTTGTAGGGAGTGGACTTGGCTCGACTGGGCAGAGGGGCGTCAGCCTTCGCACAGCACGCCCCGCCGCCCATCAATTTCCCCTTCAGAGTGAAGGTTCTCGACTCAATCTGAACGAGTGGCTGGTATTGGTCAATGCAGGCAGCCGCAGCAGCAGGGAGTGCAGAAGAGAGCCAGTAGCGCAGTTTAGGACTGCAGAAGATCGCTTTGAGCGAGGACTGCTGGGTGAAGAAAAGCAGGAAACAGCTCGGATTAAGGCTGCGTACAGCCACAGCGTTGGAAATCGCGATTTCCATTACAACCAATGCTAGTCCCACTTCTGCTTCTCCCAGTGTTCAGCCGCAGTCCGCCCCCCTGCAACTGGACCTATGCACCTGTTATTACAGCTATCCAGGCTTCTGATCAAAGTGTATATGTGGAGTGGACGGCGGCTGATACAAACGGGTATGAAGTGACAAGGTACGAAGCCTGTCTGCAGAGTCCTGCTGAGGGCTGGCAGCAAGACTCGCGCTTTTACCTGTATTCCACAGATTCTTCAGTGCAGGAGTTGGCGGATGCACTGGGAGACGATGTGAATTGGCAGACTTGTGTGTTGCTAAATCTTGGTAAAGGCCGGAACTATCGGATTTCCGGACTTATGGAAGCTTTTGTGTATAGATTGGCTGTTAGGGCCTATGGAAATCCCTGTAGTGTGAGTGAATACAGTCCCTGGAAGGTCCTAATTACTACCGGAATCCGGCGATATGTATTGGAAGCGGAGGGAACTGGCAGTAACAACCACCTCCCAGCCCGTATTCTCCTAAACGGACAGATTCTCCTGCAAAAAGACAACTTCCGAGGCCTGTATTTGCACGTTCTGAGCCGCTTTTCCCTCTCTACAGTGTTCGCAGGCACATACGACACACATAAATCTGCAGCAGATAGTGACAAATTGGCTGAAAAACTGGTTTCTTTCGACGCTTCTGTAGTAATTGTAGTGGTGAGCTGCAGTGCCTGGGAAGGCAGTGTGACTCCCGGCCTTACCCACGCCCTACAGACCTATGGCGCTAAGCTAATAACGGAAATCAGTAGTTCCGGCCATACCTACCAGCCCTACATGTTCATGGGCATACGGGATATCGGGCAAATCGCAGGGCAATCGATAGAAAGTCTGCGAGCCAATAGAGGCCTTTACCTCTACAACCCTCGAAAAGAGGTGAAAGTCGCAACTGCCAGAGGCCGTTTAGTCCTGCGCAGGAACACATACAGACGCTTTTACTACATAGAGGCAGCCTCGCAGTGGCAATATGACAGTAAGGACAGCTACTACCTGGGGTCCCTACGCTACCTTATCCCGGATATAAGGGAGGCGAATATGACCCTGAAGGACTACTTGGGCTTTGTGGTGAAGACGGACTATGGGGACATTTACGCGACTGGCAGCACTGAGACGGAGCTGGATAGACTTTGGGCTGATGGGCCAGTTGCTAGGTATGACTTTAAGCATCAGTTGTATAGTCCTGGGGCTGATTTGGACTCCTTGCCGCAAACCACTGTCCTAAAGGCCTTGTTTGCAGGGGAAACCTGTGAGCCGCCCTATAGCCAGCCTGCCTGTTCCCAGCTCCCCACTCCCCCTCTCCTGCTTCAGTGCGGAGTGGGCATCAGTCCCTCCTACTGTGGCTATTTAGACCTTCCTCAGGTCCAAACTTCCAGCCCCGGCTTTACTTAGCCTCATACTTACTAGCTAACGTCTTCCTTGCGTCCGCAGTATCCACTTCTGTGACAGTCTGCAACACTGCGAAAAGCTGCATGTACTGCTCAGCGTCCTCCAAGTCCACAAGCACGGCTTCCTTCAGTACAGCAGTCCACAGGGCCTGCGAAGACGCTTGCAGGCGGGCGAGGAGAGACACGAGGAGGACGAATTCGCTTGGGTTGAAAAGGTGGCCTGCGAGGGATTCCTGGATCTGAGGGTAAAGCGGGGAGATAGGAGAGGACTGGGAGCCTGCAGCTAGGAGTAGTCGCAACAGGTCGGAAACTGGGAATTTGTGAGTGCTTATGTGAGAGACCAGGGCTGGAGTGTGCGATTTCGTGTGGATCAGAGCACTGGCGACCAGTGCAAAGTCAGACTCTGAGAACCTGTGCAAATTGGTCTGCACGAAGACGTGAATTGCAGCTTTGGCGCTGCTCGCCTCAGGGACCAGTTCCAGGGTGTATATCAACTTGGAAAGGGCGACACAGTCCACGTCTTCTAATAAGCACTGCACTTGGTCCAGTGCTTCCGACTTTACTTTTCGGCTGAAAGTCACGCAGCAGCCGAGGTAGTGCTCGACAGTCCTCAAGTCCATTTCTTCAGGGTCCAGCTTGGCCTCAACAGCCAGTACCGCAGTTTCCACAGCCTGCAGACGCAGCAGCACATGATAGACCTGCACGACCAAACTCTGCGGCCCACTGACCTGTCCCACCCAGCTCTCCAAACTCCCCTGCAGGCCCGACTCCGTCCACTTGCGGTTCGCAAGTCCTGTGAGGAGCAGCAGGCCGGTTTCCGTGGAGAAGGAGGACTGGTTGGCTTTGAATACCTCCGCTGCGGCTCGATAGAAGTCTTGAGACCCAGTCGCCCAGAAGGCGTAGGCGAGTTGTGCCACTGCCTTGGGGGGGAATTTGGTTATGTCGCGCATGAAGGCGAACTCCACACTGCGGAAGAGTCTGCCGCTACCCTGCTTGGCGCGGGCGAGGTAGTAGCAGACTTCTGCTTGCTGGTCTGCTTGCAGGGAGTGCAGTTTCTTCATGGTCTGGATGGTGGCTTTCGCGTAGAGCTCGGGAGAGCCTTGGTTGGTAAGGGCGTAGCTGCGCAGTAGACTGAGAAGCTGAGGAGTGTTGAATTCGCGTAGACGGTACTGGACTGGGGCTTCCAAGTCTTTGAGCGCCTCCACTCTCTCCTGTAACGCAGAATTCAGGTCCAATCGAGGCGCAGAAAGCCGGGCGACCAAAGCCTGCACTCTGACACTCGTGGGCACCGAGAGCTGGCTGAAGTAGCGAAAGAGCATATAATGGAGGACGCTCCTCTGCATGAGCCGCCCTCTCTCTTGCCCCGCGCCCGGCTCTCTATCGACTCCGCTCCCCGCCTTCTCAAGCCGCGCATTTCAGTTGGGCAGGACGACTCTCGCATCTCGTTCAGTCGTGTCAGCATCTCTCGTGACCAGGTGGCCAATGCCATTGAAAGCTCGGAGGCCTTCCGCCGCATGGCAGACCACCGGATCCCTTTGGAAGAACTGCTACGGAAGTTGCGACTGGACGATCTGAACCAGGGCCTCAATGAGACTCAAGCGAGCAGGCGCCTGCTGGAAGAGGGGGGAAATGTGCTCAGTCAGAAGGCTTCGACGCCCTGGTATCACCTCTTGCTGAAGCAGCTGGTGGGCTTCTTTGCGCTGCTGCTGTGGGCCGGGTCGATCCTCAGCTATGCTGCCTATGCATTGACGAATGATATACAGAACTTGTACCTGAGCGTGGTGATTGCGCTTGTAGTGCTCGTGACAGCTGTTATTTCCTTCTATCAGGAAATGCAGTCTCGCGCAATCATGGAAAGCTTCAAAAACGTCACGCCTCCCAAGTGCACAGTGCTCCGAGACGGTCTCCAAAGAACACTAAAAGCAAGTCGCCTGGTTCGAGGAGACGTAGTACTTCTGAAAGCCGGGGATCGCATTCCCGCAGATATCCGCGTAGTCCAGAGCTACGACATGAAGGTGGAAAACGCAGCTTTGACTGGAGAAAGCGAACATCTCGTGAGATCTGTAAATTGCACTCACCCGGAGAACCCTCTAGAGACGCAGAACTTGGCGTTTCTCGGGACTTTGTGTGTGGACGGGACGGGAGCAGGAGTGGTGATTGAAACCGGAGACCACACTTTCATGGGCAGAATTGCGCACTTAGCCCAAGTGGCGGAGACGGAAGAGACCACTTTAGGCAGGGAAATCGCTCGCTTCGTCAAGATGATTTCCTTTGTAGCGTTCAGCATCGGCCTGCTGTTCTTCGTGTTGGGGGCGCTGCAGGGCCACTCGGTACTGGATTGTGTCATATACATGATTGGTATCATAGTTGCGAATGTGCCGGAAGGACTGTTGGCCACAGTGACAGTCGGCCTGACTCTCACAGCCAAGCGCATGGCAGGGAAGAATGTATTGGTGAAGAACCTGGAATCAGTTGAAACTCTGGGCTCCACTACCTGCATCTGCTCAGACAAAACCGGCACACTCACCCAGAACCGCATGACTGTCACTCACATGTGGTACGACCAGAAAGTGTATGATGCACCCTCACTTGAGCACTGTGACACGCCACCGTACGACTCGGAAGCCCGCACTTTCCAGCTCCTCCATCGCTGCGCAGTCCTATGCAATGAGGCGGTGTTCGATATGGGCGTGCCTGCTTCTGTGGACTTGACTGCGGAAGAACGACTTCTCAGTCCGCAGGAAGGAGAACGAAAGCTGCAGCAGAAGCACAGGGAGTACCTGCAAGTCCTCAACAAAAAGCCCTACTCTGAAAGACCCACCACTAGCAACGCATCTGAAGGTGCTTTGATCAAGTTCTTCCAGCCCATTCGGCCGATCGAGGAAACGAGAGACCAGGACTTCCTGTACTGCGGAGACCAGAAGATTTGTGTGCCTTTCAACTCTACAATTAAACACCAAGTGTCTGTGCACCTCCCTGACTCCTGGCAAGGCTCGAGACACCGAGACGACTTTCTCCTTCTCGTCAAAGGCGCTCCGGAGGTAGTCATGGAGAAGTGTTCGCACTATGTGAGCGACGGGGAAAGCAAAGCGATAGATCTGGCCTGGAAAAGGGACTTCCAGGAGACCAATGCAGCGCTTGGGAAGCTGGGAGAGCGGGTGTTAGGCTTCGCATACCGATTTCTACCAGGGACTGAGTACGGCCTGGACTTCGAGTGGGACCTGAGTCCTCCCAACTTCCCTATCGACAACTTGAGCTTTATAGGACTGATTGGTCTCCAGGACCCGCCCAGAGAAGGAGTGGCACAGGCAGTGCAGACCTGCCAGAACGCTGGTATTAAAGTGATAATGGTCACTGGCGACCAACCCGTCACTGCCCTGTCCATCGCCCGGCAATGCAGCATTGTCACTCACATGACCGCCAATGAACTCGCAGAAAAGCGACGTTGCGACGTGAAGGAGTGCTTGGACGAGTGCGAGGCGGTGGTCGTGCACGGGTCGGAACTGGCGAAAGCAGTAGCGGCGGATAAGGGAAAGCCGAGCACGCAGCGAGGGCAAATGCTGCAGCGCTGGCTGACTAAGAAGGAAGTGGTCTTTGCGAGGACGACTCCCGCTCAGAAGCTGATAATTGTGGAGGGCTGTCAGAAGATTGGGCACATTGTGGCGGTCACGGGGGACGGAGTGAACGACAGTCCTGCGATAAAGAAGGCGGACATTGGGATAGCGATGGGAGTGGTGGGGTCGGATGTGGCGCAGGACGCAGCGGATATGTTGCTTTTGGACGACAACTTCTCCTCCATTGTGAGTGGCGTGGAAGAAGGCAGACTTCTCTTCGATAACCTGAAAAAGACAATCGTATACATGCTCGCATCCAACATCCCTGAACTGGGTCCCTTCCTTTCCTTCATTCTGTTCCAATTCCCGCTTCCGCTCACTATCATTTTAGTGCTCTTTGTGGACCTGTGCACTGACATGTTGCCCGCGGTTTCCTTCGCTTACGAGCCTGCGGAGATGGATATCATGCGGAGAATGCCGAGAGACGCGGAAGTGGACCATTTGGTGACGTGGCGTTTGCTGGCTTTCGGTTACGCGGAGATGGGAGTGATTGAGATGTTCGCAGGCTTTTTGGCCTACTTCCAGGTTATGCACGACTACGGATTCAGCTTTTCCCTGCTGTTCGGACTGGCTCTGAACGACACTGGCGCTCAGCCTTTACTGGAAGATGTATATGACCCTAACGACCAATACAGGGGAAATACCCAGTGGAATAATCACAATGCAACAAAACTAGTAGACTGGGCATCTGACAAGACCGCTCGTTATGATTTACGTATCTGGCTCTACAAGTCCGGACCTTGGCCTCCTTGTCTATATGATACTGAGAGTCCTGTGGTCTCTGAGGCTCGGTACTGCTACAGCACCGAGGCTTTAAAAGCTGCACAAACTGCCTTTTTCCTGGCCACTGTAGCTGCCCAGTTCTGCAATTTGCTCTGTCTGAAGACTCGCACGCTCAGCATTTCCCAGCACCGCCAAAGCAACATCATGACCTGGTGGGGCGTTGTGGCCGAGTTCGCTATTGCACTGCTTCTAACTTACGTCCCCCTGTTCAACAGGACCCTCGCCACCCGGCCACTAGAGTGGCCACACGTCTTTCTCCCTGCCGCTCCCTTCTGCGTGTGTCTGGTGCTCTTTGACGAAGGGCGGAAGTGGCAGCTGCGTAGAAGCAGCGGCTGGCTGGAGAAGTTCACGCTCTGGTAACTAGCTAAAAGGGAAGCTATTCATGACCAGAGACCTTTGTTGGAGGACTGTGAGCGCCATGCGGCTGGTGCCCTGCACCATGTGGGCGGGCAGCACTGCTTCGGGCCGCTCGGAGAGTCTTGCGGCCTGGGCGTGGGGACTTACCATTTCGAACTTCACGGAGTAGTCCAGGGCTTGAGGCTGTTTCTGCACTCTTCGACCCGCTGTCTTTTCAAAGTCAGTAGCAGGCACTTTGGCCCAAATGGCTGCGAAGTGAGGTTCGTAGCGCAGCTGAGAGGAGCGCGCAGGCTGTTTCCGTGAAAGCGCTTTCCGCATATTAGGCCCTGCAATTCGCTTGTGTTTGGTCGAAATGAGTGCCTCAGGGAGAAGCGAAAATCGCTGGTCATTGAGAGGTTGCAACCACCACTTGTGAGTATCCCTGCCTAGTTGCATTTTGAAGGGAGGCCGCTGTCGCTTCGAGGCAGTGAATAGGTCTCGCTCTGGGGAGTTAAAGGCAGGGGATGAGGGACGAGTGGTGTGAGGATGGAGACTCCAGGAGCCTCGCAGGGAGGAGAAGTCGAAGCGAGGGGAAGAAGGTGCAGAGGGAGTTATGAGGCGCGCCATTGGGCTAAGAACGTATGCTAGGCAAAGCGCTTACTGTAGTGCTTGGCTGCATGGACTTTGCTTCTGCAGCCAGGCTCCACGTATGCTAAGAATGGAAGCTCCACCAGCCAACAATCAAACCTGTCAGGACTGTAGCCGTGACCCGGCGCAGTACTTCTGCACTTGCTCCTATCCTCACACTACGCTTTGTCCAAAATGCATATCTGAACATCACAGCAAGAGCCCCGGGACTGTTCACTTCATTGTCCCTCTGTATGCACTGGACAGCATAGAAACGTACATGCAGAAGTTCGCGCAGATTAACAGTGTCAAGGCCGCTATGCGTAAACGCATCGAGAGCATAGACCAGACAGTCCTAGAAATCCTAAAGGCCTTTGATGACGTGATTGCATCCATCCAAAGGTACAAAGACCAAATTGTGCGAAAGATAGCTTCGGACAAAGAAGAGCTGAAAGTGGCAATTCAGTCAGCAATCAAAGAGGCAGAAGATTATCTACAAAACAAGAAAGATCCGTCTTCGCCCCTTGCCTGTGCTTTCATGACGCAGCCTTCGGAGCGACTGCAATTCTTCCACTACTCCATAAGCGTGCCGAATTTGGACAGTTTACTGGGCTCCTGGTTTACTTATCGATTCTGTCTTGAAGATGTTTGCAACCTGGACCGAGGACTCCCTGCGTCCAAGCACCTTTTCTCATATCTTGCCCAGCCTCTGGTCTACGTGGAACCCACCCAGCTCAAAATCTTCGACCTCAGTAAGGAGTGCTGGGATCCCTTCCCTCTCAGCAAGCACATTGTAGCGGACGACGGAAGCAGATATATCTGGACCGATTCAGGTCTTTTCTGCAGCGGAAGTACTCACTAGGCAGACTTCGACAGGCAGGTGGAAGCCTACTTACTGAAGCATGAGTCAGTGTGGACAGTGACCAACTTGCCCAATATGAACGACCCGCGGAGTTGTCATGGAGTGTGGACCACTCTAGGCAAAGCCTATGTGTTCGGAGGTAGTCTCTAGGCAGGAATCAGTAAGGCCCATAGCAGGCGACCCAGTCCTTCACCCAGGTACTTTCCAAGCAGGCAGTAAACATTACGCAGATTTAAAGGCTTGCGAAACACTCAATTTCCTGGGAGACCAGTGGGAGGCCTTGGGAGATATGACTCATGCACGATGCAACTTCAACCCCTGCGATTTATACGACACACTTTATCTATGTGGCGGAGGCACTGATTTGATAGAGATATTCGACCCGAAAAACAACAATTTCAACCCTCTACCCGTCCACCTTCCAGAAAAAACTCCCTGCAGCGTATTTGTAGAGAACGGGAAACTGGTAGTCCTATCTGGCAACTTCGTGAGTAAGTGGAGAGTGGACCATGGACAGTTGAGAGAAGAACAGCGGCAGGAACACCCTGGCTGCAGCGTCATTGCCAATATGGCGCCAGTCCTGAAGGGCGAACATGTGTATCTCTCTTGGTGGGGGGACTGCTATAGAGCAGCTGTTGATGGCTCGAGGAGTGATGTCATCGGCAGCGAAGTTGAGGATAGTTGGTCTCTGTTCTAGGATAAGCACTAACATAGAGAAATCGCACAGTCTTGGTAGGAACTACTACATAAATGGTGTTATTCTTGTGTGACTTCGTAATGCAGCAGGGAAAAGATGATGCTGCCAAAATTGCAAAATCCCAACTACTGTAGGTGCACATTACATACTGCCGCAGATTTGGGATACAACTAGTCTGAAGTACTCATATTCTTATCTATT
>Ga0247837_1002675_pt1 | contig 33013 bp, 32 predicted proteins | sample LaCtaG_2_FD_187115 | JGI IMG/M metagenome (GOLD analysis project Ga0247837, IMG submission 187115) | Freshwater microbial communities from meromictic Lake La Cruz, Castile-La Mancha, Spain - LaCruzMarch2015_14.5m | ecosystem: Environmental > Aquatic > Freshwater > Lake | place: Spain: Castile-La...
AGAAAATGGTTGTCTGAGCCGCGGCGTTTCACAAAATTGCACGCTTGTAGTGCCACTGACCGATCTTGTCCGCTGTAAGCTGATGATGTTAAGAGAAAAATAATCTAGGGTGTTAAACTTGGGCTAACGTAGATTGGCTAAGTGTAGCAATCAGACGGTGCCGCGTAACGACTGCCGCAGGACCGCGGTGCGACCGGGCCGGTTTGGGGGTCGGCCCGACGGCCGGCCGAACCGGCTGGAGCCTCGACCTCCGGTGTGTTTCCGGTTTCAAGCTGGATGCCCGCCAAGTCGCCGAGCGTGGGCTCGGCGAAGCTGACCCGGGCGATCATTATGCCCTTAGGCCAAGCCGAATCTGGCCTTGGCCTCCGCGAGAGAAACCTTGCGAACAGTGTCCATGTCGGCCAATCCCACGACCACGGCACGCATGAAGGCGCGCTCCTGCGCGGCCTGTTCGTAGTCGGCCACGGACTGCATTCTGCCAACATAGCTGGCAACGGGGATATGCTCCCATCATGTCGTTCGGTCGACCCAGTACCCTGGTCGTCTATGCAAATGAGCGACGGCAACGATCAGAATCACCTCGCCCTCGATCGAATACAGCAATTTGTAGGGAAACCGGTGAAGAGTGCACTTGCGGGCGTTCAGTGATTCCCGCGACCATGCTTGCGGGAATGCTGCAATCCTCTTCGCGGCATCTTTGACCTCTCGTCTCAGTTGCTTGCCAAGTCCTGGATGTTGCAGTTCGTAGAAGCGAACCGCATCATCGAGTTCCTGCTTGGCATAGCGCGAGAATACGACCTTCATGGTTCGTCCTGGAACATCTCCTCCATCGCGATAGTCTCAAGCCGACCTTCCCGGTAGGCATGAATCCGCTTCTCGGCCTCTTCGGCCCAGATGGCATCCAGCGACAGATCCGGTTCGTCAAGACTCTTCAGTATCCCTTCCACCAACTGGAATCTATCCTCCGGGCGCAACGTCAAGGCTTGCGCAAGCAGGTCTTTATTGGTCATGGGCACTGTCTCCAACGAAAATGGATCTGTCGGTTGCCGGTCGTGGCCAATCGACCGATCCAGGGTCAAGCAGTGGTCTTGGTTCGATCACCAATGGTTTTTGCGAAGGCCGCGACGACGATCTTCTCCAGGGCTATAAAGTCCTCTGGGCCGTTGATCTGGATACGGAAATCGGCGTGTGGGTGTGGTTCGAGTTTGACCATTCCCGCTGGGATGAGCGTGGTCCCCAACAAATCGTCAATGTTGAATCCGACCCAGTTCCTGCGCCCTTCGATGACGATGCGCATAATCCAGTAGGACGGCTTGTTGAAGTAGATACCAAAGTAACCGGTGGTATCCTTGTATGCAATCTCAATCGGTACTGCTTTTCGACTGGCGGCATCAAGTATGTTGGTGCCGACGAATGATGAGCGATCAAACATCTGCTTGACGGTCTCAAAGACCTGAAGTTCGCGCTCAGTGGTTTCGATGGTGTGCCGCGGCGCATCTGTTTGCTCTGCACCTGAAGTCGCGTTTGTGCCCGTTGTGTCAGTATCGACCACTGATGTGGCAATGCGCGGTTGCGTGCTTCCCAGCGCCGCTGTGCCTACCGGCTGCGCTGCCTCTTGCTCCATTGCAGAGATGGAGCGACGAACGATCTCGCGAACGACCCGGGTGAGCGCGTCTTTCGCGATCGGTCGGAAACGCTCCAGGACGTTTGCGTTGACGACGCCGTCGTACATCCGCTCGGCCTTAAGTACCCAGCGAACAAAATACTCACTCGGTTCGCGATCCTTAAGATCAAGTTCTTTTCTTAGGAAGTTCGCCATTTCTGATGTGTAGCGAAGTTCGGTGGCGTAATCTCTAATCGCATCCGCTGAAAAAACGCCCTTGGCAAATCGCGCCAAGACATCAAGCCCCTGGTCTGGGGCGTCTAGTCGAACAATATGGAACGGTTGCAGATCCATGACGTTGGGATCGCCGGTATCGGTAAAAAATCGCCACTCGATACCGTTTGTGAGAATACCCAAGGTGACGCTTTTGGTAGCATTAAAATATCGGGCCAGTTGCCCTTCATGGCCGTCCAGGATCTCATCAATGGATTTTGTTTCGACATAGATCCTCGGCAGTAAAGCCAGGAAGATCGCAATGTCAACTTTTTCCTTCTGGCCAGCTTTCTTTATCGCAAAATCGGCATCGTATTCCGGGCAGACCTCGGCCGCATTCCAGATGTCGTAGCCAAGAGCGTCGAGCATAGGCAACACTAACGACTGCTTTGTCGCCTGTTCGCCCTTGCCACGAACCGCCGGAATGCGATTTAGAACCTGAGCCGCCACTGCCTTAAGCTTTTCAAATGACATCGTGCCCTCACGTATTTTCGTTCGTTCCGATTCAAATACAGAGATTTCAGGGGCCGCGCCGCGGGCGGTTCCTTAGAAACGGTTCACCAAGAAGTAAAACAAATCCATGAGGAAATGCTTGTCGCGTCGTTGTCGTTGTCGTTGTCGTTGTCGTTGTCGTTGTCGAAATCGGAAAAACGATGCACTTCGGCGTGCAAGAGAATCCGGGGCGCTACGCTAAACTCGATTACGACAACGACAACGACAACGACCGTCCTCGTTGTTTAACCTATTTCTGACCCGTTACTTAGGCGGCGGCGCGTCCCCATCGTACCGCGCGCCGCCGCCGCCTGCCTAAACCATCACCCCCGCCGAGAAGCTATAGCTGTCGAGGACGTTGACATAGTTCGCACGCTCGAATTCGGCCGGGTTGGGCACGGCCAGCGCGCTGACCCGGCCGCGGAAGTCGGCGAGGGACTCGAATCCCTGCTCCTCCATCCAACTGGTGAGGCCTTTCAGGATCTGCGCCAAGTGCCCGGGGCCGCGGGCCAGCAGGGAACTGCACAGGTGGACTACGTCGGCGCCGGCGAGCAGGAGCTTGATGGCGTCTTCCGCGGTATGGACGCCGCCCGTGGCGCCGATCGAGAGGCCGTCGATGCGGCCATAGAGGAGGGCGATCCAGCGCATGGCCAGCAGGGCATCGGCGGAGGTGGAGGGCTGCAGGCTGGGCTGCAGGCGCAGCCCCTCGATATTGATGTCCGGCTGATAGAAGCGGTTGAAGAGCGCCACCCCGTTGGCCCCTGCGTCGGCCATCCGTTTGATGGTGTTGCCCAGTGAACTGAAGGCCGGGGAGAGCTTCATGTTGATGGGCAGCGCCACCTGGCCGCGCAGTTCACGCAGCAGGGTCAGATACCGGTCTTCCACCTGGGCCGGGGTTTGGTTGATGTCGCCGGCGATGTAGTAGACATTGAGTTCGAGGGCGTCGGCCCCGGCCTGCTGCAGGTCCTTGGCGGCACTGATCCAGCCGGTCGGGGTGACGCCGTTGAGGCTTGCGATCACGGGGATCGCGAGCGACTCCTTGAGGCGGCGGACGTTCTCCAGGTACAGGTCCAGGCCGTTGTCGAAGTCCGACCAGGCGGGCAGGAAACCGCCCTCGGCCTCGCCGAAGCCGGTTTCCTGGTGGTGCAGGAAGCGCACCATGGACTCGGATTCGGCGGTCACGGCCTCCTCGAAGAGGGACCACATGATGACGGCAGCGGCGCCGTTGTCTTCCAGTTCCCGCGCCATCGCGATGCTGCGGGTGAGCGGCGAGGCGGAGGGGACCAGGGGGTTCTTGATGTCGAGGCCCAGGAATTTGGTAGTCAGGTCCACGGCAATTGCTCCGAAATGGGTGTGATGAGGGTTGACCGCAAGGCGGGCAAAGAGCGCCAAGGCGGCGCGCCCTGCCGGTGGGACCCCGGACCCGGGTTGGTATCGGGTGTACGGGGCGGTGTCACCGGCCGGGGGCGGCGGGCCCGGCGCCTTTGCGGTTGGCTTTCTTATTCCTTGGGCTTGGCCCCCTCCGTGACGCCCGCCTCTTGCACCGCGAGATTCGCGAGCTGCTCGTAAAGCTGGAAGCGGGTCTTCACATGCTTCTGCGCCAATTGCAGGTAGTGCTCGGCGGCATCGGGGTGGGTGCGGGTCAGGACCGAGAAGCGGGTCTCGGTGTTGATGAAGTCCCGGTAGGGGATGCTCGGTGCCTTGCTGTCGATCAGCAGCGGATTCTCACCGGCGGCGGAACGCCGCGGGTCATAGCGGAACAGGCCCCAATGCCCGGAGTTGACCGCCAGGTCCTGCTGGCGCAGGTTGTTGGACAGGTCCACGCCGTGGGCGATACAGGGGGCGTAGGCGATGATGACCGAGGGGCCGTCATAGCTTTCGGCCTCCAGGAAGGCGCGCACGGTCTGGACGTCCTTGGCGCCGAAGGCGACCGAGGCGACATAGACGTTCTGATAGGCCATGGCCATCATCGCCATGTCCTTCTTGAAGGACGCCTTGCCGGCGGCGGCGAACTTGGCCACCGCGCCCATGGGGGTGGACTTGGAGTTCTGGCCGCCGGTATTGGAATAGACCTCGGTGTCCAGGATCAGCAGGTTGACGTTGCGCCCGGAGGCCAGGACATGGTCCACGCCGCCGTAGCCGATGTCATAGGCCCAACCGTCACCGCCGATGATCCAGACGCTGCGCTTGACGAGCTGTTCGCAGATCCCCGCCAGGATGCGCGCCTCGATCCGGTCGATCCCGGCCAGACGGGTCTTCAGCAGGGCGACGCGCTCGCGTTGCTCGAAGATCCCGGCCTCGGTGCTTTGATCCGCGGCGAGCAGGGCCTCGACCAACTCGGTGCCGATCGGCTCGGCCAGCGTCTTGATCAGTTCCCGTGCATGCTCGACCTGCTTGTCGACCGCGAGCCGCATCCCCAGCCCGAACTCGGCGTTGTCCTCGAACAGCGAGTTGTTCCAGGCCGGGCCGCGCCCGTCCGGGTTTTTGCTATAGGGGGTGGTGGGCAGGTTGCCGCCATAGATCGAGGAGCAGCCGGTGGCGTTGGCGACCATCATGCGGTCGCCGAAGAGCTGGGTGGCGAGCTTGATGTAAGGCGTCTCACCGCAGCCCACGCAGGCGCCGGAGAACTCGAACAGGGGCTCGAGCATCATCGCGTGCTTGATCTTGGTCGGGTCCAACTCGCGGCGGTCGTACTCCGGCAGGGTCAGGAAGAAGTCCCAGTTGGCCTGCTCGATGCCGTGGCGCTCATGGGCGTCGACCATGTTGAGCGCCTTGTGATTGGGGTCCTTGCGGTCGCGGATGGGGCAGACGTCCACGCACAGCCCGCAGCCGGTGCAGTCATCCGGGGCGATCTGGTAGCTGATGTGCATCCCGACGGGGAAGTCCTTGCCCTTGATCTGGACGTGCTGGAAGGTGGCCGGCCCGTCCGCCGTCAGCGCCTCCGGGAAGACCTTGGCGCGGATCGCGGCATGGGGGCAGACCAGCGGGCACTTGCCGCAGTGGGTACACAGATCCCGATCCCACTCGGGGAGCTTGAGGGCCAGGTTGCGCTTCTCGTACTTGGTGGTGCCGGTCGGCCAGGTGCCGTCCACGGGCATCAGGCTCACCGGCAGGCTGTCGCCGTGGCCCTCGATCAGGCAGGCGGTAACGTTGCGGATGAACTCCGGCGCGTCGCCGGGGACCGTCGCCGGGCGGTCGAAGGTGCTCGTGACCTGGCCCGGGACCTGCACCTGGTGCAGCCCCGCCAGGGTCGCATCGATCGCCTGGTAGTTACGGTCGAGCAGGCGCTGGCCCTTCTTGCCGTAGGTCTTCTTCACCGCATACTTGATGTGCTCGATCGCCTCGTCCCGCGGCAGGATGCCGGAGATGGCAAAGAAGCAGGTCTGCATGATGGTGTTGATGCGCCGCCCCATGCCGGTCGCCTCGGCGATACCGTAGGCGTCGATCACGTAGAAGTTCAACTGCTTGTCGATGATCGCCTGCTGCATGGTGCGCGGCAGGTCGTTCCAGACCCGGTCCGCCGGGGTGGCGGAGTTGAGCAGGAAGGTGCCGCCGCGGCAGGCGTGGTTGAGCATCGCGTAGCGCGTCAGGAAGTTGGGCTGGTGACAGGCGACGAACTTCGCCTCGTCATCGCCGACCAGATAGTTGCTGTGGATCGGGTGGGCGCCGAAGCGCAGGTGGCTGATGGTGACTGCGCCGGCCTTCTTGGAGTCGTACTGGAAGTAGCCCTGGCCGAAGTTGGGCGTCTCCTCCGCGATGATCTTGATCGAGTTCTTGTTGGCCGAGACGGTCCCGTCCGAGCCCAGTCCAAAGAAGACGCAGGCGGTGACGCCGGGGGCGTCGGGGCGGTAGCTCGGGTCCCAGTCCAGGCTCAGATGGGTCAGGTCGTCGAAGATGCCGATGGTAAAGTTGTTCTTCGGCGTCTCCTTCTTGAGTTCATCGAAGACCCCCTTGACCATGCCGGGGGTGAACTCCTTGGAGGAGAGTCCATAGCGCCCGCCGATCACCCGCGGCATGGTGGCCATGCGGCCATCCGCCAGGGCCTGGGCGAGCGCGGTGACCACGTCTTTGTAGAGCGGCTCGCCGTCGGCGCCCGGCTCCTTGCAGCGGTCCAGCACGGCGAGGCGCCGCGCGGTCACCGGCAGTGCGGCCAGCAGGTAGGCGGGGTCGAAGGGGCGGTAGAGACGCACCTTGATGAGCCCGATCTTCTCGCCCTGGGCGACCAGGTCGTTGACGGTCTCCTCGGTGGCCCCGGCCCCGGAGCCCATGATCACGATCACCCGTTCCGCGTCCGGCGCGCCGACATAGTCGAACAGGTGATACTGGCGCCCGGTGAGTTGAGCGAACTTGTCCATGCTCCGTTGCACGATGGCGGGCACGGCGCTGTAGTAGCCGTTGACCGTCTCCCGGCCCTGGAAATAGACGTCCGGGTTCTGGGCGGTGCCGCGCAGCATCGGGTGGTTGGGGTTCATGGCGCGGTCCCGGCAGGCGCGCACCAGGTCCTCGTCGATCATGGCGCGGATCGTCTCCACCGGGATGCGCTCGACCTTGACCACCTCATGGGAGGTGCGGAAGCCGTCGAAGAAGTGCACGAAGGGGATGCGGCTTTCCAGGGTGGCGGCCTGGGCGATCAAGGCGAAGTCCATCGCCTCCTGGACCGAAGCCGAGGAGAGCATGGCGAAGCCGGTGGCGCGGGTCGACATCACGTCCGAGTGGTCACCGAAGATCGACAGGCCCTGGGCCGCGAGCGCGCGGGCGGCCACATGGATGACCGCCGGGGACAGCTCCCCCGCGATCTTGTACATGTTGGGGATCATCAGCAGCAGGCCCTGGGAGGCGGTGAAGGTGGTCGCGAGCGACCCCCCCTGCAGGGCGCCGTGCAGGGCCCCGGCGGCGCCCGCCTCGCTCTGCATCTCAACCACCGAGGGGACCGTGCCCCACAGGTTCTTGACCCCCTGGGCGGACCACTCGTCTGCCCATTCACCCATGTTCGACGATGGGGTGATCGGGTAGATCGCGATAACCTCGTTAGTCATGTGGGCGACGTAGGCGACGGCCTCGTTGCCGTCGAGGGTGACCATCTCAGCAGATTGCGACATCGCTTGTTCTCGTAAGTTGGGAAGGAGCGGGGCAAGGGTGCGGACGGGATCCACGGCCCTCAGAAATCGGTGGCGAACTATAAACCGAAAGCCGCGCGTGGGGGGCGCCTTTGGGTGTGGATTCGGCGGAAAATTGCAAGCCGGCGCGATCTTTACCCGACGGCGCACGCCGCGCGGGGTGCGCCGCCGCGGCCCCGATGCCACAGCGCAGCGCGAACGGGCCCCCGCGCACCCGGCGCCGGCCCGCACCCGCGTCACGACACGGCGGCGCCGACAGGCTAAGATGCAAAGAAAAACAAGGGGCTGACCTGTGCTGCCCCAAGCACCCGGCGGAGCCCTCGCCCGTCCTCGATAACGCACTGAAAAGCCATGCCGCCTTGGCGCCCTGGCCTGAGCACCCCACCCCGCAAAGCATGACTTCAGCATCGGACCCGAACCTGCACCTGCGCCCCATGCAGGAACCCGATCTCGACGCCGTGATGGCGGCCGAGCGCGCCACCTACGAGTTCCCGTGGAAGGAGGAGGTCTTTGTCGAGTGCCTGCGGGTCGGCTACAACTGCTGGGTCGTGGAACTGGGCCGGGTCGTCGTCGCCCACGGTGTCATGTCCGTGGGGGCCGACGAGTGCCACATCCTCAACCTCTGTGTCCACCCGCACTTCCAGGGCCTGGGAATGGGGCGGCGGCTGCTGCGCCGACTCCTGACGCTCGCCCGCCAGCGCGGCGCGGACACCGCCTTCCTGGAGGTCCGGGTCTCCAACGCGGCCGCCCGTGGTCTCTATGCCGCCGCGGGCTTCTGCGAGATCGGCACCCGCCGCGGCTATTACCCCGCGCGCAATGGGCGGGAGGATGCGGTGGTGTTGGCATTGGCCTTGTGACTCCGTCCTCGGCCACGAGGTGGGCGTCCCCCCCGGTCCGCCGCGCCGCGCGCGGCGGCCGTGGTATACTCAAAGCCTCTCGGTCTTTCGCTTCTTTTGCCAGTATCTAACTGTATCGAAAGCGGAACCTTGCCACTCGCTGCCGACAGGTGCAACCCAGGTCCGGGAGGCCCGCTCGCCCATGCGTTTCTTCAACACCGAAGGTCCGAATCGGGCCGATCTTCATTACTGTCTGCCGCCCCTGCAACGCTGGGACCTCGCGGACGTGCTGGGGCTGATCGAGCGGGAGAAGTATTTCCTGCTCCACGCCCCGCGCCAGACCGGCAAGACGACCTGCATGTTGGCGCTGATGGAGCACCTGAACGCGACCGGCCGCTATCGCGCGCTCTACGCCAACATCGAGGGCGCCCAGACCGCGCGCGAGGACGTCTCCCGCGGGATGGCGGCCATTTGCAGCGTGCTCGGGCGCTCGGCGCGGCTCTATCTCCAAGACCCGCGGCTCGCCGACTGGTATCGCGACGGCGGCGCTCAGGTCCCGGCCGATGACCGCCTGGTCCAATTGCTCGAGCACTGGGCCGCGGGCGACCCGCGCCCGGCGGTGCTGCTGCTCGACGAGGTCGATGCACTGGTGGGGGACACCCTGGTCTCGCTGCTGCGCCAGTTGCGCGCCGGTTATACCCAGCGCCCGCGCGCCTTCCCGCAGACCGTGATCCTGTGCGGGGTGCGCGACCTGCGCGACTATCGGATTCATGCCAGTTCGCAGCCCTGCCCCATCACCGGGGGTAGTGCCTTCAACATCAAGGCCAAGTCGCTACGGCTGGGCGATTTCGACGCGACCGAGGTCGTCGCCCTGCTCGCCGAGCACAGGGCTGAAACCGGCCAGGTCTTTACCCCGGATGCGCTGGCGCTGGTATGGGACCTGACCCAGGGGCAACCTTGGCTGGTCAATGCGCTCGCCTATCGCGTCTGTTTCGAGATGCACGAGGCACGCGACCGGACTCGACCCATCACGGCCGACCTGATCGAGCAGGCCAAGGAGTATCTGATCCTGAACCGGGTGACCCATCTCGATCAATTGGCCCACAAGCTCATGGAGCCGCGGGTGCGCCGCGTCATCGAGCCCATGCTGGCCGGAACCGCGATGGGCGAGGTCGCGGAGGCCGACCGCGAGTACCTGGTCGATCTGGGGCTCTTGCGCCGGGACGGCACGGGTGGACTCATCGTCGCCAATCCGATCTATCGCGAGGTCCTGCCGCGCGCACTGGCCAGCGGTCCTCAGGACTCACTGCCGCGCATCCAGCCGACCTGGCTCGAGGCCGACGGCAGCCTCAGTTCCACGAGACTCCTGGACGCCTTCCTCGCCTTCTGGCGCCAACACGGCCAACCCCTGCTCGGCAGCGCCCCCTACCACGAGATCGCCCCGCACCTGGTGCTGATGGCCTTCCTGCACCGGGTGGTCAATGGCGACGGCACATTGGCGCGCGAATACGCCATCGGCTCCGGGCGCATGGACCTGTGTCTGCACTATGGCGCTGTCACATTGGGGATGGAACTCAAGGTCTGGCGCGACGGGGCGCCGGACCCGCTGGCGAAGGGGCTCGCGCAGTTGGACGGCTATCTGGCCGGGCTGGGACTGAATGATGGCTGGTTGGTGATCTTCGACCGCCGCAGCGACCAGCCGCCGATCGCCGAGCGCACCGCCGTGGCCGAGCAACCGAGCCCGCAGGGGCGGCGCATCCAGGTCATCCGCGCCTGAGGCCGCGTGCCTCGTCCCCGGGATCTTGTCGCCCACGGATCGCGCGTCGAAGCACGGACCGCCGACATCCTGTCGGCACTGGTCCGCCGACATCCTGTCGGCCAGTGTCGCCGTCGGCGCCTTTGTCCGGACGCGGGCGCAGGTTAATATCCGCCCGAGACCGACCAACCGAGCACCCCATGCCCATCCGCCAGCCGTCCAGCCTCGCCGCGCCAGACCGCGCGCTCGCGCTCTTCACCGACCGGCTCGGCGAGCGCCGGCTGTTCCTGCACTACCTGCACGCGCCCACCCCGCCCGAGCGGATGCTGTTCTTCCACGGCGACGGCGGCAACGGCAAGTCGCTCCTGCTGCGTCTGCTGGAAGCGCGCTACTGCCGCCGGCTTTACGTGGCCGACTGGCAGCGGCTCAATGCACTGACCGACGACCGCGAATTCGTCGAGCGGTTCGATGCCCTCGTCGCCGACCCCGGGGCGACCGAACCCGTTGCCTGCGTCTATCACGACTTCGATGCACCGCCCAGCGGTGAGGACGACCCGCGCGGCGACTGGACCGCACCGCTCATGATCCGCCGCGAGCTCGGTCAGTTGGGGCTCAAGCTCCCGCTGTTCGACTTCGCGCTCATGCTCTTCCTGCACCGCACCGGCCGCCTCTCGGCGGACGGCATCCGCTCGCTCTTTCCGCAGGAAGAGGCGGACCTGGCCGGCAGCCTCTACGAGCTGATCGCGAGCCCCGAGATCCCCTTCGCCGGGCTCGCGGTCAAGGTCCTCGGGCTCTTCGCCAAGCACTTCAAGACCGATCTGGCGCTGCGCTGGGCGCGGCGGGGGCTGGACGCGGTGCGGCTCACCGCCATCCAGCGCATGGACCCGCGCACGGAGCTGCGCGACGCGCTGCCCCGACTGCTTGGCGAGTCCATCAACGCCGCCATGCAGGAGCCGGACGCACCGCCGCGTCTGGTGCTGCTCTTCGACACCCACGAATCCTTCTGGGGCGCCCGTCGGCACCAGGACTCCGCGCACGACTCTTTCGAGCACGACGAATGGCTGCGCGCACTGCTCGCCGAACTCTACCGGCCCAACCATGGCGTGGTGGTCGCGCTCGCCGGACGCGAGCCCCCGCGCTGGCAGGAGGCGGGCGAGTCGCCCATCCCGCGCGACTGTCTCGACACCCAGCTCGTCGGACACCTGGAGCCCGCCGACGCCCGCGACTATCTGCGGCGCGCGCTCGCCCCCGAGCCGGACTTGGGGACCGAGGCCGAAGACCCCCGCGCGGCAGCGCTGCACGAGGCCATGGTCCGCTATACCCAAATCGAGCCCGGCCAGGTCCATCCGCTCTATCTGGGCCTGGCCGCCGATCTGGTCCTGCGCGCCCGCTTGAGCGGCGAGGACCTGGCCGCGGACGCCTTCGCCCCCGAGACCGCCGCCCATCCGGACCTGGGCCGCGCACTGGTCGTTCGACTGCTGCGCTACTGCCCCCCGGAGGTCGAGGATGCGGTGAAGGCACTGGCCTCCGCCCGCCAATTCGACCGGGCGCTCTATCTCGGGCTTGGCCAAGGGCTGCATTTCAATGCCACCGCGTCCGCATTCGACGGACTGGTCGGATTCTCCTTCGTGCGTCCGAGCGGCCAGCCCGGGCAGGGCCGCTACAGAATTCATAGCCTGCTGCGGCGACTGCTCGCCGAGCTGGCGCCCGAGCGCACCCGCGAGGCACATGCCGAGCTGGAGGCCATCTATCGGGCGCGGATCGAGGGCGAGTCGGCGGGGAGCCCGGAGGCGATCGCCGAGGCGATTTATCATGCCAATCGGCAGGATTGGGAGCGAGGGTATCGGGAATGGGTCGCGGTCATGGACGATGCCTTGGGCAATGCGCGCTATGCGCTGGGGGAGGCGCTGGCTGCATTGCGCTCCGAGATGCGGCTGGAGACCCATTCAGCGCGGGGCAACCTGGCTCGGCGGGTGGGCGTGCTGGCGAGCGAATTGTCGCGTCACCGGATTGCCAAGGCTGCATTTCTGGAGTCCATTGCGGATTTCGATCGAGGGCTTGAGCGCACGCCCGACGATGCGGAATTGCACAACGAGAAACGTATTGCGCTTTCGCGGCTCGGGGAGCTGCGCGCCATATTGAGCGACCATGCCGGGGCCGAGCGCGCCTATACCGATGCCATCGCTGCTTACGGCGAGGCGTTGCGGCGGGCGCCGGATCATGTCGATGCTCATATGAACAAGGGCACCGCGCTCTCGATGCTCGGCAAGCTGCGCGCCGACTTCAGCGACCATGCCGGGGCCGAGTGCGCCTACGCCGACGCCATCGTCGCCCACGGCGAGGCGCTGCGGAGAACGCCGGATCTTGTCGTTGCCCATATGAACAAGGGCGACACGCTTCGCCAGTTCGCCGACCTGCGTGTGGCACTCAACGACGATCCAGCGGCCGAAATCGCCTATAAGGATGCCATTGCCGCCACCGACGCGGCGCTATCCCGGGCGCCGAACGATGTGGCAGCCCTCGCCAACAAGGGCGAGCAATTGCGCAAGCTCTCCGAGATCGAAACCAAACGGGCCGAGCGATCCTCCGCCTGCAATCATCTGCGCGACTCCAGGACCCTGCTCGCCCGCGCGCTGTCGCTTGCGCCGGGCAACCCTGAAATCGCCGCCGAGCTCGCACTGGTCGAGCGCCTGATCGAGTCCCAGTGCCCGCCGCCCGGATAGTCGCCCCCTGTGAGCCGGACCGGGTATGCCCCCACTACTGTGCAGTGGAGCCCGGCGCTGGCCTCTCGTGCCTCTCGTTCCCACGCTCCGCGTGGGAATGCAGTGCGGGCGCTCCGCGTCCGGCCTGGCTGAGCCGGACGGGGTATGCCCCATCAACGGCGGCGGGACGGGGCATTCGCCCCGTCCCGAACGTTTATTCGGAGGTCGGCCATTGGCACGAGCCGGCAGGTCAGAAGAAAACGTTTCGGACGGGGCGAATGCCCCGTCCGGCAGTTTGCCGGAACGTCTCTGCCCCGACCGGCCTGTGAGCGTTAGCCCGCGTAGGGCGGAAGTTTGCCGGAACGTCTCTGAGCCGGACGGGGTACGTCGCAGCAACCGCGGCGGGACGGGGCATTCGCCCCGTCCCGAACGTTTATTCGGAGGTCGGCCATTGGCACGAGCCGGCAGGTCAGAAGAAAACGTTTCGGACGGGGCGGATGCCCCGTCCGGCAGTTTGCCGGAACGTCTCTGCCCCGACCGGCCTGTGAGCGGTAGCCCGCGTAGGGCGGAACGCGGCAGCGGTTCCGCCACCCGGGCGCGTTGTCGTTGTCGAGGTTATCGTAGCGACCCGGATTCTCTACGCTGGAAGAGAAAGATGGGGCCGTTACCGGTCTGTGCCGCTCCCCCGGAGGTGAAGACCCCGGTGCGCTCGGCCGTGGCGCAATCCTCGCGCGGCGCCGCCACGCCGACCTCAATCCGGCACCCGTCCCTCCCCCGCCTCCTCTTCGGTGCGCCCGTCGCGGATACGATAAATGCGTCGGAACGTCGGGATAATCTTCTCGTCGTGGGTCACGACGATGATGGCGGTCTGATACTGGCTCGCCAGGCGGTTGAGTATGCGAATCACGCTCAGTGCACGCTCGCTGTCCAGGGGGGCGGTGGGCTCGTCCGCCAGGATCACCGGCGGGCGGTTGATCAGGGCGCGGGCGATGGCCACGCGCTGTTGCTCACCGCCCGAGAGCGCAGACGGCATGGCCGCGGCCCGGTGGGCGACATCGAGCGCCGCCAGCAGTTCCCGCGCCCGCGCCCGCGCCAAGGCGTTCGGACAGCCCGCCAGCATCGGCAGCAGCGCGACATTGTCGGTGACGTCCAGGAAGGGGATGAGATAGGGTGCCTGGAAGATAAAGCCGATCTTGTCCCGCCGCAGGGCCCGCAGATCCGGGATGCGCCAACCCTCGTCGTAGATCGGCGCGTCCCCCAGGGTCATGCGCCCGGCGCTGGGCTCGATCACCGCCCCCAGACACTTGAGCAGCGTGCTCTTGCCGGACCCCGAGGGGCCGACCAGTCCCACCACCTCCCCGGGGGCCACCGCCATGTCCACCCCCTTGAGGGCATCCACGGCGGTGTCACCACTGCCATAACGCTTACGCAGTCCCTCGATCCGAATCCCGTGGGTTGACTCAGCCACCGATGGCCTCCGCCGGGTCGACCCGGAGCGCGGCGCGGATGGCGACCAGGCTCGCCAGCACGCAGATGATGACGACGACCAGGATGCCCCGGGCGGCATCACCTGGCAGCAGCAATACATATTTGGGGAAGATGGGCGCCCACAGGGTCGCCACCGTCTTGCCCACCACGAAACCGATCACCCCGAGCCCCACCGACTGCTGCAGGATCATCCCGGCAATGGTCCGGTTACGCGTACCGATGAGCTTCAGCACCGCGATCTCGCGGATCTTCCCCAGGGTCAGGGTATAGATGATGAAGGCGACGATGGCCGCGCTCACCACCGAGAGGATCACCAGAAAAAGAAAGATCTGGCGCGCCGAGGTGACGATCAGCTTGGCCTGGAGGATCTCATCCATCTCGGCCCTGGTATAGACCGTCAGGTGTTTCCAGCGCCGGATGTCCGCCGCCACCAGGTCCGGTTCGGCGCCCGGCGCCAGGCGCACCAGAATCGCGTTGACCGAACTGCTCTGGGTCTGGGCGGCGAGCACGGCGTCCAGCACCTGCGGCTCACCGGGGCGGTTGAAGACCGGATTCTCCCCGGTGCGGCGCCGCTGTTGGACGATGGCATCGTTGTCCTTGAGGAACTGGGCCTCCTGGGCGTCTTTCAGTGGAATGAAGACCATGGGATCGCCGCCCGAGGAGACGGTGCGGCGGCTGAGCCCCACCACCCTATACAGATGGCGGCGGATACGCACCTGCTCACCCAGCCGGAAGCCGGTCATCAGGTCCGCGACCGCCTCGTAATGGCCGCGCGTGAGGTGGCGCCCGGCGACCAGGAACTCCGGCTGGCCCGGCTCGCCGACCCCGCCGGGGACGATGCCGACGACCATGGCGCGGCGCTCCCGTGCGGCCTGATCGCCCGCCAAGGGGCGCACCTGCATGGTGAGATAGGTGACATTGGCGGCGCGCGCCACCCCGGGCAGGGTCTGGATGCTCCGGTAGAGGTCATCCGCGAGATTGGATGGTTCGGCGTAGGGGCCGAGGGTGTCCTTTTGGACTGTCCAGAGGTCGGCCCCGCTGTTGTCGAGCAGGACCTGCGCATCATCCACCATGCCGCGGTAGATCCCGGCCATGGACAGCGTGACCCCGATCAATAGCCCGAGCCCCATGCCGGTGAAGGCAAACTTGCCCCAGGAATGCAGGATGTCGCGCCCGGCCAGGCTGATCATTGCGGCACCCCCGGGAGCTGCCCGACCACCTTGACGGCACGCCCGGGGCGCAGCGGTGCCTGACTGTGCAGGACCACCTGATCACCCGCCTGGAGTCCGGAGCGGACCTGGACCCAGCCATCCAGGTCACGCGCCCCCGTCTCGATGACGACAAAGCGCGGACCGGCGTCCCCCAGCCGCCAGACGCCGAGTTGGCCGTCACGGCGGTGCAGGGCCGCATTGGGCAGCGCCGGGGCGGGCGGCAGGGCGGCCAGGGCGACCGTGACCTCGGCCAGTTCGCCGAGTCGGGGCAGCGGCTCGGGCAGGGTCGCAAAGGCGACCTTGGCCAACAACTCCTCGGTGATGGCATCGGCCCTGGGCTCCACGCGCAAGACCTCGCCCGCCAAGGTCCCCAGCGGCTGGGAGCGCAGCGCAATGCGCGCCCCCAGACCGGCGGTCAGCGCACCGGCGCCGAGCTGATCGAAGCGGGTATCCACCCACAGCTGCCGCGGGTCGATCACCTCCACCACCGACTGCCCCGCCACCACGGTGCTGCCGGGCTCGGCATCACGCGATACCACCAGCGCATCCACCGGGGCCAGCAGGCGCAGATTGGCCCGCTGACGCACCAGGGCCGCACGCTCGGCGCGCACCCGCACCAGGTCCTGCTCGGCGGACTCCAGGTTGGCCAGGGCCAAGGCGAGACCGGCCTGCGCCACCTCGCCCTCCTGACGCTTGGCTTCGACGGTATCCTCACTGGCAGTGCGGACCAACAGCAGCTGCTCGTAACGACGCATCTGGGCACTAGCGAAATCACGCCGCGCCTGGGCATCGCGCACCTGGGCATGGGTCGCCACCACCCCGGACTCGGCCCGGTGCAGGGCCGCGTCCTGGCCGGCGACGCGCTCGTCGAGGTCGACCGGGTCCATCTCACCGAGCAGTTGCCCGGCCTTCACCCGCTCGCCCACCTGCACCTCGACCCGCCCGACTCGGCCGGCGAAGGTCGGACCGACCCGATAGGTATAGCGCGCCGCGACGGTTCCCACCCCGAACAGGGCCGCCGTGATCGGGCGCTGCGCAACCGTGACGAGGGTCACCGGCACCGGGGCCAAGGGACCGCTCGTGAAGGCCAGCCACCCAAAGGCCACGAGCAGCGGCAGCAGGAAGGCGAACAGAGACAAGGCGCGCCGGCCTGGCTTGGGGAATTTCATGGCAACTCGCGAGGAGGGGGGATGCAAGAGTGAAGGCGCGACGAAGGTCCAGGCCCTGCCCGGAGGGCCAGGGATCGCCGTCTCGATGAAAGTACCGCTCGCCGTGACCAGCGGCGGTGGTACCGGCCTTCCGGGGCTGGCCGCCTGGCCGTGCGAACTGCCGCGATAGTGAACGCGGCGGTGCAGTGACGCCTTGACCCAAGTCAATTCCATGTTCCAAGACCTGATCACTGGACGCGGTGCTGCATTGAACGGCGCAGCCGAGGTGGTACGCCCCCCATTTTCCGTTTCTCTAGTGCTAGAGCGGAAATTGTCGTCTGCCACAGGTTTGCGAATAGAGGCGTGATGGCGAGGCATAAGTCAAGACCTGACCCCGCGCCCAACAGCGCCAGGGTCACGACCAGGCCCGCGCCGAGGCTCGCGAACAGCACGCCTTGGCCCCCGCGAACAGCACGCCTTGGCCGAAGAGCAGGCAAGCGACGAAGAAGCCGGCCGCCCGGCGCCGCGGGCAGACTTCGCAAGGGACTGCATGACCGGGGCTGGTTCCCGAAATATGTCCTCGACAAGTCGGTCGGCTTATGCCGTATATGGCATAATATGATTGAGCATCTACCCGACAAACCACTGTTTTGGATAGGAAGCAGTCTGGGCGACCTGGAGTTCTGTCCCGACGAGGTTCACATTGACCAGCCCAAGGTTTCCGCTCTGATGCGCGGGAGGTCGTCCGGTTTCTCGACTGACCAGCTGTTCCGTTTTGAGTTTTTTTAGCCGGATTGCGGGTAAACGTTTCAATGTTTGATTTCGTGGATCCACATCAATGCCAACGGACTCTAAGGCGGTAACGCCCAAGATGGGTTCCGTTCCGGGATCTCCAAAGATAATCGTTCCACCGACAATCTCCCCCATAAACTCAATGTCGCCTGTTGTAATGTCCATCTTGATTTCGCTACCGTCTGCAAGCTCGTAAATGCGCTGTGCCTTTGGGGCAAGGCCAATGGATTCAAGAGCATCTCTTGGAACAAGAGAATCCGTTGCACCTGTATCAACCAGAAACAGCCCTTCCCATGACCTCTCCGGGCTTGCAGGATTCCTGATTGTCACCGTCACATGCGTTGCACCCATAATTCACCTCAACATTTGCCCGTATCGAGCTTCGCCGAAAGGACGCCGCCCAAGGCGCCAGGAATTATAAGAATTCTCTCACAAAGGCACAAAGACACAAAGAAGAAAAGGAATGATTGCGCCAAGACGCCAAGCTCGTCAAGAACTACAATACGCTGGATGCAGTATCCAAGTCACCCGCTGGTTGAATTGCCCAACGCCGATAAGGTACTGAAAAGCCTTGGCGAGCTTGGCGCCTTGGCGTGACGACTGCTTGTTCCAGGGTGAAGCCCAAGGCGACCCGGCAGCACTATCGAGCGGATGCCCGCAGGGCGATCAGCCATTGCTCAGGGACCGAAGCGGCGGAACTACGCGGGCTGTACAATGTCACTCGCCCGCTTCATGCAAAACTGCCGCAATAAGTTTCGCTGACAATCGGTAATCATGGAGCAATAACGCATCAAGGACGGGTTTAACAGCATCGATAATTCCAATCCGTTTGGCCTGAAGTAGTGTACCTAGCACGCCGAAAAGAGAAATACCTAATTCGGTCGCGACCAGACGGCCGCGGCGATCATCCAGTAAGACTGCGCACTGGAGAGTCCGGGCCAAGCTTAGCGCTTGGGCTTCGCCTTCGTCCAGTACCATTCGCGCGTCACGAAATAACTCGTCGTCGCGATTCGGGTGAGCCTGGGCAAACTCGTGTACAAAAGAAGATACGGCTAACGCGCCCGGCAACGCGCTATCACCCGCCGCCTCACGCAGCACCGCGTGCGGCAGGTGAATGTGGCCGAACACCTGCGGCAGCAACGCGAGTTGACCGCATTTCGCCAGTGCGATCAATGGACCCGCATCGGCAACGATAACGGGCTTTGTCAATCGAAGCCTGCCATCTCTGCCTTGATCTCGTCGGCGGGATAATCCACCACCGGAATCCCCAGGCGACTTACGAACTCTATAAATGCAATTTTCGACATGCGCGCCAATTCCGCGGCCTTACCCGACGAAAACTCACCGGACTTGAATAGATTCACTGCAAGTGCGACATGGACTCCTTCGCGCAACATCGTTTCATCGAAAGGCACGCTGACGAAGAGCGGCTGGCCCTGGTTGGTTACCAACGCAAGTTGCCCGGCCTGTGCCGATTCAGCTAAGACTTCGGGATGCATCTGAAGGTCGTCTACACTGAAAGCTTGCATATATTCTCCGAGCGGAAATCCCCAGCACTTACCTTTCTGTAAGGTAAGAACTTGCGTTGACAATCTCCAAACCAATCAACTCGCCCTTTGCATTCAATTCAGCCGTGACATCAGGACTGATTTCAACGCTCTCTGCCTCTGGCTCCTCAGCAATGCAAAGGTGAAGGGTGTCAACATCTTCAAAATAGGCGATTTTGGTGCAGGTCATTTTTTGAACCTTCCGCGCGTGACGACTGCTTGTTCCCGTGTGCAAGGAGGGGGTCATGCAAGGAGGGGGTCAGGTCTTGACTTGCAAGGAGGGGGTCAGGTCTCGCAAGGAGGGGGTCAGGTCTTGACTTATTCCGCCGAGGCATAAGTCAAGACCTGACCCCATCCCCGACTCCATCCCCGACTTGCGCTTCGGCATAGACAAATCAGCGATTTACAGGCGGCTCGACAAGCAGCCACTTGAGTTGAATCGGCATTTTCCGGGGTGCTTCCTGGCTTCTGTCTGGTCCGCAACGGTTTTTCGCTCGCTCGCTCAATCGCATCGCAACCGCTTGTTTTTGCGATGCTTGCGGCTTAATTCAGTGCTATTCGAGCCTGGTCCCTTATCCCTTTCTCTATGCGTTGCTTGGTTCTTGAATTAAGTAAACCCGTCCCCGGAACTCGGAAACCGTGGTCTGTCCCTCATTACTAGTCTGTCCCTCATTACTAAAGCCGCTCCCACAGCGTCGCTGCGCTACTTTCACGGTAAAGCCTCGACTTCCGGTCTCGAATGCCGGGCGGGGCCTTTGCCCCGCCCGGCGGCCGGCGCCATCCGCGTGGCGCAATCCAGTCAGCAGGGGCACCGCCCGCCGCTGCGCTCCGCGCTTGGGTAACGCGCCTCCAGGCAATAGCGGTAGAAGGCCTCGCGGGTCAGCGGGGCGACTTGCGGGTGGCGCGAGCGCATGTGGTCCAGGTAATACTCATAGTCGTGGATGCCGACCACCAGACGGCAGGTCTGCACGACCCGCTTGGCCACCTCCTTGAGGCCGGTCAGCCAGCTTGACCCCAGGCTGTAGCGCTCGAATTGTGCCTCGGACATCGGTACGGACCGCGGGTCCCGCGCGCGGACCCCGGCCGAGCTAATCAGGGACAGACAACGTTTTGAGCTAATCAGGGACTGAGCTAATCAGGGACAGACAACGTTTTCGGAGGCTCAGAAAATACTTCGCGAGTTGGGGACCCTGTACCTAATTCTTGAAGCGGAGCCGGGCACGCGAAAAGAAGCCAATTGCGGAAAAATCAGGCTTCCGGATCTCCATGGAACACCTAGTCGAAGAACGCATCCCTGTCCAACGTCGCCTGCTAAGCCCGATGCCGCTCGACGGATTCAACGCGCCAGCGGGCCGTCAAGGCCAAGAAGCGGAGCGTCTCTACCAAGCCGAGTTTGGACATGAGAACCTCAAGGAGACTCGTGGCCTGGGCGTCCACATACCAATTAGAGCGGATATTACTGCCGCGGTTGGCGCATCGCAAGCCGGACCGCTCACGGAAAGAGCGACTGGCCGGATGCTTGCCGCTGGTCCTGGTCCTGAAGCCCCCACTAGCTGAGCCAGTTCTCCAACCGCAGCCCCGGAACCCGCCCGAAGTCATCCAGATTGTTCGTGACCAGGACCAGACCCTCGGCGAGGGCATGGGCGGCGATCTTGGTGTCCATGCACCCGATCGGCTGCCCTCTTCGCCGTAGGTCCGCGGCCACGGTGCCGTACCGGTCGGCAGCCCGTGCTCCCCAGTCCAGGACTGGTACATCGGCGAGAAACGCGTCGATCAGGACGCGGCGGCGCGTGGCCTCGGCTGGCAAGAGCGCCTGTCCGTAACGCAGTTCGGCCCGGGTCACGGCGGAGATCGCGACCTGATTCGCCCGTAGTGCAGTGCGGACGCGAGCGACCAGTGCCATGTCATGCTTCTTGAGGAAGTAGCTTGCGATGTCCGTATCCAACAGATACCGGATCATTCCGTCCATTCTTCCAAGGGGTTGCGGGGACTCTCGACGTGGTTTTCACGCTCGGCGAGGAAGTCATGCGGTAATGGCGATTCGTCCAGGAGGGCAAACAGGAGCGCCAAGCGGTCCTCGTCGGGACCAGGCGCTTTGGAACTCAGGGTAATCTCGCCGGTCGCCTCATCCTTGCGCACCCAGACCTCCTCGCCGGCCAGTTCAAAGCCCGGGGGCAGGCGTAGGGTCTGCTGGTGGCCGGTGGTCTCGAGTTTGGCGGTTGCAATCATGGGGATGGTTTCGCAGTTGGAGCTACGGGGTAGATTACACCAGTCGGACCGGCAAAGAAAAAGCGGCCCGCAGGCCGCTTTCTCGACGGCCCGCGGGGGCGGGATGCCCCCGCTCCAACCGCGCAACCGGGGACCGCGAAATCGGGGACCGCAAGCGGCGCAACCGGGCGCAACCGGGGACAGACCACGGGGCGCAACCGCGCAACCGGGGACACGCGCAACCGGGGACCGCGCAACCGGGGACGCAACCGGGGGACGCAACCGGGGACAGACCACGGATTCCGGTTTTCCGATCCCTGGCTCCGCTCGCCTTGCGACGAGGCGGTAACCTTCATCTCCGGGGTTATGGCTTGTCCCGGTACGGGTTTGCACCGTACTGCTGAGGCGCCGCCGCAGGCGCACCCTGGAACGCGGGCCACGCGCACTTCAATTCATCTTCGCCTGGCGGATTTAATTGAACCTGGGCCCTTATCCCCGCTTATCCCCGGGCTTGCGATCAGGCCGCCCGTGCCGGCCACGAAACGCCCATGTCTGCGGCGCGCCCGGCGCCGACCTCGCACCCGCGGTGCCCTCGACCAACGCGGCAGCGCAACCGGCTCCCTCCGCTCGACGGTTGGCAAGACCGGCAAGCTATGTCATCTTTGAAGTTGGAGGTATCGGCGATGGCAACCATGAACCTGTCTCTGCCCGACCCCGCACGGCTGTGGGTCGAGGCGCAAGTCAAGAGCGGGCAGTACCACACTGCCGGCGATTATGTCTTGGACCTGATCCGTCGCGATAAGGAATATCAGCATCGTCGCGAAACCCTGGTCGCGGCGCTGATCGCGGGCGAGGCCAGTGGCCCGTGCGAGCGGACGCTCGGCGAGATCTGGAATACCGTGAAGGCACGGCACGGACTCGATGTATGAACTGTCGCAGGCCGCGGCCGAAGACATCGAGGCGCTCCTCGACCGCTCAATCATCGATTTTGGCCCCATCCAGACCGACCTGGCCCGACACGTGCTGGGCATCGAGGCCGAGGCCATCGAGTTGCTGGAGACCCAACACCAGCGCGTAGGGCGGAACGCGCTAGCGGTTCCGCCATTCCGGTGCGTGGATGATCGCTGGAATCAGCGCCGTTACGCGACCGTCAGCAAGTCGGTTGATACGCCATGGTGGTTTGCGGCGGCGGCCAGTCCAGTGTCGAAAGTAACGAGGCGCGTCCCCAAGCGGAGGCATACGGCGAGATGCAATGCATCGCCGGCTCGCAGCGCAATCGCGCTGTGATCAGACATTCCGCGAAATGAGCAAGGGCTCCTCGCCGCAGGAGGACAAGTAGGTCTTGGCCGCCGACGTGCCGGCTTCCCGAATCAGGGCGGCCACCAATAATGAGGTGTCGAGATAGCGACGCATCAGAAACGCGCGTCGGCCCGGATGTTGCCCACAAATTGACCGGCAGCGGCGCCGACATGCATCGGTTGCCCGTCGACGAATGCGAACAGCTCGGCTAGATCGAAGTGCGGAAATCGGGCAGCGGGTTCTGCCACAATGCGCGCGATTGCAACACCGCGCCGTGTAATGATGACCTCTTCGCCCGCTTCAACTTGGGCCAACACGGCAGACAAACGCGCCTTCGCCGCCGCCACGCTAAGTGTTTGCATTAGTACCTCCAGACGAGTTGGTCATCTGACTATATCACGACGATGGCCAATGTCGTGCGCCGCGACTTTTCCTTGGTCCCCGCTTGTCGGCGGGGGGCGGAACGCGCCAGCGGTGCCGCCGGTTGCGTGGCGTCGTGTTGGCGCTTGGCGGATCGCCCTGCGGGCATCCGGCCTACGCGGTGGCGCTCCCGGCGGGCGCGTGCGCGACCATGCTCACATATCGGACGGCACGTAGACATAGGCCGGCGGCACCCCGGCGCCGACGATGGCGAACTTCTGGGAACTCCAGTAGCCGCCGAGGTTCACGGTCTGCCCCGCCGGGAAGGTGCCGACCCGCACCTCGTTGCCGGTTACCTCAAAGCTGCCGGTCCCCGGGGGCATCACCAGCCGAACCTGGCAGGGCGTGGTCTCGCAGGTCCCGGTGTCGCCGGGCTTGACCGTGATGGAGATGACGCCGGTCGGTTGGTTGGCCGACGAGGCGCAGCCGGCGAGGGCGAGCGCGGCAATGACGGCCGCCAGGGGCCGCGCGCCGGGCCGTGCGGCCGGGTAAGGGTGCAAGGGGGTTGGGGTCATGTGGGCTTGCTCCGGGTCTGGTTTCGCGGGCGGGAGGCGGATTGACGGAGGCGCTTGCGGCGAAAAGGCGGAGGCGCTTGCGGCGAAATGGCGGAACCGCCTGCGGCGTTCCGCCCTACGGGGTCCGCCCCTCGCCCGGCCCCCGGGGGGCTCAGGTCACTTGTCCGGGATCACCGCGGCACCGGCGGCGCCGGTTGCCGCATCCATGGCCCGCGCCTTGGCGGCGTCTTTGCCCGCGTCCGGCGTCTGGGGTGCGTCCATCCCGTCCTTCTTCTCGATCGCCTTTTCCTCCCGGACCTGGGTCTGGTCCTGCGACTCCGCGAAGGTCGCTTGATCCAGGAGTTTTTCCGACTGGTTCTCCGCCCGGACCAGGGCGGTCCCGGTCAGGGCCAGGCTGAAGCAGGCGGCAAGGACGGGCACTGTGGGGCGCATGGTCTGACTCTCCAGGGTGGTGTGGCAGGCGCCGCCGACCCCGGCCGTGCGCGGCCCGGTCAGCGGGTGGATCGTCCCATATTAGACCATAGCGCCGCGCACACACAAAAAGGCCGCGGGGGTCCGGTGAGGGACCCCCGCGGCCGCGGCGTGCGGGAGCGTTCGCGCGGGTGGCGGCGCGGTGCTCAGCAGGTCTTGATGCCGAACAGGGTGTAGGCCGGGCACCAGCCGATCGCGGCGGTGGCCAAGGGGACCACGCCGATCCAGCCCCAGACGGGGAGGGTGCCCATGAGGGTCAGGGCGATCAGGGCGAGGCCGACGACGGCACGGATGGCACGGTCGGTGCTGCCGACGTTCTTGGTGAAATTCATGAGTATGTGCTCCAGGGAGTTGGGTGTGGGTCGACCCCGTGGACCGGGGATCCCGCTCAGACTACCCGCGGCAACGCCCCGGGTCAGTGACAAGGTCACAGGGGGCCGACCTGCAGGCGCGCCAGCGCGGCGGCGTCGCGGACCTCCAGCGTCGAGCGCCCCAGCCGCACCAGCCCGGCCGCTTCCAGGCGCTTGAGATGGCGGGAGACCACCTCCCGGGCGGTGCCCAGTTCCACCGCGATCTCCTGGTGGGTGGCGGCGATGGGGGCGCCCGGGTCGGCACTGGAGCGCCGCAGCAGGAAGTCCGCCAGGCGCCGCTCGATGGGGCGGAAGGCGAGTTCCTCCATGCGGGTGATGACCTCGGTGAGGCGGCTGCCCAGGTTGGCGAAGACGAAGCGCCGGAAGGCCGGGGCCTCCTCCAGGGCGCGCTCGAAGACCGGTTTGGTCAGGGCCAGTACCTGCACTGCGGACTCCGTGAAGCCCTCGGCCGGATAGTCGTCGCCGCCGAGGATGCAGCAGGTCGTGAGCACGCAGGCCTGACCGGGCCGCACCCGGTACAGCACCGCCTCCCGGCCGCCCTCGCCGATGACCTGCACCCGGATGCTCCCGGCCAGCATCAGCACATAGTTGGCGCACTGGGCGCCGAAATGGAATATCTGCTGGTCTGGTGGGAGCGCGAGTGTGCGCGCGCCCGCCAGCAGGGCGCGGGTGGCCGGGTCGCCGGCGGCGAGGGTGGGGAAGAGTTGCGGCCAGGAGGGTTCAGTCATCGTAAATCCGGCGATCACTCACGCCAAGACGCCAATAAAGACAAAAAGATACATTCCGTAGCCGGGCCTTGATCATCGTTGCGGCCAGGTCCCGGCCGGGCCTTGGTCTTCATTCCGGCCACCGGGCATCGTAGGGTGGACAAGCGCAGCGCAGTCCACCAGCGGCGGCGCGGGATTCGGTGGACTGCGCTAGCGCTTGTCCACCCTACGGCCGGAACCATGATCAAGGCCTCCCGGCCGGAGTCCAAGGCTCAAGCCTAAGAGGGACAGGACCAAGGCTGAAGCCTTGGACTCCGGACGGGGCCTGCCACCCAGGCTCTCAGCCCGCCGGCGGTGCGGCCCCAGGGCCGCCCGCGGCGCCCGCCGCCAACACCTGCCGCACCCGCTCCACCCGCGCCTGAAGCCCCGGGTCGCGGGGCGCCGGGCCCAGCAGGTACCAGGCGCGCAGCAGGTCGGCGGCGCCGCGCAGGCTGTCGGTCTCGCCCTCGCTCATGCGCTCGGCGAGCCGGCTGACCTGGAGCCGCAGCCGCTCCTGGGCCAGGGCCGGGGGGGATTCCACCCCGGCGGCGACCTCCAGTTCCAGACAGAGGCGTGCGCGCCGCTCGGCGTTGGCCTGGCCAAGGTCGCGCAGGGCCGCCAGACGCGCCGGATCGGCCGCGGCCGCCAGGGCGGTGTGCCACCGCGCATTCAAGGCCTCCTGCTGGTTGCGTTCGGGCAGTTCCGGCAGGCCGGACCAGTGTTGCCCGGCCAGATCCAGGTCGGGCGGGGGGGCCGCCGGGTCCAGCAGGCCCTGCTCCAAGTCCTCGCACAGGGCCGCCCGGCGCACCAGCAGGTCCAGGACGGCGCGTCCGGCGGCGTCCTCGACCTCCAGGCGGCGCTGCTGCAGGCGCTCGCGCGCCTCTTGCCAGCGGCGGCTGAGCGCGGCGGCGGCCGGCCGCGGGACCGGCAGGGACTCGGCGTCGCGCCAGCGCTGCTCGAAGTCGCGCAGGGCCGCGGCCAGGCGGCGCGGGTCGTCCTCACCCGCGGCGCACGCCAGGGCCTCGTCGCACAGGGCCTCGCGGGCGGCCAGGTTGGCGGCCAGTTCGCCGCGCTGCGCCTGGTACTGGGCGGCGCGGCGCTCGAAGACGGCGTCGCAGGCGGCGCGGAAGCTGGCCCACAGGCGGTTTTCGTCGCGTTGCCGGGCCGGCACCGTGGTGTACCACTGGTGCTGGAGGTCCTTGGTCTCGTTGATGGCGGCCTCCAGGTCCGGCTGCTGCGCGAGGGTGCGCACGCGCTCGATCAGGTCCCGCTTGAAGGACTGATTGTGGGCACGCTCGGCCTCAATGCGGCTGTCCATGGACGTGATCGCCTGGTGGAACCGGCGCTCCAGCCGACGGCGCTCGCGCGGCTCGCAGGGGCCGATCAGCGACCAGGCGTGCCGGACCTCGCGCCCCGCGTGCAGCAGGCGCTTCCAGTCCACCCGCTCCCAGTCGACCTGGGACAGGAAGTCCTCCAACTGGCGGCACACCTGTTCGCGGGCCGTGCGGTTGCCCTCCTGTTCCGCGGCCTGGGTCTCCAGCAGCGGGCGCACGCGTTCGGCGACCGCGGCGGCACCCTGGTGGAAGCGCTCCCACAGGGCCTTGTTGGCGGGGGAGCCGGCCCGCTCCACCTCCTGCCAGTCGGTCTTGAGGACGTGCAGGCGCTCGGCCACCGCCGCCAACGGGAGGTCCTGCCCGCGCAGTGCATCCATGGCGGCGCACAGGGACTCGCGGTGTTGGTCCGCGCCCCAGCGGCGCCAGTGTTGCAGGTCGCGCAGGCGCGGGCTCAGGGTGCGCAGGCGGGCGCTCAGTTCCGCGGTGGCGCCCTTAGGCAGGCCGCTGGTCGCGATCAGGTCGAGGGCGGCCTGGAGGCTCTGGTGGATGGGGTCGGCCTTCTTGAGTTCGCCGGCCTCCACCAGGGCGGCGAGCGCGTCGATGCGCGCGGGGATCTCGGCCAGGCGTTGTTCGGCGTGCCGCCGCTGGGTCAGCAGCCGTGCCTGGAGCCGGTCGGCCAGGGCGGTGAAGGCGGCGCAGGGCGCGGCCCCGTCGGCCGCGGTGGCCAACCCCTGGGCCAGGGCTCGCCCCTGCGCAATCAAAGTGTTGGTATTGGGCAGGTCCAGCGGCTTGGATTCCTTCAGGAGTTGTTCGGCGCGGGCGGTGGCGCTGCGCAGCCGCTCGTGCTGCCGACGGCGCTCGGCCAGGGCCTGCCCCGCGCCGTCCGCGGCCTGCAGGTGCTGGTTGAACCGTTGGTCGAGGCCGCGCTGGTCACCCTCGGGCAGTGACTCCAGGGCCGTCCAGGCGGCGCTGAGACGCGCGCGCGCCTCACGGATCTGCGCCTCGTCGTCCAGGGTTGCGATCCCCGCCGCCTCGGCGATCAGGGCCTCGCGCCGGGCGCGCAGCGTCGCGCGTGATTCCTGGGCCGCGAGCGCGGCGGCGTTGGCGGCCCGGTAGGCGGCGTCGGCGGCGATGAAGCGGGTGCGGGCGGCGGCATAGCGCGCGTGCCAATCGGCCGGGGCCTGATCGGCGAGCTGCGCCCACTGGCCGTCCAGGTGTTCGAGCAGGGCGCGGTCCTGGGTCCACTGCTGCAGGTGGCCCAGACGCTGCGCCCGCTCGCAGAGGTCGGCACAGAGGGCCGCGATGCGCCGGGGCTCCTCGTCCTGCTCGATACAGCGCCGCAGCTTCTCGCGTGCCGTGCGGTAGACCGCCTTGTCCTTCTTGCCGATCTGCCGGGACACCTGCTCCAGGCCCGCCCGGTCCTCCAGCCGGGCCACCGCCGCGCCCCGATTGGCCGCGAGCGGGTCGTGCAGGGTGCAGTACACCAGCACCGCGGGCTCGGCGATCCGCTCGATGGCGGCGCGGCGGACCTCGGCGTCCGCACCCTTGCGCGCCAGGTGTTCCAGGAGCCGCTGGTCGATGACCCCGGCGAGTTCGGCCAGCCGCTCCTCCCGCGTCGGCCCGGCCGCGTCGGCCCCGGCCAGCAGGCTGCGGTAGCGCGCGTCGGCGGTCTCGCGCACCTGCGCGTCGTCATCCTCGCCGCAGATGGCGCGCAGGTGCGCAAGGCTTGCCAGGCGCCGGATGGCATCGAGCCGCACGGCGCGCTCGCCGTTGCCCAGCGCCAGTTCCAGGAGGTTTTCCGGAGGCGCTTTCTTCTCGATGGCCTGGCGCGTCTTCTTCAGAAAGCGATCGAATAGCATCTGCAGTCGTTCCGCGGCGATGTTCCTAGCCGGGCATTGTACCCGAGCGGCCACCGGGGCCGCGGTCTGATGCGCGGGCGGGGGGCCGCGGGGCGGGTCAGCGCTGGGCCGGGTCGGCGCGTTACTGCGTTCACGTCAAGGTGATTTCCGGGAACTCCCATGCCAGCGTAGGCATCGGTAGGGTGGATAAGCGTAGCGCATCCATCAGCGACGCTTGGTGGATGCGGCGCGATCGAGCGCTGTGCCCGGTCTGCAAGGTCCTCGTGCGCGCCTTATCCACCCTACAAGCTGCCGTTACGTTAAGCCCCGCGGCCCAAGCGCCTGGAGTCCAAGGCTTCAGCCTTGGAGCGCGCCAAGGCTGAAGCCTTGGACTCCACGCGACGCGACCGCGGTCGGCGAGCGCGTCTTAACCTGAGTGGCAGTAGGCTGGCGCGTGCCCCGCCCGCGCCGCTGGCCGGGCGCCTACAGCGGGGCGTCGTAGAAGCCATCGACGGGGGCCGCCAGCCCCACGAACGGATTGGTGCGGCGCTCGGTCCCGAAGGTCGACATGGGTCCATGTCCGGAGATGAACCGCACCTCGTCGCCCAGGGGGAAGAGCCGCTCGGTGATGGACTCGATGAGCTGCCGGTGGTTGCCCCGCGGGAAGTCGGTGCGCCCGATGCTGCCGGCAAAGAGCACGTCCCCGACCTGGGCGAGCCGCCCCGCGGCGTAGAAGAAGACGACATGCCCTGGCGTGTGCCCGGGGCAGTGCAGGACCTCCAGGGTCGCCTCCCCCACCTGGATGCGGTCGCCGTGGGTGAGCCACTCGTCGGGCTCGAAGCCGCGCAGCGGAGGGACGCCGAACATCTCGCACTGGCGCTCCAGCGCGTGGATCAGAAAGGCGTCGTCGCGGTGGGGGCCGGTGACCGGCAGGTGCAGGTGCTCGACTAAGTCCGCGGTGCCGCCGACATGGTCCAGGTGTCCGTGGGTGAGCAGGATGCGCTCGGGTTCGAGCTTCAATTCCTCGAGCAGGCGCAGGATGCGCGGCGCCTCACCGCCGGGGTCGATGATCACGGCGCGGCGCGTCGCGGTACACCACAGCAGGGTGCAGTTCTGTTGGAAGGGCGTGACGGGGAGGATACGGAAGTCCATGGCGGTCTCGCTTGCAGGCGGATTTGCCGCCATGGTTCCACCCCGGGGCCTGGATGTCCAGACGGGGGGCCGGGCGGGTGCGGCCTCAGCCGCGCAGGATCCGGTAGAGGCGGTCCTTCAGGACCAGTCGCTCCTTCTTCAATTCCTCGATCGTCTCGTCGGCGACCGGGATGCCCAGCTCTTCGAGCTGGCGCACGCGCGCGTCCAGGTCGTCGTAATCGGTCATCAGGTGGGCGAAGTCCGGGTTGGACGCGCGCATGCCCTCGATCTTGCCTTCCAGCTCCGGAAATTCGTGCAGGAGGTTGTGGGGTTCGCCAAGCATTTGGATCCGTTCCTCTTCAGGTTCGTGCCGGCCGCGCGACGCGGCGGTGAGTGGATGGATGGGGTCTGGTCGGTTGGGCCCGGCGGGGCCGGCAGGCGGGTTGCCGACCCGGCCTTGCGGCCCGCATCGCGGGTGCCGCTGCCGGCCGCGCCCGCGTCCCGGACGCTTGGCCTGAGTTCCCGCACCGGGGAGCGACCGCCTGGTGCCCCGCTAGTTTACAGCAGCGTGACGAGGTTGAAATAGCACGGTTTCGCGAGGGGGGCGGCTGCGGCTACTTGGTGTTGGCGTCCATCTGTTTGATCACCTCGTCGGTGATGTCCAGCGACTTGTCCAGGTAGACGACGCCGGCCTGGCTGCGCTCGACGATCATGCCCAACTTCTTCTGCTTGGCAACCACGTCCACCGCCTTCTGGGCCGGCTCCAGGACCTCGCGGCCCCGCTCCTTCTGGGCCTTCAGCAGTTCCTGCTGGAAAGGGGCGGCGGCCTTCTCGAAGGCCTCGATCCGTTTTTTGATCTCGGCCTGGCGCTTCTCGACCTGATCCTTGCTCATCAGCGCGGCCTCCTTCGCCAGGCTCTTCTGCGCCTCGCGGATCGACTGTTCCTCCGCGCCGATGGGTTTGGCCTTGGGCTCGAAGTCCTTGCGCAGTTGCTCCTGGACCTTGGCCCCCACCTTGCTCTTTTCGATCACCTGCTGCATGTCCACATAGCCGATGTCAGTGGCCTGGGCGGCGACCGGCGCCAGGGCGAGGGGTAGGGCAAGGGTCAAGAGGGACACGAGGCAGCGGCGGTTGGACATGGTGGAGGCTCCGGGGTTTGACGTGGGCGGGCGCGCCGGGGTCGGCGTGCGCACGCGGGGCTTTAGTCTGCCGTGGTGGGCAGCGGTTCTTGGCGGGCCGCTGCGGCCCGTCCGCGGCGTCGGCGCCGCTCCCTATCGACGGGGGGGCGACGGGGGGCCGACGGACGGCCGGCGAGGATTCTAACAGGACGGGCGGGCGATCCCCACGGCGCATTGCCGCGCGCCGCCCGGGTCGGCCGGGCTTCCCCCGCTTGCGTCGGCGGCCCCGCTATCGGATGCTCTGTGTCCCCGGGGCCGTGTCGGCCCTCCATGACAGGGTGGCGGCATCGTGGGTAATTCCCTCCAAGAGCAATTGTTGAAGGCCGGTCTGGTCAGCGAGCACCGGCTCAAGGAGACCCGCACGGACAAGCGCAAGACCGTCAAACAGCCCGGCGGCCGGGCCGCCGCGGCGGATGATCCGGCGCGTCGCGCGGCCGTCGAGGCCCAGGCGGAGAAGGCGCGCAAGGACCGGGAACTCAACCGCCGCCAACAGGAGGAGGCCCAGGAGCGCGCCCGGGAGAACGACATCCGCCAGTTGATCCATGCCCACCGCGTGGTGCGCGAGGGCGGTGACCTGGCCTACAACTTCACCGACGGCACCACGCTCAAACGCCTCTATGTCAACCGCGACCAGCACGCCCGGCTGGTGGACGGGCGCCTGGCCCTGGTCCGCCAGGACACCTTCTACGAACTGGTGCCGGCGGAGATCGCGCTGCGCCTGCGCGAGCGCGACGCGAGCCTGGTGCTGGTCCACAACCAGCCGGCGGTCAAGCCGGCCGCGGACGACCCCTATGCCGAGTATCAGGTGCCCGACGACCTGATGTGGTGATCGACACCCACTGCCACCTGGACTGCCCCGAGTTCGACCCCGACCGGGCCGCGGTGCTCGCGCGCACGCGCGGCGCCGGGGTGGTGGCGCTGGTGATCCCGGCCATCCACCGCGCCGGTTGGCCGGGCTTGCTGGCCCTGTGTGAGACGGCCGCCGACCTCTACCCGGCGCTCGGCCTGCACCCGGTCTACCTGGAGCAGCACCGCGACGCCGACCTCCCGGCCCTGGAGCGGGCCATCGCCGACACCCGCCCGCTGGCGGTGGGCGAGATCGGGCTCGACTACTTCGTCCGTGACCTGGATCGCGAGCGCCAGCAGGCCCTGTTCGAGGCGCAACTCGCAATCGCCCGTGCCGCCGACCTGCCGGTGCTGCTGCATGTGCGCAAGGCCCACGAGCAGGTGTTGGCGGCCTTGAAGCGCATCCCGGTACGCGGCGGCATCGCCCACGCCTTCAGCGGCGGGATCGCGGAGGCGCGCCGCTATCTAGACCTGGGCTTCGCGCTCGGCTTCGGCGGTATGCTCACCTTCGAGCGGTCCACCAAACTGCGCGCCCTGGCCGCCGCCCTGCCGCCGCACGCCATCGTCCTGGAGACCGACGCCCCGGACCTCACCGTCGCCGCCCATCGCGGTGAGCGCAACAGCCCCGAATACCTCCCGGACGTGCTCGCCGCCCTGGCCCAGGTGCGCGGCGAAGACCCGGCCTGGCTGACCGCACAGACGAGCGCCAATGCCAGGGCTGTGCTGGGCCTCCCTCCTAAGTGACCGGTGGTCAGTGTTCGGTGGCCAGCGCCGTCGGGCGGATGCCGTAGGGCGGATGCCCGCAGGGCGATCCGCCATTGCGCCGACGCCGAAGATGGCGGAACCGCTGCGCGTTCCGCCCTACGGGTCGCGCCGCGGTGCGTACCGCTAAGCAATGCGTGCCCTTCTACCCGGAGTCCAAGGCTTCAGCCTTGGCGGGGCGCCAATCCCGACGCCTTGGACGCCATCCGCACGAGCCGGGCCGGGCCTCTGATTGGTCTATCCTTTAGTACATGGCCGGCAGCAGACAGCGCGACATGAAGACCGATCCGTCGATCTATGAATACCTCTCCACCGGCGCCGAGGCGTTTCGCATCCTGAGCGGCGGTGCGACCCTGAGCGGGAGCTACCGCTTCGTGTCCCTGACGCTCAAGGGCATCGAGCGGCGCCTGGACGGCATCTTTGAACCCGAGGACCACGACGGACCCGTCCAAATCGTCGAGTTTCAGGCGCAACCGGTGGCCGGTGCCTGGTATAACCTGCTAACCAAGATCGGACTGTACGGGGAGGCGCACCCGGGGCGCGCGGTTCGGGGTATGCTGATCTTCCTGCGCGCGGGCGACGATCCCGGATTACCGCCGGGGGCCGGGCCGCCCCTGTGCTCGGTCGCGTATCTCGACGAAGTTCTGCCCGCGTGGCTGGAGCGCGAGCCGGACAACCCCTATGTCGCGGCCTTGGTCCCGCTGATCATCCCGTGCACCGAGGACCTGCGGGTCCGCGCCCCGGCGGCCTGGCAGGTGATCCGGACGGCCGCCGTGGCGCCGCCGGTCCGCGCCACCCTGGAACGGATACTCGAATTTTTACTGATGGAGCGGTTTCCACTACTCACCAACGAGGAGTTGCGCAGCATGTTGCCGGTACTGGTTCCACTGGAACAAACACGCGCCTATCAGGAGATTTTTGCCAAGGGC
>Ga0247837_1002682_pt1 | contig 32954 bp, 28 predicted proteins | sample LaCtaG_2_FD_187115 | JGI IMG/M metagenome (GOLD analysis project Ga0247837, IMG submission 187115) | Freshwater microbial communities from meromictic Lake La Cruz, Castile-La Mancha, Spain - LaCruzMarch2015_14.5m | ecosystem: Environmental > Aquatic > Freshwater > Lake | place: Spain: Castile-La...
CGGGAGGACTTGTGGGACAGGCCGAGTTGCAGTTCTGCGAATTGGGCAAGTTGCTCCTCTTCCCGCTTTGGACGCTCTGCGAAGCAGCCCATTTTCGTTTACATGAGACTTTTTTTCAAGTAGATTCAGGGACTTCTGCAATTTAAGCCGCCTAGAGACTGTTTTAGAGACATTTCCTATAGTTAAGAGCACTTTTCTATCCCATTCTGCGAAAAATTCAACCGAAATGAAGTGAATTGTGACTAAATTGGCAAGTAAATGTAAGAAAAGGATGGAAATTCACAGTGAATTCAGTAGTTTAATATAGGGATAAGATTCTAAGTTTAAAATATACGCTAAAAATCAGACTTTTGAGGGAATTTATCCAAAAAAGGCATCAAGTTCCTCTACAAGTCCAAAAAATATCCACACGCCCCAACTTCTCGTTCCCAAGCCATAGACCTCTCCAATTCCCCTAGTCAATCATTCTCCACCTGCACAGTCGTAATTGTTCACCATGTTAGGTGTGGCTCTACTGCTCCTCGGCGCTGCTACTGCCCAAGTGGACGACTCCCGAGCGCTAGTGTGTCTGACGCTCACCAAGCTTCGTCTGAACGAGGACCAAGAGCAGGTGGACAAGTTCATGGACTCCTGTCCCTTCGCAAGACCTGACGTGCACAATAGAGTGCTGACGGACATGCTGCTGACGTGCTATGAGCATATCACGAATGCCACAGTGCAGGCTGTGGCCGCCCAACTCGAGTCCTTCCAGCTGAGTGAGGATCTGAGGGCTTTGGTGCCGCTGCCCAGCGCACCTTTCCAAAGTGAGGAGGAACTGGATGTACCTGCGGAGCGCAGAGTTCAGTTTTCCCTTGTGGTGGAGAGAGCTAGGAAAATCCAGCAAGAGATGGAATACAACGCCATCCAGGACAGCTGGTACAGTGGGAAAACAGGCCTACTCTACACGCTTGGTGTATTCGCCCTCTTCGCCTTGGGCCTTATCAAGCTCTTCAGAAGTCTTGGGAAGAACGCCAAACGGGCGAAGAAGACCAGGTAGTATAATGGAGACCGGCAGTCGCTCTTTAGAAGCTACTGAGGAGCGACAGGAACTGCTGGATATTTACAGTAAGGAAATGCTGCTTTCCAGCCTGCCACTGGTCGTTTCGGACGTTTTCCCTGCTTATCGCCCGAAGCGGAAGCGCAAAGGACTGAAGCCAGAGCCCAAACTCAACTTTCCGCCACTGACGAGTCAGCAGCGGCTCGCTACTTCCCCCTACGCCCTGGCCTGGAGCCAGCGCACTCTGGAAAGGCACTTCCAGGTCTTCTTTCGCTCGGAAAAACAAGTCTGCAGGGTCAAAAGCTCGAGTCTGGACCCACTCTTTCGCAAGGCTAATTAGGCTTTTTGCTGTAAAGAACCGCTGGGAGGGGCTTGGAAAGGAGAAATGTAGGGAATTGATGAGAGGCAAATCACTTAATTAGCAGATTTATTGTCTTGAAGACGCAGAAATCGTGAAAAGGCTCAAAATAGCTTATAATTTATTTAATTTGCACTTTTCTGCGAAGTTTTGCTAAATTTGAGTTATTTTGCCTTTGAATTTGAGTAAATAATAGTCAAATGGACCCATTTCTGCTTGAAAACCGACTAAAAGCATTTTGTGCATTAACAACTGATATTTTCCTTTACTTTTAGGCCATACAGCTGCAATAAAGCCAACAAAAGAAGAGAAATTCATGTTTTGCAGGCGATTATAAGGCAATTTCGCTAGTAAGGTAGTCTGTTTCGTGCAATTTCCCCACTTCAAGCTATCTCTATCCTTGTAAAAAGTCCCAATCAGCCTTCAACCCATCCAAAAGTCCTTAATTTCCATTCCCTTCCCTAGTGTTCAATTCTAAAGCTATGAAAGCCGCGGAGCCCGACCTTCGTTCCGTGTTCCTCAGCACCGCTCAAAGCCTGACCTCTTCCAAGGCCTCCAGCGCCTCAGTCCTGCCTCTGTCCTGCACCTGGCTAGTGTGCCACTGTCTGAACCAGGTCCGCAGACTGATAGGACAGGACCCTGTGCGGAAGTCTCTGAACGACCTGTACATTAGCTTGGAAAAGGACATCCGCGAGGACGAAGTGCAGCCGGGCGATTTGGTTTTCTTCGAAACAGTTGGGCCTAGGGAGCTGTTCAACGTGGAAGTGGTGCTGAGTGGGCGCGAGACCATCAGTGCCTGGCAGGGCAAAGTGCAGTTCTGTGCGTCTTATAAGCGTGCCTTTGGCTTTCAGGTCCAGTGGCACTTTAGGAGCATTGGGAGGTGGCTGCAACGCAGTGCGGATATTGTGAGGATTAGGACTACTTTCAGAGGGTTTAGAGCTGCGCATACGTTCGTCGTGACGACGGGTAACAATTCGACCTTGGTGCAGCAGGCTTTGGAAGGATGGGGGTGGAAAAAAGTCCCAACCCAGGCAGCCAGTGGGCTAATCTGGACCCAAACCACCCGGCAAGTGGAGTTCAGCAGTCTCAAAGAAGGCACTCAGCTGATCAACCACATCCCCAAGCTGCACCTAGTGTTCACCACCAAAAAGTCCATGCGACATGCGACTAAAGCCATAGCGAACTTCCCTGTGCCTGTCACTTTCGACCTGTCGGACCCCTTTGATTATGCTGCTTTTATGACTTATGGGGATTCGAGTGCGAAGTGGATATTGAAGCCGTTTGCGCTTAATCAGGGAATTGGCATTTCGCTGGTTACGAATGCGGGTCTGTTTCGCAGGGATTTGCAAAACGGAACTGAAAGTCGAGCCAAGGTCGTCCAGCTCTACATCGAGCGTCCCCTCCTCCTCAGCGGCTGCAAGTTCGACATCCGCTTCTACCTCCTCATCGCGCGGTGCAAGCCCCTGCTTTTCCTGCGCTACGAACAGTACTACATCCGCCGTTCCCTGAACAAATACAGTCTCCACTCCTCCAACCTCCTCACCCACCTCACCAATGCGCACCAACAGAAGGGCCACCCGGACTTCGCTACGAGGAAGGAAGACAGCATTTGGTCGAAAGTGCAGTTTCAGGAGAAACTGGGGTCTGCGTTCACGGATAAGATAGAGCGGGGGATGGTGGAAACCCTGGGGAAACTGATGGGCAGTGTAGGGGGCAAGGTGGAGCAGCGGCTTGGGAGCTTTGAACTGCTGGGGTTTGACTTTATGCTGGATGACGACCACCGCTTGTATCTGATTGAAGCGAATGTGAACCCTGCAATTTACACAGATACTAAGGTCCTTTCCACCGTTATTCCCCGGCTTATCGCTGACACGCTTTCAGTGGTAAAGCGCCTCCACGAGGGAGACTCCGCCTACCTCGCCAACACCCTTTACAAGCCTCTGCTCCCTAGCTGATCTAATAATGGCAAGCGAATCCTTCGAGAGCAAACTGCAGACTGTGGGGCACGGCCTGGCCTGGAATCGAGACATCCTGCGAGTGCTGCAAAGGAAGCACCCGCAGTTCGTGGAGTTGATGCAGATATTTGAGGAAATACTGGGGAATTTGATGGTTTCGGTGGAGGCTTTGGGCAGGAAAGCTGCCTCTGGGGAGTACATATCGGTGCTGGTGGCTGAGGAGTATATAGCTGCAGTGAGGAGTTATAACCAAGAATTGGTGGATGCGATGGAGTATTGGAAGACGATCACTTACCTGGCGCCGGATGATGAAAAGGAGCTAAAAATACTCACGTCCAAGTTTTCAGCTCTGAGTCTTCTCCTGCCCTACAGCAGTTCCCAGCCGCCCTCCGACCTATTCTGCCTCAGCCGAGAAGACCTGCGGTGGCAGGCCTTATCCCTAATCACCAAGTACGTGGAAGCCACCAACCCCACCGCACTGGAAGACTCCATCAACAAAATGGTCAAAATGATGCTGATCTCCAGTGCCTTTTTATCGAAAGGACTGGAGTACTCAGGGACAATGATGAGGAATATAATGACTGGGACCGGGGTGTTGTACTACGGCTTGAGGCCGGAGGAAGCGGCAAAGCAGGCCAAAGCCTCAGCTGCTGCGCCCACTATTGAATTCGCGAGGAAACTGTGGGGAATCAATGAAAGTCAACTCGCGTCTTCCGTGTTCGACTCCCTGATCCTCAACATCCCAGTGAGTCTACTCATCTACTTGCCCAGAGTCGCTGACCATGTCACCAAGGAAAAGGCCTCTCAGATCTTCCTGACAGCCAAGCAAATCGCGAGTTCCAGCGGCTTTGTGCTGAGTCCGGAGCCGCACAGTCGGCGGATCCCTGTGCGAGTCATAAGTCCTTTTCGCATTCCTAAGCTGAGGCCTGCGTCTTCCACGTGGTCATTTTGCTGTGGGGCGAGGGACAGTGTGACAGTGGTTTCCGGCATCTCCGACAGCCTCATATTTCACATCCACGGAGGCGGGTTTATCAGTATGTCCAGTAGGTGTCATGAGAACTATACCAGGAGATGGGCGATTCAGACCTCGGTCCCGGTGTTGTCAGTGGACTACCGCTTGGCGCCGGAGTTTCCCTACCCTGCAGGCCTGGACGACGTGTGGCAGGCGTACGTGTGGACAATTAAGCACGCACGTGAGCACTTAGGTAAAGACTAAGCAGGAATCGACCCCAGGCGGATTATCTGCGCTGGAGACTCCGCAGGCGGGAATTTAGCCTTAGCGATGTGCATCCGAGCCATACAGACAGGTGTCCGCCCTCCCCATGGACTGCTCCTCGCCTACCCTGCCCTCAACCTCAACATGGAAAGTGCTTCCCCCTCCTACCTGCTCAGTCTGGAAGACATGGTTCTGTCCCACTCCATGCTGCAGTTGTGTCTCACTCACTACCTCCGTCCAGGCTGCGACCCAAAGACCGACCCCCTGCTCTCTCCCCTCGTAGCCAGCGACGCTACTCTTCGTCTGCTGCCTCCAGTGCGTCTAATAGTAGGCGCAAAGGACCCTTTGAAGGACGACTGCATGCGGCTTGCAGACCGCCTACTGGGCCTTGGAGTGAATGTGGAGATGAAAGTGTTCGAAGGGATGCCGCATGGAGTCCTCAACTACGACGTCAAGTTCGGTCTGCCGGAGGCCAGGCAAATGGTGGACGCTGGCACTCAGTACCTCAAGGACCTGCTAAGACTGGCGAATTAGCGATGTAAGCAGGGCAATAGAAAATAGGCGAAATATGCGAGTGTGCGAGTGGCTCACGCTGTGTCTTTTTCCCAGAAAGCGTCCGGCTCAGATTTGCCCGGACTTGTCCTTGTCCATCCCGGAATCAATAATACAGGTCGAGTGTCTGAATGGAGTGCTGCCTTCCAGTCACAAAGGCAAAACAGTTTACCGCAAACGGACCAAAATCTACAGTCTGTCCAGTCCCTACAGAAGCATCAGCCGCGCTCCTTCAGTGGCTCTTTCCCTCCTAGTGCAGCCCAAGCGAGGCCTAATTCGGCACATTTCCCCCACTATCCCCCACTCCGCCCTCGTGTATTCCCCTGAAAGTGAGGACTTCTCCCACTCTCGCAGCTACACTATGGGAGACGTTTCGGGACTGGAGCCAGATCTGCAAGTCAGAGGGAAGAAGTGGTCTGCTGAGACTAGAGACTAATAAAGGCTGAAAACACTCACTAGCAGTGGGTCTCTGTAAGTACTCAGGCTTATAGGACAAGGAGGGTGCTTAGAAGGCAGTTTGGCTGGTAATCGGGTCACTTAAATAGCGATTTTGTGACCTTCAGGCGGAGAACTTGCTTTTATCTTCTTTCGAAGTTCTGGAAGAGATGCTTTTTTGATTAATTTAGTATGATCTCGCTTCAAAATGACAAATAAAGCTGAAATTCGTCATAAGATTCAGGTGGTAAATGGAAATAGCGACCTGAAGCCTGGAAAATGCCAAAATTCTGTTTTAAAAGCTACGTAATTAGCCTATTTACGGATTTTCTCTATGATAGTTTGGGAGCTAGCACAGAGAATGCAAATTGAGCATTTATTTCCTCTTTCCACTCGCTTAGTATAAAACCCCCTATTTATATTCGAAGCCGGACAACCCTGGGCAAAAGCATGTGCTGAAGTTGCAAAATCACTAGATTTCGACAGATTTAGCTCACTAAATTGTCACTTCGTCTGCTAGAAAAGCCACTGTCTTTATCTCCGACCTCTCTTTGTCAGTTACTCTCAACAGCTCCTGCTCACTTTTTACAACTAATAGCAGCTCTACAGTCCAAATTCCTTAGTTTCTCCCTTTATTCGCAGGCTTTCCACCCCTTTCCAACTCCTCCACTGCAAACTCCTGAAAGTCCCTTACTCCTTCTCAACTGCCTAATTTCCCCCACACTCACTTCTGCCCTATTACAATAATAGGCAATGGGCTGTGTCAAGGCAAAACCCAAGGCTACAAAGGTGCAGGAAGGCGAGTTCTATGCTGTCCCGACAGTGGCTACTTTACCACACGAATTGGAGCAAGTGGCGGAACTGCCGATCAGAGCAAGGAACGACGACGCAGACCTCCTGTCCTCAATTGTTCTGTTTGTGCAAGGAAAGGACCTGCCAGTGAGTGCAGCCGCTCACAGTCAAGTGCAGGCCGTTCTATACAGGACTACCGAGGAAGGGTACATTTCACGTAGAGAAAAAACCAAACTCGGGCAAACTGAGAACGTGAAAAGTGCGGAAAACCCGCAATTTATCGCTCCTTTTCGGACAACTTACAGCTTTGAGGAGCAGCAAACTGTATTTCTCATGCAGATTCAGGTAGAAATAATTGAAACGTCGCAGAAAAATCGACGGGTTTCCCTAGGGTCTGCAACTTTCAGCATACATGAACTGGTCTGTGCGCCTACTCTCAGTGTCACAAAGGCACTGGGTGTAGGGGCGAAGCGAGGTACTGGACTGGTCACAGTCACTACTGAGAGCTGTGTGGACACTAGGCAGACTGTGGCTATTGCGTGGACTCTGACAGTGCCTGGTAGTGCGGCGGGGCAGCTGTACCTCAGAGTCTTTAGGAAGCATGCGCAAACGGAGCAGTTTATCCCTGTCTATGAGTCCGAAGCGCTGGGAGTTGCCCCATATCGCTGGAAAAGGTTCGAACTCGCGACTTATCAAAGCACCCAAAGCCAAGACTTCCCGCTCCTAATCGAAGTGCATAGGCCTGGGAAAGGCGGCAAATTGCTAGGGTCGGTTTTGACAGATATCGCAGAAGTGAAATTCCGAGGTACTGACTTTCGAGCAGATATCGAGGGAATGGAACTGGGAATCAGCGAAATGGCGATCCAGGAAGACCCCGGCTTTTTGGACTATATCTTCGGCGGCTGCGAAGTTTCCCTCCTAATTGCCATTGACTTCACAAAGTCCAACGGACAACTAGGAGACCCAGGCTCTCTGCATTACCAGGAAGGCGCCAAGGTGAATGAGTACATGCAGGCTATTTCCGCAGTAGGAGATATACTGCAGTACTACGATAGTGACAAGAAGATCCCGGTCTTTGGCTTCGGGGCGAAGTTGCCGCCCAGTTTCACACATGTGTCGCACTGCTTTGCTTTGAATGGCAATATCTTCGACCCGGAAGTGCAAGGCATCGAGGAAGTCGTCTCTGTGTACCGCAAGTCCTGCCAAGACGTGCATTTCCACGGCCCCACCATTTTCTCCCACATTATCCACATGACTGCAGAGTGCGCAGCCCGTGCACAGGTGACTCAAGACAACCAGCGGTACTTCCTGCTCCTCATCATCACTGACGGAATCATCAACGACATGGAAGCCACTGTGCATGAAATTGTGGAGGCCAGCAGTCTGCCGCTCAGTATCATCATCGTGGGAGTAGGCAACGAGGACTTCTCCATGATGAAAGACCTGGACTCAGACGACAAAAAGCTTGTGTCCAGGACTAGCAAGAAGACCATGGAGCGCGATATCGTGCAATTCGTGCCTTACCGCCTGCTCAAAGACAACCAAATGAACCTAGCCAGAGAGGTCCTCTACGAAGTCCCCACTCAACTCATCAGTTATATGACTCAGCATGGCATTAGGCCTGGCTTGCCCAAGGGACAGCAGCTCTTTATGGACTCGTACAGGCCGCTTCCCGCGGGAAATACGAAATTCACCCCATTTGATAGCCTGAGGGAGCAGTTTGTAGCGGATATGGAGGCTGCAGGGTACGATTTAGCCACGATTCAGGACCTATTAGCTGAGGGAATCCTCGCTTCCGAGTCTCCATATGTATCAGAAATGCTGGAATTACTGCCCAAAGCCTCTCGTCTGCCCACACTCAAGTCCTCGCTGCGCAAGGAAAAGCGCTGCAATACGCACACTAAAACAGTGCGGATAGAGACGGAGAAGAAGCTGTGTAGGGTGTGCTATGTGGAGGCTATTGAAGTAGTGCTGTTGGAGTGCGGGCATAGGGCGATGTGCCAGAAATGCGTGGAAACGCTTAAAGAGAAAGTGTGTCCTTTGTGCCGGCAGCCTATTGCGCGCTGGGTGAGAACATTTGATACTTAATAGATATGGTGGGCCTGTGTTGGAGCAGGAAAGAGCTGGGAAAGAGGCAGAAAAGGACAGTTCTTCGAATCGTCTGTGTGAATATAGCGAAATTACAGCTTTCCGCGAGCGATTTCCCCCAATTTTACTTCAAAACTAGCTAAATAGTGCTTTTCGGCCGCTGTTTGCCTATAAATACTGCTAAGTAGCACTCTGCCAACTCCAAAACAGCCATCTTGGTAACTTTCCCATTCCTAGACTTATATCGAATGGAAGTGCATACCAACTTGCCCGGGGAAGTCGTCTACACGGTTTTGGGCCCTCCAGACCACGAGACTTCCCACATGCCCCTCAACTCCAAGTCCCTTGTTCGCACTGAAAAAGCAGTCAGTCAGCAGCCCTACTCCCACATGAGTGAATTGGAGTCGAAGAGCAAAATAGTGCTGTTCGGGACGACACTCCTGCTGTTCTGCGTAGTGGCGCTGGGGGCGCACATCGTGGCCTACTTCCAGCACAGCCACTTGTCGCAAAGGGCCCTACTAGTCCACATTGTGAGTCTATTGAGCCTAGGAGGCATGGGCAGTGGCCTCACAATCGGCACTTTAGTCTTCCCTAGACTGCAGAAAAGGTGCAAATCGCTGTATTTGGCCTATTTCCTGTGTCTAACCGGCTATTTGGTCCTCGGAGACCAGCGAGTGCTTGCTTCCCTGACAGAAACCGCCTACTGGTCCTCTCATAGTGACTACACAGAGGCTCTACTGCTGTTTCTATACCTGTATATGCGCTTTTCCTACTTCCTCGGTATGGCTCTCCTCTCTGCCTACGTCCTGACCCTGTACTGCCCCCTAATGCTCGTCTATTCTCCTCAAGACGGAGTGGCCACAGCCGCCAATTGCCTCTATTTAGCCATGTACTGCCTTTGGCTCTGTTCCCAGGCCTACAACACTCAATTCCAGCCTCGAAGTGCTAATTATCGAGTGGGGAAGACTGAAAATTCGATATTTCCCCTATTGCCAAATAAGCCTTTTCCCAGCACTGGCATTAGCACTGCCACTGAAGGCCTCATTGACCTTTGCAACATCGTCACAACCAAGCTGAAATCCATCGCCTCGGGTCTCACTTCCGACCTGAAATCCCAACTAAAAGAGACTTTCCAGCACTTAGAGCAGATCAAGCACAGACTGGCGGCAGGGAAACTGCACGAAATCGACCGATTAGACCCTGATAACAGCCTGGACGAGGAAGACCGGGAGTTCATCAGGCAGCAAGTCGGCCATGTGCCAGTACTAACCAAGGGGGTAGAGCAACTGGTGGCCAGACTGATAGCTGCAAGGATACCGAAGGAAGTGAGGGCGGAGGACCTGGGCAGGGCGTTAGGACTGGACTGCAAGCTGGAAAGGCTGAAAACGGTGGTATCGGAAGTAGGCACGAACTGGGGGTTCGACATTTGGACAGTTCACAGTGAAGCCGGGCAAAGTATATCGCTGATAGGGAAGTTCCTATTCAAAAAGTGGGAGTTAGTGACAGACCTCAAAGTCGCAGAGTCAGTTTCAGAGCGGTTTTTCCATGCCTTGGAAGCCAGCTATAGGCCGAATCCCTACCACAATGCTTGCCACGGCGCAGACGTTTGTCACTCTTTTCTCTACTTTATCACTTCTTCCCGGCTGCTTCAAAGTCTGACCAGTCTGGACCTAGCTGCCTGCATTATCGCCTCGCTAGGACACGATGTGAACCACCCAGGTCTGAATAACCGCTTCCTAGTGACAAGTAAGGACAAATTGGCTATGCGGTATAATGACTCCACAGTACTGGAAAACATGCATGTGGCTCTACTGTATAAGTTAATGGAACCCGCTGAGGACAATATTCTCTCAGGACTGAAGTATGAAGACTGGGCGAGTACGCGCAAATTGATAATCGACCTAGTTCTGCACACAGACATGAGCAAGCACTTCGAGACTTTGGGGCAGTTCCGCACCCGCGTCCAGGCGCAAATAGAGCTCAGCACTGGAAGTGATAAGACACTAGTCCTGGCAATGGGCTTGAAATGCGCAGATGTCGGCCACACTGCCAAACCCTCCGATTTACACCTCAAATGGTCGGAATTAGTCTGCGAAGAGTTCTTTCTGCAGGGCGACATGGAGAAAGCCAAAGGCTACCAGGTCTCTATGTACTGCGACAGAGCAACCACTGATATCGCCAAGTCCCAGGCTGGGTTCCTTAGGAACATGACGCTTCCCTTGTATGAGGCCTGGGTGGGGTATTTGGACACAGCGGAAGTGACGGAGCAGTGCTTGGTGCAGATGGGGAGGAATCTGAAGCAGTGGGAGAGTAAGGTGAAAGTCAAGCGGGCGGGACTGATGCTGCTGTCGGGTATGGCTGGGAAGCTGGGGACTGAGGTTAGGAGGGGATTGGATCAGGCGGTGCAGGCGGAAAAGGACTGATTGATTCATATAATTGTTAAATAGATTGAAATCGTAGTGAAAAGAGCCTATAAATATGGAAATGCAGTTTTCCTACCTAATTCCATATGCATTTCGAACCTAAAAGTCGATTTAAAATAGCGATTTTAACCTAATCTTGCTTTTTCGAGTCAAACCTCTCTCCAATATCCACCTCCTTCTTATCAACCGTAAGGCGATACGCCATCTTGATGATCAATATGAACCAATAAATATGCAGTACAAGCAGCACATGCAGCATAGCTCCCAGCAAGTCCTTGCCATACATTTCCTCAGAAGGTATTTTAGTACGCCAATAAGCGACATCCATGAGGTAAAAAGGGAAAAGATAAAGTCGGGTATAGACCCAGGAAAGGACTACTAAGACACTCATAGTCCTGGTCAAGGTCTGTAGCTGGGTATCTGCTGTGGCTCGAGCCCAGTCGAGGAATAGGTCGGAGATGTCGTGGAGGAAGAGGACTAAGTGAGACACAGTCACGTAGTTCATGAAGTAGGCGAGGGATATGAGCAGCAGAGTCATGCAGTGGTGCAGGAGCATTTCCATGAAGTTGTTTTTCGGCTTGGACATCATGTGTTCAGTGAAGGAGAAGAGGTGAAGGCCGAGTTGGGTCATTAGGTAGGTGCGCACCAGAGGGAAAGTGTGGTAGGGCTGGTAGGGGAAGTCGTCGAAAACTGCGTTCATTGAGCCATGGCCGCCCAAGGCCGCAGGAAGAAACGGCGCATCCTTCGCAGCCACATACCCAAACAGCACAATAAACAGGTAATACGACCCTTTGAATACATTCTCCGCGGCTCTCTTCGCCTTTTCCTGCCTACCCACTCCCACATATTTAGGCAAAATCAGACTTTCCATAGCCTGCTGCAGAGGTTTCTTCACAGAGCCCCAAATTAGGTACACTGCCACTGCAATATAGAGAGAAAGCTTTAAATCGCTGTAATCCGGCCAGAGGTATTGCGGATTTCCACTTCTTCGCATCTGCACAATACTGTCCAAAGCCTTCAAAAAGGGCACTAAAGGGGGGAAAAGCACCACTAGGACTAGGAAAAACGCTAGTTGGAATTTGTTTGCCGTTAGACGTGTAATGAGGCGAGTAAGGAAGAAGGAATCAGGCGAGTTGGAGGTAGCAGCCATTATAAGGCCATTTAATGTGTTTTACAGTGAATCTGGCTATTACGCTTGTGGCTGGGTCAAAGCACCATACAGAAAACTGCTTTAGCTACATTAAAAGCTGTGCTCGAGTTGATGTCCCGGAGACTCCGACCCACTCTCACTCTCTTTCGCCTTCTGCTCGCCGCCATACCCCTTCAAAATATCCTCAAATAAGGGCATTTCAATGCCGTACTCGTCCAACTCCTCACACTGCAGCGCCTCCAGGAACACCACCATCTCCCGCTCCTCCATGTCCGGAATGCCCAAAGCTCTCATCCCCGCCACCAGCTTGTCAGGGTACAGAATGCCTTCCTTACTGCGGAAGACTTGGCGGACTTTGAAGCTTTTCCGCACTAATTCCGAGGCGATTAGCTCCATGAACCCGCGGACTACTGTGTTGCGTTCGCTTTCAGGCACTGAGTCGGAGTCTGTCTTTCCCTTCCCAGAGCGGTCTGTGGAGTCCTGGAGGGAGTCCTCGGTGGCGTAGGCCTGCAGGAGCTTCCGGTAAGGGACTTGGTTGAGCTGGAAGTTGAGGGAAAAGAAGAGTAGCTCCATATAGTGGAATTCCCGCTCGTCGAAGTCGAAGTCCAGTTCAGCGCTTATTTCTCTCAAGTCCTTCATATCAATGAAGCCGTGGTTGTTAGCGTCTCTGGACTGACAAAGGGCCTGGAACTGGTCCTTTGCCCGGGTCATTAGGTAGGAAATGTGCTTGTCGAACTCGCTTTCGTCGGTGGTGGAGAAGACCTCCCAGTCCTCAAGCACGCAGAACAGCTTGCCGATGACGTCTCTAATGCGCGGTTCTGAGGCCTTGCCTGTGTCGGGCTCGAGTGCGAAGCGAGCCACTAATGCACTTTCCTCCAGACTGGTGATGTTGAACGGAGGACTTCTCAGGATTTTATCCAGTTGTTCGACTTGCACTGTTTCGTTCGCGTCGAAGTTTTTACCGAAAAGCGTAGAGCCGAGTTTGTTCTTCGCTATGCGATGCAGCTGCAGTCGAAACCCCAACGCCTTGAGTATCCCCGCAAGTGCCTCTTTATCAACCGGCCCTGCAGCCTGCACAATGCTGAGCGAGTTGCTCGCAGACTGGCCCTTTTCCTCAGGGATGTAGGGCGCCACACTGTCCTCAACGTCGTCTTTGACCCGGAAAGTGCCAGCTCCTGAGGGCTGGTGGCTGTTTAAGGGCGGAGTGAGTTGAGGCTCCACTAGAGACTTCAGGTTCTGCATCACTGCGGGCTGCTCCATTGCCGCTTGCACCTCTGCTGCGTTCGTATCAACTCCCGCTTCCTTCAAAGCCTTTAGTAAGGCTTCGGCTGCTATTGCCTGTGCATTCAGCACGTCTTTGATGGCTTGCTTCTTCCCTGCGGCGAGTCCACTGATAGCGGTTCCGCACCTTTCCAAGAAGTCCACAGGGGATAGGACCTTCGGGACGTAGACTTCGCTTTTCTGCTCCTCAGCCAATACAAGCGGCTTTACCTTCTTTCCCGACTTCAACTTCAGCCTTTGCACTTCCTCTTCCAAGGCCTTATTTTGGTGTGTCAGGTCGGAAGTCCGCTGCTGGAATTTAGCGAGTTCCGCTTTGAGCTGAGTTTCACCCGCTGTGGCTTTCCTTGTCTCCTCTCTAGCCTTTTCCAGCTCTGCTTTCGTTTCCCCTTGCTCACTCTGAGCAGCTTTCAACTCCTTCTCCAAGGCCCCAGTCCTTTGCTGTGCAGTAGTCAACGCCTGTCTACACGCACTCAGTTCCGCCTCTATCGCCTTCCTTTCCTCACTCAGTTTCTGCACCAACTCCTCCACTCCGGTCAAGTCCGTGGAAGTCCCGGTCGACATCCGCTCCATCACCTCCTCCAAGTGATGTCTCAGTCTCGTGCACTCGTCGATGTACGCCTGCAGCTCGACCTCCAATTCGTTCAGGCGGGAAATGCGCACGTCTCGCTTGGCTTTGAGGGTTTCTTCTTCTTTGGCGCGGAGCTCTTGTCGCAGTTCCTTGATGCTGGTTTTGAGACTGGCAATGAGGTGTGAGGACTGAAAGCTGGAGTTGAAGCTGCGTTCCTTCGAAGTGGACTTCAAGTCCTCTAGGAAGCCGTCCTTGCGGTCGATTTCCCTCTCCATATGCAGCATCTTCGTCCTCAAACGGGTGTTTTCTTCCTTGAAGAAGTTGCTTTCCATCTTCAGAGCCAGCGTTTCCTCGTACAGTCTTTCCTTGTCGATAGCGATTCGCCGGGGTTTGAGTTTGGACAGGGTGGCGGGGTCTGGGTACAGCGGCCGCTTCATCTTATGCAGACTGCCGCTCTTGGAGGCAGGGAAGTAGCGGGAGGCGGAGACAGGCCGGGTGGAGTAGCGCTTTTCTAGCTCTGGTTTTACTGTGGCAGGTCGTTCGGCCCATAGAGATTTCTCGTCGGTCGGGGAGAGGTGTTGAAGGAAAGCCATGGCAGATTTAAGTGGCAGGACTCTATACAATGGAAAAGATATAGAGAAGGCTGGAAAGGCAGAGATTAGATAGGAAATAACCCACAAAGAACGGTAACAAGTGAAGAAATCGATGCTTTTTTTGGTTGTTGCCTTCTCAGATTATGCTAAATGTGCCTGAATATTTTCTTTTCGTTACCAGCGGTTAATAGTAGATGGCGTCCAAGCTCGCAGTCATAAGCCGGCATGTAGTCCTCTACAAGTAACCCCCACCCAGAGTCAATCGTCCCTGCTACGCAGTCATCCTAATTCGCGATGAACTCATCGAAGACGTTATCCCCGCTGATGAGTCTGTAGAGGTGGAAGAGCTAGTGCTGCAGTATATCGACTGGAACCCTATCAACATGGAGCAACTCTATGTGTCGCCCGGGATGGTGGACTTCAATATCAGAAGGAACAGAGAGTGGGAAAGTCGGGAAACGCTGACGAAAGCCGCAGTTTCAGGCGGAGTTACTTTGTGCGTGGAAGAAAGGACGCTGGAGGAGTCAGATCGGCCGGAGTTCGGCCCGCTATACTGCGATTTGGGCTATACAGCTATTATGGACCCGAGTTTGGTCCTGTCCGTAAAGCTCGAAAACCACCCTGACGCCTTAGGACTGAAAGGCTACATGACTCCTCAATCGGACACCATAGGTGCTCTGCACGACCTTAGACACTGGTTCGAAACCTCCAATCGCTTCGGCTTGCCTTTGCTGCTAGACCCCGCCTTTCTGGAGGACAAGGTCCTGTACCTGGCTTCTCCCTGCCGCTTGCTGCCCTTACAGCAGCGCATTGCAGCCCAGGAGTTCTCAGAAGTCTTCGGAGGTGCCTTCGCGGAGGAAGACTTGGTGGAGGGGAATTCCGAGGAGGAAGGGGAGGACAGTAGTGACAAAAAGGACAGTAAACGTGCAGAACGCAGTTTTACCAGTCCCAAGGTAAGTCTGAGACGAGTGAATTCTCGACAAATCACTATTGGACACCCTTCCGGGGAGGTCAGTGGGAAGAACATTCACTCAGCGCTGGAGGAGAAGATAAAGGAAGACGTGGGGAAGATGGAGACGCTAGTGAGTGCGGAGGTGGCGGCTTATAGAGGTATGGGCAGGACTGTGTTTAGAGGCGCCCTCACCAGGTCTCAGTCCCTGTCTGATGCAACGACCACTGGACCCAAAGCAAAAAAACGTCCAGGGGCGCTGCAAATGATATCTGAAAAGCCGCACACGGATGCGACTTCCGTCTATCTGAACCAACTGACTCTCTACCCGCATACTATGGAGCTGAAAGGTGTTAAGCGAATTATCCGCGCACTGAAGGAGGCTCCATGTCGAGTGCACATCACTAACCTCTGCTCTGCCAATGCAATCGCCTACATCCGGAAGTCCAAAGAAGAGGACAAAGTCCAGCTAACCTGCGAAACCTGCCCCCACTTCCTCTACTTCACAGACCAGTCCATCCACGAGGGCGACACCCGCCTCAAGAACTTCCCCCCCATCCGCAACAAGTCCAACTGCAACTTCCTATGGGAACTTGTCACTATGAACACTGTGGAGGCTGTCTGTTCCCAGCACGTCCCCATCCCTGCGGAGCTCAAGTTCAAGCCCAATTTCCGCAAGGCGATGCCGGGGATATGCGGACTGGGGTGCACTTTGCAGGCTTTGTGGACACTGCTCAAGCGGCCGTTTACGGATATGAGCACTTTTGAGCACTATTTGGTCAGAATGGCGAAGTGGACTGCTGCAAACCCTGCTAAGATCATGGGTCTGCCGACTCGCGGAGCCATAAAAAAGGGCTTTTTCGCTGATTTGATCATTTGGGACCCTTTCGAAACAGTGAATTTGGAGCAGACCCACTCACAGCAGACCGCCCAGTGCCCGTACTTGGGCGAACCTCTTTACGGCCGAGTGAAGAAAGTGCTGGTAAGGGGCAGACTGGCCTACGACGAAGGCAGTTTCTACCCTGTGGGGCGGCCTGTAGGCAGGTCTTAAGATACCAGAGGTTACTGCAGTGCACAGCACTTACTTCTAGCGGGTTCTTCCTGCTTCAGGGTTTCTTCTATGGGTGTGATTTGCTCACTGAGAGGAGACATGGGAGTTTGCTTGACTCGAGGCCGCTCTTCTTCAGTGACTACACTTTGGTCTAGCGTGACGTTCGTTCCGCTCTTCATTTCTCTTATGGACGGCCTGCTCTGCAGCCCTTTCAGCTGCTCTTCCCGGTCGCAATCGCAAACAGGGCATTTCCCCAGGGTAAAGCTAATGGTCAATAGGCAGTTCTGGCACTCCCAGCAGGGCGCCGGCCCAGTTACCAGAAAGCGCTGGGAAATTCTGATACTTTTGGCAGCGTGAGAAAAGGGACAGTCGTCTGCTCGTGGACAAGTGGTGCCTTGGAAGGCTACTCTGCAGGTAACTTGGCTCAAGTCGCCTGTATTGCCTCTATTGATAACCTCCATACTCACCTCCTGCCCAGTCCTAGCCTTCTCCAGCGCCTGTCCCAGCTCAATATCACAGAGCACGCTGCCCTCCGCCGACAAACCCCCGTCGAACAGACACTTGTACGCTCCCTGGCCGTCCTTAAGTCTCTGCAGACAGCAGAAGCAGTACAAATGCCCGCAACTGAAGGCGCAGGGCGCTTGCGAGGGGCTGAAATCGTGCAGACAACTCGCACAGTAGGGCAGGTCCTCGGACATATTAGATCTTTACTCGAGGAATTTCTTACTTTCACGTCTATTTTAGCCTATTTCCAGCAGTTTCGAGAAGTTCTCTATAATGGACCAAGACTTTATCACTGTTGTTACACATGAAGGGGACAGATTCCTGGTTTCTCGGCGGATTGCGCAACTGAGTGAGTTCGTTTCCTGTATATTTCACCTAGTCGCCTGCGAAACTACTTCCGAAATAGACCTGGGCGGCCTGGAAATCGACTCCTCGTCCTTCCAACTCATCCTCAACTACTGCAGTTTGCACGATTTCTCTGCAGTTCAGCCTAAAAGCAGTCCTCAGAAGGGAGGGGGCTTGCGGACTTTCTATGACAGCAAAGATGTGGACTTTATCGAAGCAGTGGACGATGATAGACTGCTGAAACTGTGTTTGGCGGCCAAGGTTATGGGAATCGAAGCTCTATTGGAGCTGATTCTGAGGGCGATTAGCCTGTCTGTGGCTGAGAAAGAGACCGCGGAACTAGGGGAAATGATGGGAATTGCGATTGAGGTTGATCAGAGGAAAGACGTCTTTGTGAAGGCGGACTCGTCCTGGGCCCTGTATCCCACCAAAAGTCCTCATAACTAGCTCTAAACCAGTATCGAAATCGCTCTCTTCGCTGCGTTTCCTCTCAATACCGCTCAAAGATACCAGTTAGCCTTTCCCCTAGAGTCAATTCCCCTCAGAAACAGCCACAAGTGCAGTGGCCAGGCAAGATGTCGCAGCGCTAGTGCTATAGGATGGACGAAACGCTGCTTATCACCCTGTGCGTGCAGCTGGGCGGCTACACTCTGCTCGCCTTTCTGCTCCTCCTGCGCAGACATAGGAAGGAGATTAGTAGCAGGTCTCCCTGGTTACTGACGTGCTCACATATCGGAAACGCAATCCAAGGCGCCTCCTTCCTCATCCAGCTCCACGGCTCTCCCTCCCAAGCCCAAGCAGTGGCCATCCCCCAGATCTCCAGCCACTTCCTCTTCTACTTCCCCTACGTCCTCCGCGGCTACCGTCTCTACTTCGTGTTCCACTCCTCCCTGGGAGACACCCAGCAAGGACACAAGTACTTCCTCAGACACCTCAGGAGGTCCAGACAAGTGTGGCTGTTGGGAGTGTTGGCACTGTTGATGCTGCCAATAGTCCTACTCTGTACAGCTCTTGCAGTGATAGATAGGTGGGGAATTGGTCTGTACAGTCACGAAAACGAGCAATACGGCCTATTTGCGGTTATTTATATAGCTGAGGCGTTTGTGGAGCAAATGGTGCTGTTAGGCGGCATTTACGCTTTACGGCACGTAGACAAGGACTACAGTATGAGCCGAGAACTCCTTTTCGTCAGTATACTCTGGTACTTCAATCTGATTTTCTCCTATTTCAATTATAACAAGTTCTGGACATATGAAGTTTTCATTCGAAATACACTGATAATGTGCGTTTCCGTCCTTTTCCCGCTGCTGCAGTCTTATAGACGGCCTGCGATGAAGGAAGCGCTGACACTGCAGGCTCTTAGGGCGCTTCCTGTAGTGCTGGAGAACCAGCTTCCTTACGAGTACTTCCAGCAGTTCCTTAGAATGAGGGCTGCGAAGACGCCCACGACAGTGCGGGACACAGAGCTCGAACTCGCAGGCGACACAGTTCTAAACCTCTACTGCCGCTGCACCGTATACAAAGATGCTCCCAGCCTCCTTGAAGCAGAGGAAACAGTGCAGGATTTACACAGTTTCTGTGAGGAGTTCTCCATTATGCCTTACGAAATAGTGCAGGAAATCGACCTGAAAGGCCGAGGAGTTACTGGGGATTTACTGATTCCAGCGGAAAACTTCCTATGGGAGTTGCTGGAAAGTCACTATTTCCCGCTTTTCCAGCGGTCTGCCCTCTTCAGCATCCTCTGCCGCTTTGTGGAGCAGTTAGAACTCCAGGCCGGCCGAGCCAATTTCATGAGCCTCGACTCGTCCTAGTCCCTTAGCTCTGTTCCCATGAAATAGATCCTTAAAGACTGCTATTATAGGTCCGACGGTGTCTCCTAGGCAGCCCAGGCAGTATCCTTTCCGGCGATATCAGTCTGCTGTAGGAAAGACTCACTCTGGCTAGGCTCCTTTCCTGCTGGGCGATAGTCCTCGTGAGCACCTCTGTGGGGGACTGCCTCGGCTCCAGCACTGGCAGGACTAGGCGGAACTCACTCAGTTGTCGCTGGTTTTGCTTCCTTTTCAGTCTCCCCTTCGCCTGAGTATATCTGAACTGCGACAGGCGCCGCAGGTCCAGTCTTTGGTTCCAGGTCCGCAGTAAATCAGCCATATGTGGTCACTGCAGTTGTATATTATGTCACTTTAGCCCAATAATTGGTCTTTCCAGCTGTAAATACTTGGAAAATTACTGATATTGGACACTAGATTGTTAGAATAGTCGTACACGTACTTGATATACATGTAAATAAGGGCTGTTTTCATCAATAAAATGCGAAAAAGTCCTAAAATTGCTATAAAACCGCAGATTTACATTAATAGTTTTCCGCCCTCTAATCCAATTCCTCACAAAAACCTGCAATTGCCTCAAACTGCCAATTTCTCTCACAAAAATGCTCTATCTGGTACTATTCTGTTATACTGTATGGGCATGGCTTGTGGCTGTGCACGCAGAACGGACAATGTGGTCTGCTCGGAGCCCACGTCTGGTCGTCCACAGGCTTTAAACGCTCTAAAGCACCTAGGAGAACTCTACCACAACTCTGTACTCAGTCCCAAGCTCAAACCCTATTTCCAAAGAGCTCTCGAGGGGTCAAGCGCCGAAATAACGCGGTTTACCCTCAAACTCTCTCGACTCGGGCTGAAAGACCTGGAGTCCCTGGCGCAGGTATTACCCTTCTACGCAGAAGTTACCGAGCTGCAGCTGTGGAAAGTAGGGCTGAGCGGCCACAGGATGGACCTACTAAGAAGTGCATTAGACTCACTGGTGGATATCACAGTTTTAGCACTTGAGGATAACTGCATAGACGACCCCGCGGCTTTATCCCTATCCCGCAGACTCGAGAAATGGACCAACTTGAAGGAAATCTGGCTGCCTGCGAATGACCTCACAGCGAAGGGAATTTGCTGCATTATGGAGGCTTTGCAGTGCTGTCGGCAAGTTGAAGTGCTTTCCCTCGCATATAACGACCTGGGGACCCCTGGCAGCGCCGTAGTGTGCAAGTTCCTATTAAGCCGCAGTCCTTTGCGCCTACTTTCGCTGGAAAACAACGAAATCAGTTCATCGGTCAATAGTGGCCTGGAGAGTCTGGGCAGGCTGAATCCGCCTCTCGAGAGGACTGACCTGAGGTGCAACTTGTTCACAGATGCGGAATGTGCCCAGCTCAGGACTGAATTCGGTGCCGCAAAGGTCTGTGTGAAGGCGCAGAGGCCGCCTTTACTAGTGTAGCTATGTATCGTCTGTAACGGGACGGCTTCCTGCAATAGGAAGAGGCGAAAATTGGCACTGCAGACACTGTTGAGAGGGATTAGAATGGAGAAGTACAGCTTTGAAACTAATGGCCAGGGAGTGGAGCTGCGCTGTGTTTTGCCCTACGCCTACGAGTTCAAGACCTTCTGCAAGCAGCGCTGGCGCGACCGCCCCCTCCTCGACATCTTCGTGGCCGAGTTCAAAGCCTACGACTCCGACTACTACCGCGAAGCCATCACCAGCGGGTCCATCACAGTCTCCGGCCAGTCCGTCCCCCTAGACTACGTAGTCAGAAACGGAGACTCCATCGAACACCGCACTGTACGCCACGAACCTCCAGTCCTCAACATACCAGTTTCCATCGAATTCGACCTGCCCAACATCCTTGTAGTCTGCAAACCGCCCTCTGTGCCTACGCATGAGTGTGGCGCTTACTACCACAACTCCCTGATCAAGATAATACAGAGTGAAACAGGGATTCTGGGACTACGCGCGATTCATAGACTGGATAGGGTCACGTCAGGACTGGTGGTTCTTGCGAAGAACAATGAAACGGCAGGGAAGCTGGTGGAACTGATGAAGAGGGAGGAGTGTGAGAAGTGGTATGTAGCCAAAGTGATAGGCAACTTCCCGGAGGGCGAGCAGCGCTGTGTGGAGGCCATCACCTGTCTCAGTGAGAAGGATGGGGTTTACGGCATCGACTCGGCTGGGAAGGCGAGCGAAACGCTGTTCTATAAGGAAACTTACTTCCCCGAGACTAACCTAAGTGTGGTGAGGTGCAGGCCTGTGACTGGCAGAACTCACCAAATCAGACTCCACTTGCAACACCTGGGCTTTCCCATCGCCAATGACTCGTGCTATGGGGGAAAATGCACTGACCCGATCTCAGTCCCATTCTCCGGCATGAAGCGCATCAAACTCGAGTCCTCCGCCAAGCCCATCGAGTTGGAAGAAACCCGCCTCTTGATGATCTACCTGCACGCTTACCGCTACAAACTGACCCAAAACCTCGACTTCTCAGTTCCCTGGCCCCGCTGGGCCCAGCAGGACGTCTCTAGTTACTAATTCCCTCTTAGAATCATTTCGACAGTCTGCCGTTTTCTCATACAATTATGCCTAAATTCCGTCTACTCCATCGACTAATGCATCTTTCCTTTGAAAAGAACGGTTCTACCCTTTTTTCTTCATATACATACCAGAACTTGCATGTTTACTCTGAGAAAACTCTGTCTGGTAGTTTCCACCCAGCGCTGTATCGACAGCGACGAGTTAGAAGCAGAGGCCAAAATCAGCGATATGACCGTGAGCGCCAACCTTTCCCGTCTCCCCTACGAGTCCAAGTACGCAGGCCTGCAGGAGCCGGTGCCAGGCGTGGTACTGCCTAGGCTCGTGCTGACGATACAAGAAACTGTGGGGATGGACCCTGCTGCTGTGTTCCAGATCCTGCCTGGGGGAGTGAAGAATTCGAGTCGGTTTGGAAGCGGAGTTTCATACGGAGGGTCAAGCAATGAATGCGAAATCCAGCTTCCCCCCACAGAGCGAGGTGTCGGGCGTCGTCACTTCCAAATCGCATTCCAGTCCTCTCTGCAAGTCTACACCGTCAAAGACCTAGGCGAAGGCACAGGCACTTTCCTCAAACTCACCTTCCCCCACAGACTTTCCCTGCCCTGCATTGTTTCCTTCGGAGAGTCGCACATGAAGGTGACAGTGCTTGAGGAAGAAGAGGGAAGCGGACTGGAAATTACCTTTTTGGAGGGACCGAAGAAGGACACAACGCTGTATGCGTCATTTAGTCGCTTTACCCTTGCAGATTCTCCTATAAAGGTCGGCAGAATGGCAAATGCGGCTATCCGCTTCGACGACTCCAGCCTTTCCCGCTGCCAATGCAGTCTTTCACATCAAGAAAGCACTGGCTGGACTGTGCAGGATGGAGACGGCAGCAAGCTGAGCACCAACGGCACCTGGCTCTTCGCCGAGTTTCCCTGCGACCTGCAGCACGGCACAATCTTGAAAGCTGCGGAAACGCTGTTCAAGGTGACAGTGGAGCTGGAAGAAAGTGGGAAGGACTGAAACTAATAGGTATGGAGGGACGTAGGGAGTGGAGGGTGCTTTCGCCTCACTTCTTGGCGGGGTACTTTGGAGGACTGATGGCAGTACTGGTCTGTGCGCCGCTGGACACGATAAGGAACAGACTGCAGGTCGAGCGCTTCTGCGAGACGAGAATCACAGAGACGTCACTGATACGAATTGCCCGGAACACTATCAAGGACGAAGGCGTTTCCGGCCTATATCGCGGCCTGAGCGTCACCCTTTGGGCTCTCCCCGCCTCCCAGTCCATCTACTTCTTTGCCTATTCAGAGAGCAAACAGCAGCTTCGGAAGTTGGGCCTAGGAGAAGGCTGGAGCAATGCTTTTGCTGCGGGAATTGCGGGCTGCGTTAACAATGTTGCCACTAATCCGCTTTGGCTGGCCAGGACGAGAATTATGTCGCAGCAGTTGCATGCCTCTGCGCGGTATACACATATGGGACAGACCATTAGACTGATTGCCCGGGAAGAGGGAATTCCGGCTCTGTACCAAGGACTGTCTGCGTCCGTGCTGGGAGTAGTCCATGTAATGGTCCAGTTCCCTCTATATGAGTACCTGAAGTCTCAGTGCCACACAGGCTCAGGTCCTCCTTCTTACCTCGACATGCTTTACCTCGCCCTTCTCCCCAAGCTCCTGGCCAGCCTAGTTTCCTACCCACACGAAGTCCTGCGCTCCCGTCTGCAAGACCTCAACAAGAGCAACCCTCAGGCGCAGTTTAGCGGGCTGTGGAGCCTGGTGAAGGTGACGTGGCGCTCTGAAGGAGTGAGAGGGTTTTACTCAGGCTACAAGGCCAACTTGGTGCGCATGGTCCCTGGCACCTATATTACGCTCACTGCGTATGAGCAAATTCTCTACTACATGATGAGTTGATTGCGTCACATAAAAATCACCATCGTTATGGCTAGAAGCTACCTCGCTCTTGGGCGACTCCTTGAGAGTATGCAGCGCGCAAATCCGCCCCTGCCTGTATCTTCCGGACCAAAGGCCAGTGTGGCGGCAATTTTCCGCTTCGCCCATCCCAATGCCTTCTCCTTCACCCACTCCCCTCCCCCAGTCCACCTCGAAAGCGTTCCTACTCTAGTGCATTACTTGCATGGTGAGAATTACGTAGGCCAGGGCTGGACGTCAGAAGCGGAGTTGCAGATGCTGTTCATCAAGCGAAGTGAAACTCCACTTGACAGACATAGTGGGCAAATCGCGCTGCCGGGAGGCAAGCAGGACCCTGGTGAGAACCCGTATCAGTGCGCCGTCAGAGAAGCTTGGTAAGTACTAGGTAGGGAAGAAGTTGGGTTGAAACTGGACGACCACAAGAATTTCGCCTACATGGGCCAACTGAATGAAATCCCCCTAAGCCGACGAATCACCAGGAAAGCCCTGGGCCTGACTGTACACAGTACCCTTTACCCAGCTTTCGTGCAGCTCAGCCCTGTAACCCCACCACTCCACCTCTGTCCACGAGAAGTCGGGTCTTACCGCTGGGTGGACTTCCGCACGTTCACGCATGAGTTCCAGGAGCGGTTCCATCCCCAGGAAATGGAGATATCGGGTCCCGCCCTTCGCCCTTTCTCGCAAGCCGTGAACCTGATATCTAACGGGAAACTCACCATTCGCTTCGCGGGAATTGACCTGCCGCCTTCTAAAATCCAAGCCTCTGCGCCTACTGGCGACCAGCAGAACGTGCACACTCCTTACCAACTGTGGGGGATTACCTATGGCGTAACTTCTAAGCAGCGACTGCGAGCTCTTGTGAAGTGTCTGAACCCTCAGGATAAGACGAACTCGGAGAAGGAATGGGGCTTCTATATGTGCAAGGCACCCTGGCAGTTCCTCACTCCCGTGCTGCGAGGGGTGGACAGGGTGTTAGGGCCTGAGAGAGTGAATCCTGCCTGGGCAGTAGGGGCTGTTATCATGATGGGGGCGGTGGGAGTGTCCGTGGGCCTAGTCGCAGGAGTCAGCTACGTCGCTTAATTCATGGATTTCTAGCTAAAGGTCTGGAACTGGCTTCCGAGCTACGACGAGGTAGGCTTCAAAGACAGGAATTCGGCTTTCTTCTTTCAGTAAACGTGTTAAAACTTGTCTTAAAGCAGCTTGAAAGTGCGCAAATTGCTCAGGTCCTGCAGCCTCAATGACTTTCCTACATCCGGAGCACTTCTAAAGAAATCCACATAGTCTTCAACCTCAAAAAAGGCAGAAATGAGTTCTCTGATACGATCAAAGGGTACCTAAAGCCGGCTTTTAGGAACAAATCTCGCAGTATTTGAGGTTAGACAAGGTGGAAATTGGACCTAGCGGTGGGCGGAGGCAGGACTGACCCCTACGCCCTGCAGCTTCGAAGGCAGGCTGGAACAAAGTGCAGTTAGGCTTGCTGCCCAGACTGAAGCAGCGACGATTCCCCCGGCTGCAGCACTCTGAAAGCCCCGCAAGCATTTGCTCAGGACGCGGGACGGTCTTTAGCGCCAAATTGGCAACATAGTGATCCCACCACTCCCTTGGGTAAGGAAATTGTTCAGCACTGGATATCGTGAATTCCACATTCTGATGTGTTTAGCCTGTGTGTCAATAAACACAGGACAGAGGTCACTGGCTAGCACTCTTGTACTGCCAGGACACAGTTCTCTGAGGTCTCTATGCCGTTTCGATGATTACTTGCGCAGATTGCAACTGTAGAAAGCCTGGCCGGAATATCTTGGAAGTCATGCACAGTACCAACTGCTCAGTGCTGTCCACTGAGTTATGAGGCTGACTTCGCTTATATTGTAACACCGCCAAGTCAAATCTTAACAATACAGCTAACTGAGCTTGCTACGCAGGGGACTTAGTAGTCGCAGTGGCTTGAGTCGAGGCGCAATTACGCCCAGGTCTGTTTCTGTCTGTGTTTTGGTCGTTTCCTGGTCAATTGCCTGCATGATGTCAATAATTTCAGTTCGAAAGGTGGAATTCGGGGACTCACTGCCTGGGCCGGGCTGGCCTGGGCTGCGAATAGGACTGAGTAGAGAGCGAACTGCAGGGAAAGCAGGCGGCATTGGCAGTGAATTGGCCTCTTTCCTGGCCCTAGCAAACTCCTTTATAGGCCAAGTGCCGTGCTGATTCCGTACCACTAAGAGCCCTTCGCTAAAGTCCACTTCCACCCTTTCCTTTCCCCATCGATAGGAGTTGCCTTCTCTTTGCAGCCGCTCCCGCTGTCCTTTGAAATAGTCGTCCACTGCCAGACTGACCCATCCTCTCTCTTTCTCTATGGACGCTACTTTCCTGTCCAGTGTCCCTTTCAGCAGCACAAATTCTCCCCTTATCCGCTCCTTCTCCACTTCACTGGCCACAAATCTGCTCTCCAGCTCTGTTTTCTCCGCCTCCAGCGTCCTACAAGCCTGCTTCAGTGCTTGCACCTCCCTCTGCAGACCATCCATCACCTCATGAAGTGCATGTTCCCGTTTCTCACACTGAGCAAGTGAAAGTCGCACCATAGTACGATCAGCCTTTATAGTCTGTTTCCACACCTTTTCCCTGTCTTGCAGTGCAAGCACTTGGTGGCGCAGGGCGTTTACTTCCTTGGCAAGGTCTTTCACTAGGTAGGACTGGAGCTGCACTTTAGCTTCGTAGGAGTAGCTTTCGCCTACATAAGGACAGATCCGTAGACGGGACCGAGTGGTTTGGCCTACAGTTACTGCGAGTCTGGGGACACTCACAGTCTGTGGTAGAGCCAATAGTGGCTTTTGATCTTTACTCAGCGGCAACCACACTTCCTGGTCTACAGGTATCAGTTCCAGCGCTACATACACCCAGGCCACAGTTCCCTGTCCCATCGACCGGACGATTAGTGCTAAATCACCCTTGGAAGACAGAGGCACTGGCTCAGTTTGGCTGCAGTGGTCAAGGGGCGTGAGCACATCGCAGAGTCGGCCGTTGAGAGTGACATAAAGGCCCAGAGAGGACGGGTCGGGCAGACCTTGGATAGAGAGCAGACTTAGATATGGAAGCATGCGGATTTATACATTCAGCAGCTCAAAGCGGATTTATTGAACTTGGAGTATCGACGAAGGGCGGAAGTGAGGAATTGGCGTTGGCTCAATTGCCAGGGAAATGAAGAAACAGGTTAATTATTGGCCAAGAAAGGAATGGAGGGCTCGAGTAACTTCTGCCAAGGCTTCATGTCTGATAGCTGTGACAGCGCCACTCCGGACCAAAGTCCGCTCACTCCCTTCCCTATCCAGCCTGGCTTCCTCCCTTTTATGGGCTTTTCCGCACTCGCTTCTGCCTATCAACCAGGCCAAATGTACCCTTTGCTCTTCTGCGGTATGGTCTCCCCTGGCGGCAAGATACAGCTACCGCCAGAGTCTCTAGATCAGCCGCCTGTGTACGTCAACGCCCGGCAATTCCACCGCATTGTAAAGCGTCGCATGACGAGGAAGAGCCAGAATCTGCACGTCCGAAAGGGCAGAAGCAAGTCCTACATCCACGAATCCAGACACCGCCACGCCTGCAATAGAGAGCGCGGCCCTACCGGCGCCTTCCTGCCCAGACCCAAGCTGCAAGGCACAGCTACCGAGATGGACATCGACTCCGCGCAGTCTTCAAACTAGCAGTAACATGCTTCTTTAGCTTCTATGTGAGCGTTGAGACTCCATTTCCCCCATGGAGAGACCTGCTGCCTTGGAGCCGCGCATACATATGCCTGTTTTCCTCAGGAACAGGGCTGCGGCCAAAAGACCGGACTCTGCAGTAACTGCTCGCATCACGCAGCTGAACAAGTACGACCGCTACCTCAAATTGCTCAGATACAACAACGACTCCTGCTGGATGCGGAAGCGAGGGAAAAGCAGTGGTGCAGGCTTCAGTGTCGCCCAAAGACAGCAGTTGCATGGTCTATTTGAGGCTTTGGATAGTGAAGGGAGCGGAGGACTGACTCAGGCGGAATTGCTGGAGCCGCTGCTAGCGCTGGGACTGGTGCAGAGTAGGGAGGAGTTGGCGGGGTTCCTGCAGCACATTGGACTGCGCGGTCCTGTGGCGGACTACGAAGAGCTGCAGGCCTTATTAGAGCGGGCTAAAGTGACAGAGCCTGCTGTACGCCGTCTGGCGGAAGTGTTTCTGAAACCTTCCTACCTGCCTCAAAAGCTACGCATCAGCAGTGAACGGCGCAAAACCATGCTGCAGGCCTTCACAGCAGACAGCCAAAAGAGCAGAGAAAGGGGACAAAACGTCCTCCGCTACTTCGCAGAGGAAATCAGCACTGCCAGGCCTCAGGTCGAGAAGGCGGAAATCCTGCAGCATAAGAAACTGCAAAGACTAAAGAGCCTGAAGCGAGATTCGCCCAACTCTTCCTTCAGCAGGGGAATGAGCGCAGCCACCAGTCGCAGACGCTCCCCTGACCGCCCCTCCGAAGCCTACCGAAGTGACCTCTCCGCCCAGTACTAGAGAGGACTGTTAGACTATTAAGGACTGCCAGGCCGCGTATAGTCACACCTGCTGTTCTCCAGCATTTCCAGCAGTGCAGGGAGGTAGTTGTCCTCGGTCTTGAGGAGAGTGCGGGGACGGAAAGGACTGCGGCCGCGGGAGGGAGTGGTGGGCGCAGTGCTGTAGTGTTGCTGCAGGTCGTCCACTGCAGACTCCAACGTCTCGACCTTGGCTTCGAGGTTGGAGACCTTGGCAGCGAGAGTGTTGACGATGTTAAGAGAGAGTTGGAGTCTGGGGTCTTCGGGAGAGTCGGAGACAGAGCAGCAGCCGGGGAGCAGACGTCCTAGTAGTTTTGCCATTACCCGAGTTCCGTAGTATCGGGAGATCCTAGCATTAGGGAATTAGTCAGGCCGGGTAGTGTGAGACTGAGTCGCTGTAAGGACTGAGAATCGGTGCTGAAGAATACTAGTGGGAATGCACACAGGGGAAATTAATCTCCAGGCTCCCGTGAGCATATTCAAGCACTAGGAGACCTATTGGCCATAAGTAATGGGTGCGTGTTGCTCAGACCCCAAGATTGAACTGCCCCTCTCCCTGCCGCCCCACCCCCGGCCTCCGTCCCCTGCTCCTCTGCCTGGCTCTGACCTGCTGGACGTGCAGGAGTCCCTCCCAGCGCAGAGCGACCTGCTGCTTTGGCTGGATACTGAAATTCGAGAAGGGGACGGATTGCTGCTGGCGTTTAGTCAACTCCTGCCTGAGAAGCAGCGGGAAGTAGCGCAAACGCTCGCTGAGTCCCTGGAACTGCGGAAAGAGCCGCTTTCCTGGCCCTGCTATAAGGCCTATTTCGACCGCAGACGCAGACTCTGCACTGTCATATGGACCCAACTATTGATGCAGCGAAAAGCGGAATACGAGGAAAAGCAGAAATTCGAAGAAAGGTTAAAAAGCTGCAACCGCACTAAACTACTTGCTCTAGTATCCGAGACTCTAACAGGAGCGCAGGAGGGAGATGTGGTGGAAGTGCTGCTGGACTTCGAGACCAGACTAGGGGAACTGGCAGGCAGTGGGAGGGACGAGGAAGGGGCATGGACGGCGAAGTGGAAGGGAGGAGTGGTGGCTTTGATGCTGCAGAGAAGGCAAATGGGCGGGTTGGGACTTAGCAGGTACTTTTCCTTATGGAAATGCCGGAGCCGGATTCCTCATTATGAGGGCAAAGTCAGGCTGCTCGCTGAGCAACTTCAACTGCTGAAGTCCAACTTCCACAGCTTCAAATCAACCCTAGCAGAGTCCTTCTCAGCCTTCACAACCAGCTTTACAAACCCACCTGTCCCTCCCCTAACACCCAGTCCCCTCAGCACTGTATTAGAGGAGCACTACACTGCCTGGGAGGACCTGACTCGGCCGGTTCAAGCCCTGGTGCAGGGACTGGCGCTGGAGAGAGGGGACCTGCACTGTGAGGAAGAGGCTATTGGAGAGGCTTTACAGGCTTCCAGAAAGAGCCTAACTGCACTCATTACAGCACTTGGACGGAAGACTACTCCGCCTGCCAGTAGCGAGGCTGCATGTCAGAGCTGTGACGAAGTCAAGGAACCTACAGAGCTGAAAGACGAGTTGAAGGGGAAAGAGTGGCTGTGCACTCCTTCTCCCTCGCCTGCACCTTCCCTCCTCCTTTCTTTGCTTGCGCGTCTGGACAGCAGTCTGTCGATCGCGACCAATGTGGCTTTCCATATTTGGAAGCACAACAGTGTTCCTTTGCGACTGAGAATAAGCACGTGTGACTCGTATGCCAGTTTGGAACCCTCTCGCAGTCCCAGTCCAGAGCTCAAGGCGGATCTGGGCGTCCTGCAGCGAGGCCTATTCGCTCGAAACGTGCTACTTCAGGTTCGGGAGAAGACAGGGAGTGAGAAGTCCCTCACCAACCTGCAACTCGCGAAGTTCTTCGAGGAAATGATGCGCAAGAAGCTAGAAGCCGACCAAATGGACATAAAGTCCCGACGCTGGCCGAAGTCCATCCCCACGTTTATCCTGGACTACTTGACTCGCCTCTTCGGCCTGCGGAAGCTAGCCATAGGAGCAGTCAATCAGCTGATGCCCACACTAGAGCGCGGCTGCAGGGAGGGACTTGGCTTCGCTGTGCTCTTTGCCCGCCTCGCCCAGGTCTTCCATGAGTCTCCCACTCCGTACAGTCCTGCTCTGTTCGTCACTCGCAAGATGGAGGACTTCTCTGTCCTGGTGGAAAAGCTGCAGAAGGAAACCGGTAGTCCCAAGGAGCCCAGACACTACAGTATGACCGGAGGCGAAGCCAAACTAGCCGACGTACTGCCCTACATATACAGTCTATTCGACTGCGACAAAGGCTGTGGCAAAGCAGTTATCCGGCTTATCCGTCCAAGCACTGTTTCAGATGCGGAATTCGAGCTGTTCCACTTGGGGTGGAAACTCACCAAGCTAGCAATCCAAGCGGACAGCTTTTATTCCCTGCTGGGCAGACATGAAGGGTCGGAGGAAAGCCTGGTCACAGGACTGCGCAGGTCTTTAGACTTGTGGACCACTACGGAAACGCTCCTTTCCGCACTTAAAATCCTCATTGGAGGACCGATTACTAGAGAAGCGCTCGCTGCGAAGGTCACACCGAAGCTATATGAGCGCTTTGCGAAGCGGAAGGACTGGGTAGTCTCCAAATACGCCTTTTTAACCGCACTTATAGACGTTTACAAAGGCAAGGAAACGGCTTTTATGTGCAAAGTAAAGACCGCAGCCCGGGAATACGGAGCTGCACTGACCCTAGCCGACTTCTCTCAGTTGCTGAAGCAGCTGGACCCGACAGTGGAGACTGAGCGGGTCTCCCAGCTGTTCCAAAGAGCTGCAGGCTGCAGTGGTGACTTCCGCTTCACTGCTACCCTAGCTGCAGTGCTGGAAACACTGGCTCGGTACCCTGTGGGCAGCCTAGCCCGGCCTCCTTTCTGGCTAAAGGAGCTAGCGGAGCTGCCAGTGCAGGAGGGGGAAGAGACCCTGGAGTCCCCCTCCCCGCCCTCCGCCCTCAAACGCATCAAAGGCCGCAGCATTTCCTACTCTGACAGTCGCCTAAAGGCGCTCTTCCCTCAGTCGCTCTAGTTTCATACTAGGTTACTTTTCCTAACGATGCAGTAGGAGTGGTGTGTCAGGTCTCTGCACTGCCAGAGGCACAGAGGGTGGCACTTCTCGTGTGGAGGCTTGGACTGCGGGGTGCAGTTGCGGTGGGCGAGGGTGATGTGGGCGTGCAGAGAGGCGGAGTCGTAGGAAGTGGCTCCGCAGAGCGGACACTGAAGCAGGACCACACAGTGTGTAGTGAGGAGGTGGACTACTGAGTCGTCCACGAGGGTGAACGTGGCAGGACAGATCTGGCAGCAGAACAGCCCCGCAGGCACTTCAGGGCTCTGTAGGACTGAATTCTGCAGTGGCTGGAAGTGAGGGGTGAAATCAGCATAGTGTCCTGAGGTGTATGGTGCTTTCAACTGCAAAAAGAAGGGTTTCGACAGGGTGGAAGGACGAAGTTCCACTATAAAGTCCCGATTTCGGAGTCTATTTGGCTTAAAATAGACTTACTCAATGGCCCTGCAGGCCTGCGCTTCCTTATTGCCAGCCACAACAGTGCTTCCATTATATTGATGGCAGCCTGGCGGTTGCTCCTTCCGCTGCTCATTGGTGCGTACTACCAGCTGATCCCGCCCCACATCGCCCACACTTTCGTGTCCACTGGGCCCTGTCTCACTTTTGTCCCTAGTGAGGATGAGTTCTGCAGCCTGACCTATTCCGCTGCCTACGCAATTACTGCCTGGGTGCTTTTCGACCCTACGCCCACTTCAGCTCAAGAGATCTTTCAGGTCAGAGGACCTAGTCTTAATGCGATTCTGGCCTTTCGGAACCCAAATGGGTCTGTTGTGGTGTATATAAAGCCGTACTGCTACTACTACCCATTAGCAGTTTCAGGGTTTTCCACTCCTGAATGGGTGCATATCGGTATCAGTATCAGTTCCTACTCAGAAATCGTGATATCTGCAATAGACTGGGACGGCCAGCAGTACCTTACAGTCCAGCCCACCACTCTGTCCTTCCCAATCACTGGGCCAGACCTGAATCCCTTGATATCCCTGGGAGGGGGGTCTGTGGCGGATACAGCCATGGCAGATGCCCGGTTCTACACCAGTTCCCTATCAGCTGCTCAGATGGTAGTAATTGCTAATGCGGGAATTTGCCCTTCGGAGTGCTTTGGAGCGTGTTTCGGGCCTACTATTACAGAGTGTTCCTATGTGGATATAAGCAGTAGAGACACTGTAATAACTGCAACTACTGCAGGAGTTTCGGATTGGAACTATATCACTCCAGATGAGGATGATAAGTATGGCTTCACAGGGTGGTTTTTCTTCACTGAGTCAGATACAGGAACTCGCACTTTATGCAGATTTACATATACTTTAGCGGATTGCTGTACAGTAGGGGATCGAGTAATGCTGTTATTACTCATTAAGAACGGAGGAGCAGGCTCTCTCAGTCTCCACTTCGATACAAATGCAGGTCCGAACCAATTCTTGCCTGCTTTAGCACTCCCAGTAGGCACTATATAGGGTGGCTATCAGATGCAGTGGATATTCGTGGCTGCTTCAGTGGGGAATGGACTGGGGACTGTGTGCTATGGACTCTACTCTTCTGTGTCGCTGACCTGTTCCTCAGGATCTCCTGGAGGGGTTAATATACTGTGGGGACTCACAGGTACTCCGAAGTTTTATATCGGCGATACCTTCAATCAAGGCATAATTGGCAGTCTACTAGACCTGAGATACCACTATGTACTCATAACTCAAGCAGACTACGACCTAATGTTCACACACAGGAAAGCCAACTGCGTAGAAGCCTGCATA
>Ga0247837_1002685_pt1 | contig 32925 bp, 21 predicted proteins | sample LaCtaG_2_FD_187115 | JGI IMG/M metagenome (GOLD analysis project Ga0247837, IMG submission 187115) | Freshwater microbial communities from meromictic Lake La Cruz, Castile-La Mancha, Spain - LaCruzMarch2015_14.5m | ecosystem: Environmental > Aquatic > Freshwater > Lake | place: Spain: Castile-La...
GCGGAGCCGCTGCGGCTGTCCAGCCAGTCGTTTGCGTATTCTCTGGTAAAGCTGGTCCAGCCAGTCTCCAGTGAGTTGGCTGGGAGCTGTGGAGAGCTGGGCAAACAGCTCGGAAACGGGTATTTCACTGCGATTGCGCAGGACTGAGGAGGTGATGCTCATGGCTTTGTGCAGGGGAATTGAGGGGTCGAGCCTTTGAAGCAGGGAAGCCAGGTCTTTTTCCGATAGACTGAGCCGGTCTTCCAGGCCTAATTGCGCTATTAGGTCTTCTTGAGGGATGTTGGCCCTGTAGAATACGTCCTTCAAAGGCTGATACGGTCCCTCCTGCTCATATATCTTATTCAGCCACTCCGCCAAGTCCACAAACCCGTCCTTCTTCCCATCCAGCGCCTCAAACAGCCCTCCCACGTCTCCCTTACTCAGCGCAAAACTGCTAACCGCCTGCTCGAACTGGCCCTTAGAGAGCCGCTCACTGGCTCCCACTTTGTCCAAAAGCCGCTGAAAAGCCTGTTCTGAGGTCATTTCCTCGTCCCGCAGCCACTGGCGAAGTATGCGGAAACAGCGTTCTTCCGTCTGTTTGGACGTTTCGGAAGGCTGGAAGGCGGACCAGAACTCAGCGGCGGTCAGCTCTGTCTTGCCTTTGGAGGCTTGGAGGAAGGCTCTTTGGGCTTCGAAGCCCTGCACGCAGCCTTTGCTGAGAGAGTGGAGGACTGAGAGGAAGGCGGGGAGAGTGACGATGTCGGCCTCGTTGCGGGCTTTGAAGAACACCTCAGTAAGTGGATGCGAGCGAAAGAAGCGGTCCAGTTTGTCAGGCTCCCTGACACTCGCCGTGGCTCGAGAACGCTGACTCAACAGGCCACTAAATACTGATAAATCCGCTGCTTCCGGCTTCAGCACAGCCCGAGCCGCTGCAATTAGGTCCAGCACTGATACTGCCGCAGGATCCAACTGATCCTCGCGAATAAACGCCTTCAATTGGTGAATATTCACATTCAGATTGGCCCGCTTCAGCAGCGAAAGCAGCTCCGAAGCAGTGCCCTTGACTCTCGGCCGCATCCCGCCTCTCTGCGCCAGTGCTGTGAGCGTGCCTTTGCAGTCCCAGACCTTCCTAGCAAGCGGCACTATAGCAGTTCTGGAGTAGTTCGCTGTCATATCGGAGTGAAAACTGCCCTGTTTCGGCGTTTTCAGCCTTCCAATCCCTGCGAACAGGTCTCGATACCGTACTTTCGACCCTGCTTTCGAGTGGGTGATATCCGCCAAGTGACTGATTAGCTCCCCTGTTAGTGCAGGGTTCTCCAGTCCCTGCAAGCACTGCGCCACCTCCTCAACTGCCAGTGCGCCTGCATTGCTCTGGTCTTTCATCTGAAGCAGGAGCAGGGCTTTGGCTCGGTTGTCCACTAGGAAGTCCACTGGGGAGGTTAATAGGGACTTTATATACATGGAACGGTGGTTACTGTCTTCACTTTTGGTCAATGTGGTGAATGGCCGCTCGAACGACTCCCCAAAAGCGGTCATTTTGTCCAAAATCGGAGATTCGCTTCGATTTATAGGGACTTTTGGAGGGTCGGAGAGGGCTTGCAGGGAGCCACTGTCGAATATAACAGCCGCAATGCCGCTTTTCACTACAAAAGTGCCTAAGCCTGGTATCGACTTCCTGATATCTTGGCCCAGTTTGGCCATTGCGGCCAACTCTCGGACCGACTGCTCGAAGTTCCGCTTGCAAACCGCCTTTTCAGTCTTCGCAATTCGAGCCAATTCCGTGAAGTTGAGATTCAAAGTGGGGACTTTGCCGGAAAAGCCCTTCGCTGTGTAGGGCCGCACTCCAGTACTGTGGGCAATGCCCGGCCTCAGATTCGGCGCGAAGTCGCTGGCTACTAAGAAGACAGCCTCCCTGTCATCCCGGTCTCTCACTGACGGATTCGTAACTCCTTCCAGGCTCACTGGTGCAGAAGTCAGGGTGAAAGTGCCAAAGTGAGGAACCAGCACTGCCTTCCTCCCAGCCAGACTCCGCCCCACCAGTTCCCCTAGCGCCCTCCACACCTCCGCCTCCTTGTCCGTCATTTCTAACTGCTGGCACAGACTAGGGCTTAGGGTACTTAGCGAACCTTGTAGTGATGAGCTTGCGGGAGGTGGGCTTGGATAGAGGGACTGGGGAGTTGCAGACACTGAAGCGCTTGGAGGGCGCGGGGTTGCCTGAGCGGCGACGTTCTTTGATCTTTTGTGGGGATAAAAAGCGAGGCACAGGCTCCGGCAGTGTCATCTCCGCCTCCAGCTTCACTTCCAACATCTCCTCCCTCGGCTTCGGGTCATATATCCCCTCCAAAGCCCGCTGATACGCTCCCTTCGGGAACTCCGACCCAATGGCCAGCACTGCCAAAGCACAGCTTTTGAGGAAAAGTCTGTTTAGCTTGGATTCGTCGTTATAGGTCTGTAAGCGCTCTATGTAGGTCCTTGGGATTTCGTTGCCGCTGCGTGTGATCCAGGGGTGGCTCAGGACTTGCTCGGCGGTATAGCGCTTTAGAGGCGTGAATTCCACCATTCTCTCAAACAAATCCCTCGCTAGTGGGGTCAATTTGGAGCTAATTTTCCACACCGGGTTTTGCAGTTTGGTGGCATAGGTTTCCTTATTGTCCCTCGAAGACAGTAAAGGGTGTTTACCGGTAGCTACGACGTGCAGGATAATGCCGCAGCTCCAGATGTCCACAGGACGAGAGTAGCGCCTTCGCTCTGCTTGCTCTGGTGCCATAAAGGACATCGTCCCGCAGTTTTCATACAGTTTCTCATAGTAATTCCCCCTTTCGAACTTCGCACTCAGGCCGAAGTCCATGACTTTCACACTACTCAGTTCAGCTTCCGACCCAAACATGATATTGGCAGGCTTCAAGTCTCGATGAATAATGCCCTTGCGGTGCAGGTAGGCCACTGCTTGCAGTATGCCTCGCATCACTATTGCTGCTTCTTCGTCAGAAAACTGCCTTTCTTCCAACTTGGCTTTTAGAGTGGCTCCTCTGAGCAGCTCCATTTCAATGTAAATGTGCTTGCGAGATTGGCGTAGTGTGCGGAATCGAACTATGTTCGGGTGGTCGAGAGAAGACAATATGCGCACTTCATTCCGAATACTGTCGACTTCAGAGTGAAGAGTGGGCTTGCTGAGGATCTTCACTCCGCATTCTTCGTTGGTTTCGAGGCTGAGACAGCGGTACACCTTGCCGAAGGCGCCTTTGCCCAGTAGCTCGAGGAAGTCGTAGGGCCGACCATCATCTGCCTCGGCTTCCATCTTTAGAAGGAGGCTGGAACTACAGTGGGATTTCCTTACAGTGCATAGCACTATAATCTCCCTGTGAAACTGAGAATTAGTCGATGGATTCCCTTTTGCATACAAATTTACTAAATCACTTCGCTGCATGTCGCAGTTTCGGCTGGGGCTTGAGTCGGTCCAGGTTCCTCGCTTGCTTGTAGCCCATTTTCAGCCGCTGTTCAGCCAGTTTTGTCTGCGTGCGCTTGATTTCCAGCCTCAGATTCAAGCCCTCAGAGTCTTGAACATCAGGCGATTGCAGTCTTTTTTGTCCCATAAGTAGTCCGAAAGTAGGTCGTTTCCTCCTAATTCTGACAGGAACAACCGACTCAGACCCTGGTAGTGATAGGAAACTAGTCATAGTGGTCTGCACTTCTTGCCTTTTCTTAAACTGTGGAGAGTAGATTTTCCCCACACAGCCGAGTACGTATTCATTCACCTCCTGCCTCCAATTCAGTTCCGGCCGACTAATGCTAGTCTGCAGCCCTGGGAAATTGCTCGCTTTCCGCTTAAGTATGGACTTTTTGTCCTGCTCGATAGGAGTTCCGCCGAACTCCCGGGAGTACTTAGTGAGCAGTCGCCGGACATTGCTGTCGGCCAACTGGTCACTGGTGAGGAACAAATGCGGCTTTTTGCGGTCTGAGTCGGAGCCATGTGCATACTTGTTGCTCATCAGAGTTCGGTAGAACTGCAAGTCCGCTTCTTCTCTGCTGGCTGCGGCCTTCCGGTCACCGAAGGCGATTTGTTCTCTGCCGTGTTGGTAGTGCTTTTGCTGGGTGAAGAGTTGGGGGGATAGTCTGGGGTCGCTTTTGAGTTTTTCGTGCTCGATAAGAGTGCGTTCCTTCGCGGAAAGCGCTTCCGACCATATATTGTCTGTGTTCCGGCGGATAGCTTCTAGGTCCAGGAAGAGCGAGGAAAAGGCGGAGGTAGTGGAGCGCTTGTGCGCCATGGGAAATAGTACTATGGATGGGAGCAAAATGGACTGTCAGTGGAAAGAGAGGGAGGTGCTGCTCTAAGTAGGAACTTCGTAGTATTGGGCTATGGGTGTAGGCTTTTGGACTGCAGGTGTCGATTTGAAGTAGTGGAAGTAGGGTTCTGTATGGTCCAAATCGTTAGTGATTTTAGAGACTGATCCGCGGCTATTTCTTACCTCCTGCAAAAGTTCCCTATGCGTTCAACGCTTTCCTAGCATTTTCAGTCCTCCGAACTCCCAAAGATTGCACTCGATAAGTCCAAAATGAAGGCATCTCAGGTGCTAGCCGAAGAACTGGTGCTGTTCCTGCGGCAGGGCTGGATCGGCAGTCTCCCAGAGTCCCAACTCAGCCTGGCCCAGCGTCTCCAGCACCACCAAGTCCTCACCCACCCTGCTGTTTTCTCAGCTTTCGCAAGCACGGATAGAAGCTGGTTCACGCAGGACCCGCAGCCCTACGCCAATTTGCCGCATGCACTGGCCGGAGGGGAGAAAATGACCATACCCTCAATGCATGTGCTAGCGCTAGAGGTGCTGAGACCTTGTGTGGGGCCGGAGACCAAAAAGGTGCTGGATTTAGGGTGCGGAGCCGGCTATTTGACGCACTGTTTGGGGAAAATGGCTCCGAATGGACAAATTCTGGGCATTGATATCAACCAAAGACTGATAGAGCAGGCGCTGTTGGTGCCTAATGCTCCGGCTAATGTGTCTTTTCGAAGGGCGGATGTGAAGGAAATCATAGACGACGAGTACGACGCTATTCACGTGGGCTTCAATATTACGCACGCACTGTCTGCAGAACTGAGTATGAAACTGAGGACAGGCGGCCTACTATGGGCTCCGGTGATGTCTGCAGATGACCAAAGCGTGGCTGTGTGCTTAATTGACAAAGAAGGAGGCTCGAAGAAGGTGATTGACATGGAGTACAGTCCGCTCAGGCAGCCTTCTGCTGATTTTGAGGAGAAACTAAAGGCTATTGAGCAGGAAATCAAGGGCATTTACGAAGACCTTCAGAAACGTCTGGGCAAAAGCATCACTTTGAAGGACTTTCCGCCCAAACTACCCATACTTCTCAAAGAGCGCAAGATCCTCATGGCCAAAATCAAAAGACTTAGCAGTTAAACTAGGCAAAATCACCCAATTTTCCTATACAATTTCCATAAAAACCGCATTTTCCCTCTATTTTCTCCTTTTCCAAGCAATTTCCAGTATATTCCGCCTCCTTCTCTATCTCCCCAAAGCATTAATCCCAATCAGCCACTTATATGGACGACCGCAAGCACCCCAATGTGAAAGAAACAGCCTCTTCCCTCGCACACTGGATGCGGCGCACCGCCAGTTGCAGCCACGCACAGTCCCAAAACCACCTAAAAGCTCAGTTTCCGCCTAATTGCGAGCTTGGAGACCTGGGGAATGGGACCAGGTCGATGTCCAGAGCCCCTGTGCATATGAAGTCGGTGTCGATAGGGGAGAAAGTGGTGGCTGGGGAAGAGCAGAGACTAAGTGTGCGCTTTAACCAGCGGTTTTTGGTTGAGATTCAAATGAGGCAGAAAAGTGGGAGTCAGGTGCAGTTGAAGGTGAGGAAAAATGCCTCTATAAGCTTTACCGAGCTGAATTTAGCGCCCGAGGCCGAAATCCGGGAAACCAAAAAGGAAAAGTGCCAATTTCCCCCCAAGTCCCAACCCTCAAAGCCCAAAAAAGCTATGGATACACAGCAAATCGGCCTCCTTGTGCCCGCAAAGTCCACTAATGCAAGCATCCAAAGGCTGAATACCGCCTTATTGCACCTTCGCTTACGCTACCGCCTGCTTCCGCACCCCAAAGCCAAGGAAATAATGCCATTTAACCTCCCTCTGAGTACAGAAGTAGCGGTTTCTCAGCAGCAAGAACTCCCGTCTAAGGCCAAAGAAGCCAGTGGCAAGGTGAATTTGGCCCAGTGTGCGCCTTATCGGGTGGCTGTGGACTTCAACATGTACCGAAATGTGAGGAAACTGGCTGCTGGGAGGCTGCGCGCTCTGTTCGATAATAGCTAACTAGGCGCCATAGTGATTTAGGGTGCATTCTAGAAAGTGCTATTACTATGTAAAATTTCGGAATCAGGTCAAGTACATAGCTTTCAAAGAAAAGGCAGTATGGGAATTAGCGGAATTTACACTGAAATACAGAATTTCCTTACAAAATTGGTTTTCACCCTGAAATTTGCCTAATTCGCCTTTCCAGCCGCTTCTCCGTCCTATCCAGTTCCCCTACTCCTCCCCTCCTTCCCTTCCCTGCACATCCTCTAGTCCATATTCTCTCCCACAGCAATGACTATTTCCACAGTGATGCAAACCGCAGGTCCTTTGGCCTTCCAAAGCGCCTACATTGTGCTGCAGCTGACAGCCCTAAGTGCGTCCCATTGGCTAAGTGCGCAGGTCGAGGGAGAACAGTATGAGTTTTCGCTGTTTAGGTGTGAAGACTGCCAGGCTACTATGGAGCACTATACGCCCGAGTGCGTCCTTAGTTTCGCATGTGAAGGGACTAATGCGCTGTGTGGGCTGGCCAGCCGTCTCTCCTTAGCCCGGGATTTCTACCTTCAGCCTATCCCTATTGGCCGTGCTTTTGGTGACTATGAGTACAAGGCACTGGGGTACATAGGCGAGCACTCCAAAGTCGTATATGCCTGTCTTCTCATAGAGGTACTGGGAAGTGTGCTCGGAGTTGTCACTTGGTTCGGTGAAGCCAAGGCAGGCTTCTCATCCCAAGACAGACTGGCAGACACTGGAGCGGAGCTGGCAGTCGCGGGCCTGGGCATGTCAATGCTAGGAGCAGGGGATTGCTGGTGAACGAGCTCAGATTCGTAGAGAGGGATGCAAGAGTGGAAATCGGCAATAAGGTCTATCTCGGATTTCCCTGCGACAGTGGCTGTATGTGAAGGTTTTCCCTATGCTCTGTTTAGCCACTGCCTTGGATATACTGCTTATCAACAGTTACTGGGTCAGGTACCGCACTTCCGTCCTTCACCAAGGCTTTTTACTATCCCTCGATTCCTACATGTCCTCCAGCGATGTCGCTTACAGCTGTATTTCAGGTCCTGGACTCCCCTGCATTGTCAGACATTCTCTACTGCCACTCCCTCCCTCGCCTGATTGCAGCAGGCACAGCCTACCTCTGCTGGACGGCTTCGCCCTGGTCTTATGGCTGGAAAGCGCCTTTCACTATGCATTGGGAGTAGAGTACGGAAAACCTAAGCTGAACTACAGCTGGCCACTGCTAGTGCTGGTAGTCAAAGTCGTAGGACTGATGTGTGGCTGGTTGAGTCGCAGGCAGACCCTATGCGACCTGTGAGGCCTCTAATGTGTCTAATGACTTGCAGTTCTGTGTGACTGATGGGTTCGTGTATGCACTTTGGCAGCTGTTTTGCCTGAGTATCAGTGCTGCTTTCTTCATCACGCTTTACCGCAAGAGAGAAGCCTTCGGTCCAATCGTCCCCTCCCTTTCCCTGTCCCCTTCCATAACAATGATGAGCTCAATGGAAGTAAACAAGCCGCACCCCAAGAGAAGACCCCAATAGTGACATCAATGAAGACAGCATCACAAGTCCAGGCAAAGAGCCCAAGTCCTTTATGGACACTTCCGGCTTTATTACCATTAAAGACGCACCGGCGGCTACAGTGTGCAGTCTGTGAGGAGGAAAAGGACAGCGGGGATATGCGGGTGGAACTGATGTGAGGACATTGGCTGCATATCGGGTGCTTTGGACGGGGAAAGCTGGATAGGAAGAAGTACGACCCTGTGCTTTCTTTATAGTTCCTAGCAGTGTATTAAGGTCTGTTTGTAAGCGATTTCTTTGTTTTCAGGTCGTTTTCCTGCTAATACACTCTATCGACTATAGTCTTATCTTTCTTAATCCAAACCGCACTCCTAACACCTTCTCACACCATTACTACCTCCTGCATTATCCTAGCGAGCAAAGAACCACGCACTTGCAATGGCCAGTGACAAGTCCTGGTTGCAAGTTTGCCTCTCAACTGCCTGCTTAGCAAGCATCGTCATCACACCTGTCTTCATCACCTGCGCCTTTTGACACAGTTTCAGCCACCTGCACTGGCATGACCGCAGAGTTTTCCCTTTGAACATCCACTGAGCCTCAGACCAGTTATAGCAGAAGGCCCATGCAGCCAGGTCTATGTCTTCCCATAGACTCCAGTGGGACTCGTCACTGTCTTCTGAGTCGGAGGAAAGGCTGGATGATTTGGTGGTCAGGGGTACTGAGTCGGAGTCTTCGAGGGATTGCGGTTTGGAGTCCCACTCTAAGGCGGCGGAGCTGAGCTTCTCCCAGAGCATTAGTAAACTTTTACCTTATCATGGGAAATGGAAGGCTTACTGTCCTGAAATTGCCCTGTCGAGAAGGATGTGGTTTATGGCTTTGCCAGGCATATTTCCCAAAACTCTTTCCTAAATCGTATTTGAGGGAAAAGCGGGATTTAGGTGAAGTTGCGTGTGGATTCTTTTAATAGACAAATGCACCGAGCAGACCCTCTCTCATGTATTATTTATGCCTTTTAAGCAGCATAGAAAGGCAAAAGCATGTGCATTCGCTGTTGTTGCTAGGTGCTACAAGCAGTTATCGCTTCGCTGGTGTGAAACGTAGTAGAACTCTCAGAGTAATAGCAGCTTCATCTTTCCCCTGATTCCCCAGTCCAGTCCCCACCATTCTAATATCATTCAAATGTCCCATCGAGGTGACAAGCGCATCCTCATCGCCCCAGAAGAGCTGCTGGTGGACTCTCCAGACCTAGGGAAAGTCTACATCGAGTCTCTCCGCCTTACCAACACTTTGGCAGCGCCTGTGGACCTGGCCTTTAAGGTGCCAAGCCACCCAGACCGCGTGTATGAAATCATCCCGCAGACTATGAGGATTCAACCAGGAGAGGAAGGCAAGGTCGAGCTCAGATTCAAGGTGACCAAGTCCATACCGAAAGCCAAAAATGTAAGAGATGTGGTGAGTATCAAGGCCGACTACTTCGAACAGCAGTTCGTAGTGACCTACCGAGCCGGAGAGCGCGGCACTCCCACCCCCACCCGAGGCCCCAACAGGCGCTCCAACGAAGAAATCGACCGAGAAAACAAGGACCTAAAAGCCGCCCTCGAAGAGAAATCCGCCGACCTAGTCCACTCCGAATCCCGAGTGGCCCAGTTGGAGTCAGACCTGAACTCCCTCCATGTAGACTTGGAAAGCCTGAAAGACCTGCAAGAAGAAGTCCACAGACTGAAGGAAGCGAATGAAGAACTGCAAGAAAGAGTGGAGGACAATGAGGAGTTGCACTCCTATTTTGACCAGGTGAAGGCGATGTTGAACGAAAGGATGCCCAATTTCGACGAATTGATTGACTTGAGTCTGAAGCAGGAGAGACTGAAGCACCAGAGGATGAGTGAAAAGGCGCTGGTGGTGCTGAAGGCGAAGGATGGGGAGATAGAGGAGTTGAATGCGAGGATTGAGGAGCAGCAGGAGGCAATTCAGCAGCTCCAGCAGAAACTCAGCGACTCCCGCGTGCTAATCTCCAACACCGAACACACTCTCCAGCACACCCAAAAGTCCGTGGAAGAGCTGAAAATGACCATCTACGACAAAGACCAAATCATCACTCACCTCGAGTCAGAAATGGAAGACCTGCGCAACCTTGCGAACCGCAGCGAAACCGAAGACTTCGAAAAGCACGAACTGCAGGTGAAGTCCACCTCTCAACTCGAAGAACTGAAAACTGCTTTGCAGCAAGTGGAAGCCAGGCTCAGCGCTAAGACTTCCACCTTCGACTCCCTCAAAGCCGCACTCGACAAGTCCGAAGCCGAGGTGAAAACACTGCGGGAAAAGGAACAGTATGTATTGGAGTTGAGTGCCCGGCAGACTAAATTGCAGCAAGACCACGAACGCTTAGCACGCGACAAAGACCGCATAATTTCCGAACTAACCGCCAAAGTCTCCACTCAAACCGACCACATCCAGTCCCTCCTTTCCCAGTTCTCCCAGCAGCGCGACAGCGAAGTCGTCACCCGAGTGCTCAAACTCGAGGAGGAAAACCGCCACTTGCAGATGCAGTTAGCGGAGAGCCGGGGCAGCTCCAGGTCCATGAAGGAGGAAGACTTGCGAGTGCCGAGTAGGAAGGTGCAGGGACTGGAGGAGGAAAACGCCCGCTTGTCGAAGTCGATTAAGGAAAGTCAGGTGGAGTTTTCCAGGGTGAGGAAGGAAATGGAGGAGTCGCTGGCGGGGAAAAACAGGGAGTTGATTGAGATGCAGCAGAGACTGTTGGAGCTGAGAAGTCAGGTGGCGGGGATGCAGACGCAGGGGAAATCACAAGAGACTTTAGCGCTTTCTGAGGAAAATACGCGGTTAAAGCAGTCTTTGCAGGGATATGAGCAGAAGAACGCGGAATTAGCAAGTGAAAATGAGATTTTGGCTCAAAGAATTGATAGGGACAGTCCAGCTGGCGACCAGGTTTTTCAGACTCAGATCATATCTCGGCTGAATGCAAGGGTGACCTCACTTAAAGCGCGTGAAGAACGGGCTTTGGAGGCCCTGTCCAAGGCCGAAGAAGCTCTCCGCCTCAAAGAAGAACTAATGAACAGCGAGCGTTCCCAGTGGCTGCAAGAGCGCCAGTCCATAATGTCCTCCACCAAAAGTCCAGTAAAGGGCGAAAACGCTGTGGTTCAGACCGAAAGACAGGCCTGGGAGTCCCCTCCTCCCTTCCAGCCCGACTCAATGGAGCAAGTCTGGACCCACGCAATGGTCCAGCGCTACGAAAGACGCCTAGCTGAGCTGGACAAGGACTCCACAGGGTACCAAATGAAGCACTACGCCGCTCTGAAGGAAACCCACGACTTGAAGGAGCAGCTTTCCAGACGCATCAGTGAAGACATCGAGAGTCAGACGAGGTGGGAACGGGACAATGTCCAGCTGCAGGTGAAATGTGAGTCCTTGAATGAGCGAATTGGAAACATGGCCGCGGAGATGAATGCACAGGCCGAGGAATTGACGGAAATGAGGGGGAAAGTGGGCCTTTTGACAGGGGAGTTGGGCAGGGTGAAGCAGGAATTGGTGAAATGCGCTGCCAGTCGGGAGAGTGAAGTCGTGCAAATGGCGGCTCAGAGGGAAAGTCTGCAGAATGAACTGAAGGAACGTACAGCACAGGTCGCTATCCTGATGGAGTCCCTTGTGGCTGTCCAGGACACTGAAAGCAGCGAGTCAGTAAGCCAGAAATTCGCAGAACTAGCAGTGCAGCTCAGCAGCGAACAGGCAGTCATCAGCAACCTCGACCTGCGCCTCTCCCAACTCAAGTCCCTGCTGCTGTCCAAGGACCAGCAAATCGCTGAAATCAACCGCGAAAAGTCCACTTCCTTGGTAAGGTCCGCTGATTTCGAGGCCCGCAACCAAAATTTGACCAAGTCATGCGACCAACTGGCCAAGCAAGTTATGGCCTTAAAGCAGGAAATCGCAGCGAAAAGCCACGATAACCAGTCTTTACAGGCCCAAGTCCAGCGTCTACAGGAAGATTTGAGCGACTCCAAAGGGAAATTATCGCTAATCGCCTCTCAACTTACAGAAAGCGAAAAGCGGAGTTCCCAAGTCCTCGCGAAAGAGCGCAGAGACTTCAAAGAAGCGCTGCTAACCGCCAGAGACTTGCCCTTGCAGGGATTTGATGTGAGTCAGCCAGTGGTTTTGGCACTAAAGCAGCTCACTGTGGCCCTCAACTCCCTCAGTGACCGTGCACCCAATCAAGACTTGTACCTGCAACTGGTGAAAGAGATGGGCGATTTGGTGCTGAATTGTGATAAATCGCTGATTATGGCGGAGGCGAAGGTTAGAAGGCTGGAGTTTATCACGCAGTCGGAGATTTACTTCAAGCATTTGGACCCTGGGACTTTGGAGACGATGAATGTGATGCTGGATAGGCTGGAAATGATGGGAAATGAGGTGAAAAGGCTGAAAAAGCCCCAAACGACCAACATGCAGGAAATCTACCGGCGCCGAATAGAAGAACTGGAGGGCGTCGTGAAGGAAAGAAACGAAAGTTTGAGGGTGACAGAGAGCGAAAGAGACGAAAAGGAGCAGTTTGCAGGCAGTTTGAGGGAAAGACTGCAGTTCTTGGATGGGAAAATTGCTGCTTTGCAGGCTGATAAAGCAGCTTTCGAGGCTGTCGCTCTGGCTAGAGCCGAGGAAGAGCTGAAGAGCAAAGTTCGCCTTCGGGACGAGTCCGTAAAGACCTACATCGACGGAGTGATCACTCGCGCAGCAATGAGCAGCTCCGAAGCCAGCAAGCTCCTCACCCTTAGTCGGGAAATCGCTGCTTTGAAGCTCGCAAATGACCAGTTAGTCAGCGAAATGGAGGGCAGAAGCAAGGAAAGAGACCTGCTTTCCCTATCCAACGAGGCTTTGAAAGCTGCTTTGCAGGACTTGGAAAGACCGAAAGAGACGCAGTGGGCAGCGAAGGACAGTCCGGATGTGGAGCTGAGGGCGAAGTACGACATTCAGACCAGTAAAGTTTTCGAATTGAGGGAAGAAAAAGTGCACTTGCAGGAAAAGTTGGTGGAATTGGAGCAACTCCTGCAGGCTACGAAGGGGAATACAGTGTCTAGAGAAGAAGGGACAGTGCCAGTCTCAGTGAAGGAGGAAGACCTGAAAAACCAAGTATTGGAACTCAAGGAACTGCACAAAACCGAACTCGAAGCCTTACGCGTCGACTGCAACCTCAAAATGCAGCAGTTCAAAAAGGAACTCGAGGCGCAGTACTCGCAAGCACTCGAGCAGTTCCAAGACGGGGACTTCCCTGGAGACTTCAAGCGCAGGGCAGAAACCCTGGAAAGGCAGCTAACGGACTTGGCAGGGGAACACGGGGCTATGGAGGATATGCTTGTGCAGGCGCAGGCCTCCAATAATGCACTCAACCAGGCCAATTCTTTGCTGAAGGAAGAACTGGACGTGGCTCGAGCAGTCCTGTCCGACCTGCAGAACCCCATTCCCACTAGTGTGGAGGCGCCTCCTTCTCCAAGACGAGGCTCAGTCTCGAAAAAGCCCAGCAAAAAGCAGCTCTCTCTGGACAGGCCTGCAGAGCAGCGTGCAGCCACTCCGCTGCCTCAGAAACTGGTGAAGGCTTTGGTGGCTGCGAAGATAGGGGAGGCGGAAGCTTGCAAGAAACTGCGCTCTGCAGGCAAAATGCAGGTCGAGTTGAGAGAAAACACCATCAAAAAAGATGCTAAAATCCGCGATTTGGAGGCGAAAATAAAGACTTTGGAGTCTCGGAGACGCACTGAGACCAATACCCCTTCACTAGATCGCGACTTGGAGCCTGCAATGAACCTGAAAGCCCGCATTTCCGCTTTGGAACAAGAAGTCTCCGACCTGCGTCTCGCCGAAGCCTCCAACTGGTCCTCCTACCTGCCTCTCTACAGCGCTTTCCACGAAGAAGACATGAGTATGTCCGAAGTCCCTCGGGACGACTTCGCTGTACTAGTGGAAGGAATCGTGTACTTGACCCAGCATTTAGACCAAGAAGCAGGGCCGAGTCCTCCCTTCCTCGAGCAATGTCAGAGACTAGTGATTCGAGCCCTGGGGAAGACTATAGGCCGACTGGCCAAGGAGCCACTTGGGGAACTGATAGAGTACAGACCCACTCGAGCGGAGGACCGGCAAGTGTGGTACTTGGAACTAGTGGACACCCAGCTAAATGAGGTCCACGACACTATTAGAAGACTGGTGGAATTCACCAATAAAGTCACTGTGGAGGTCACTGGGTCCTTCACTGGCAGTGCGCAGTACAAAGGCGCTTCTTTGGAACTGGCGAAGTGCATCAAAGAAACAGCGGAGGAAATCGAGACTATGCGGAACTTGTGCTTGTTGGTCAGAAATGACCTGGGGGGCTTGCGGCCTGCAGGGACTTCCTCGCAGTCTATGGACGAATTGGCCTACCGAGACCGCGCGACTTTAGCTGAAAACATGAAAAGACGCCTGGAAGAGGAAATGGTCACTATGAAAATGGAGCACTCCTTCGCTCTGTCTCAACTTGAAAGTCAAGTAGCAGAGGCGAATGAGGTGAAAAGGCGCTCCATCGCTCAGCTGGATGTTAGTGAAAATGAGCGTTTGCGACTCACTAGCCTAGCAGAAGAGGCCAAAGCCAGGGCCATCCAGGCCGAAATCGCACTCGACCGAGAGCGCGAAGCCGCAGTCCAGCTCAAAGCGCAAATCAGCGACATGGCCGGAGTGAAGCAGGACGCTGGCCGACAAGTGGACAAGTTCCAGCGAGAGCTGAAGCAGTGGCAGAGTGAACATATGGAGAGCCTGCGAGGCAAGGAAGACCTCATATCAGAGCTGCAGAAGCAGATAAAGGCGCTGGAGGTGGATCGGCAGCGGCAGGAAACAGCGAAGAAAGCCAGGACTCAGAAAAGAGGGGAGGGGGAGGAGGGCGACAGTCTGGATTTGAAGCGGAAAGTAGGGGTTTTGATAGAGGAAAGGAAACTCGATGAGGCCAAAATCGCGAAGGAGCGGGAAATGTATGAAACTCAACTGAGTCAAAAGGAAGCACAACTCCGGGAAATGAGAAGCGAACTACATTCCAAAGAAGACGAAATCGACTCTATCCGAAACGAGCTAAAAAAAGCCTCAAAGGCCTTCAAGCCTCCCCGCCAGAAGGAAGCCGCCAAGCAGGCGGACCTGGAACTCGAAGTCCACTCCCAGGCCATTGAAATCATGAATATGAAGAATGAGCATGAGGGGGAGTTGATTCGCCTGCAGGCACTGCTATCAGATGTGCAGAGGCAGCTGAGGGAGAAGGTGGAAGCGGCGGACTTGGAGGTGAGAAAGCGCCTGGAGACGGAGGCGAGGATGAGGGAAATGGGGGAGGAACGGAGGGTGATGGAGGGGAGACTGAGGGAATTGTCAGAGGGCAGTGCGGTGGAAGTGAGGAGTTGGCAGGAGGAAGCAGCCAAGACAGAGGCGGAAATGAGCAGGCTGCGAAGCGAAAGAGAGAAAATCGGCAGATCTCTACAGGCGAAAACCACTGAAGCCGACACTCTCGCTCAAGTCATCCTCCAAACTGAAAAAGACCACAAAAGCGCTCAAAGTGAAATTCGTTTGGAAAAGGATAAACTACTGGAAGCGCTTTCCTTCGAAAAGGCCCAGCAAGCCGCCCTGTCCTCAGAGCTGAAGCACCTTTCCAGCTCTCTCCAGTCCCTGCAGGCAGAGTTGCGCTCCGCCCAGGCCCGAGAAGACGACTTGAAGGAAATAATCACTGCAAAGGAACAAGCAATAGCAGAGCTACGGAGGGAAATTATGGCTTCTGGGGAGAAACAAAGGACCTGGGAAGCCACTTTCGAGGCCTTGAAAGAGGGAAAAGAGACCTCTGAAGCTGCTTTCGCTGAGGAAATAAAGCTGCTGAAAGGGGAAATGGGCCGGCAGTTCGAAGCCTACACGAAGAACTTGGAAATGAGCGAAGGACAACTGAGTGCACTGAAGGAACTGATAGCGGAGGAGCAAAGGGCGAAGCGGGGGACTAAAAAGGGAGCGGAAATTGTCGATTATTTCGTGCAATTGGCGAAAAAGGACGCAGTTATTAACTCTTTGAAGGCGGATTTGCGCACTTCTAAGAAGAAAACGGGCATTGCGAAGGCCAGTGAGGACGAGGAGCCGCAAGTGTATCGCCTTAAAACCAAAATCCACGCGCTGAAAGCTCAATTAGCGCAAGAAAAAGACTCCACCGCCAGACTACAGGACCAACTCGACCGCTACGAGTCCTCCCAGCAAGAAACCCGGGAAAAAGACGTGCAGACTCGCAAGGATTTGACCGACATAGAGCGCAAATATAAGGCTGAAACTCAGCGCCTGGCCGAAGAAGTGAACCGAATCAGAGAAAAATGGCACTCTCCAGAGGAATTGGTCAATTCCTTAGCTGCTCAAAAGGACTTGGAATCCGCTCATAAACGCGCTTTGGACGAATTGCGGAGGAAGTCTGAACTCCTCGATAGTTTCAAATCTGCAAAGGAACAACACGACTCCGAAGCCAACGCCCTCCAAGACGAGTTGGAAAACATCAAAGACATCGCCGAGCAAGTGAAGAAACTGAAGGCGGAAGTCTTGCGCAAGGACAGGGCCTTGCAGGACATGAAGACAGCACTCGACCAAATGCGGGAAAGCGACAAACGCCTTGGGGAGGAAAACGCAGTACTGGCGGAGAGGTGGAAAGCAGCGGCTGCAGACGTAAAAAGGAAGGAAACCATCCTGAGGGAACTGAGAGGCAAGCTGGAAAACCTGAATGGCGATGTGGAGACTGGGAAGGCGGCTTCGGATCAGGTGGAAAAGCTGCGGGAGCAGGTAAAACGGCTCAAACAAGACATTGAAAGGAAGGATTCCACTGCCAAACTACTGAAAACGAAGCTGGAAACTGCGGAGCAAGAAGCCAATTCGCTGAATTCCCGCATTCACCAGGCTTCTACGGAGGCTTTCACCTCTCTGGAAGGAGAACTCAATAAGAACAAAGTGCTGGATGCGAACTTGAAGCGCTCGGAAGCGCAGCTGCAGGCGCTCTACCTCATCACCAAGCGAATCTTCCGAGAGCTGGTGAAGTCTGTAGAGACTTTGAAGCTAAGAGTGACTGAAACGGAGGGATTCGATAGGGAAATGTACAGCGACTGTATGGACATTTTACGTCTTTCTGAGGACGAATTGAAGGAGTTCGTAGGGCAAGGTAGAGACAGCACAAGCGGCGTAATGGAGCAAATCGATAGACTACTGGAGGAAAAGGCTGTAAACGTGAACGAAGTGATCGACCTATTCGAGCGGCTACTGGAGGAAAGGGCGCAGTTGGAAAGGAGCAGTGGGGAAGTGGCGGGGAAGTACCAGGACTATATCCGCAGGATGCAGCAGGAGGTTACGCAGGAGCGAGAGGCGTACGAGCAGAAAATCAAGGACTTGGAGTCGTCTATTAAGCGCAAAAGGAAGACTTAGCTGCTAAAGACTAATAGCATTGGTGTTGTCTGTGTCTGAGAGTAGGGAAAGTATGTATTTCTAGGAATAACTAGTGTGCTAATGGTACACTACTGCATGATACAAGGTCCCCTAGCCTTCCAATTGTGTTTTTAGCTAGAACTAGCTTAGGCCGCACTTGTGGCCAGGTTAAATTGCCTTCGGATATGCACAGTCACGCCTATTAGCAGCACACAAATCCCTGCCAGGAAGTAGCGAAAGGCAGTCATTATCATTTCCGCGGCTTCCTCGCCTGCGTACTTCTTCCCTGCTGTGAGGAACACAAAGAAGGCGAAAACCAGGCAAATCACCGTGGAAATAAGCAGCAATTTACACGAAGACATTTCCTCAGGCGCAGGCTCTTCCCTCGCAGGCTCCACAACAGGCGGGGGAGCGGCATTGGAGCGAATCAAGTTGTTCTCATACGCCCACATGGACCACTTGGAGCTGTACAGGGAATGGCAGATTTCGCACTCCACCGACCCGCTCTCCTTGATCCATTCCTTCAGACACTCTGGGTGGATGTAGCGGATGGAGCCGGAGCACTTGCAGGGCAGACACATGTACTGGTCAGGCTCTCCGCGCTCCAGACAGATGCGGCAGTACGCGGACTCTTCCACGTCCTTTATCAGCACGAACTCAGAGTCTGCTTCCATATTGTGGTCACGAGAGGCAGCAGGGGCTGCTTCGCAGCTTGATGGAAGGAGAAATACACCCGCAAGTCTGACTTTGGCTTCTTAGACTTTTGAAACTAGGAAAAGTGGCTAGCGGGGATTAAGTCAACACTTCGCTCAACTGTTAGAGATGTAAAGCGAAGAAACCAGAATGGCCTTTTGACAGTGCAGAAGACATTTTCACGCTAATTTCGAGGAAAGTCGATTAAATTCCCGCTTGGGCTGCCTGTCCAGGACATATTGCGAAATTTGAAAGGCAAATTTACATAGTTTCGCCTTTTAATCCGTAGCTCAAGTTCTCAACTGGAAATTTGCCATCTCCCTACAGCACATACCTATCCCTTCACCCCCGTGTATTCCCCTCTGCTAGCTATCACTGCGCTCTGAGAGCTAAAATTTACTCGTAGTAACTAAGATGGGTTATATGGCTAGAAACCGGGGTAGTGGTTTCCTTCTCGCTAGGGACTTCTCCGCCTCCATCAAATGGCCCGGGCTCCATCTCCCTTATAAAATTATTGCATGTCAGACTCAACGGGAGACCTTGACGTCTCCGACCTCCTCAATTCGCCCTGCAGCCACTCCACGAACGACTGTGACACACAGTCTGTCCCAGCCAAGCGGCGGCACGAGGAAGCCAGTGAAGCAGGTCTGGAGCCTGGCTCTGAGGCATACCGGAAAGCACGTAAGCGCAGGCAAAACAGGGAAAGCGCAGCTCGGACCAGAGCTCGCAAAGTGGACCACTCGAAGACTTTGGAGGAGCAAGTGGGGCAATTGGAGCGGGAAAACGACCAGCTGCGGGCTGAAGTGCAAACCCTCAATTTGACGGTGGCAACTCTACAGCGAGACCTGGACTACTACAGAGACTTGGCACTGGGTCTTGGTGGGGCTAGTTAGTATTCATACCTACCTAGAAAGCAGGAAGCCGCCGCCACAGACCCGGACTCACTAGGTGGAAAGATTCATATGGCTGTAGGCAGGGAACCCAGCCTACTTCCTTAGGTGGAAAAGCCTGGGAGGGAGTGAAATCCCTGTGGGAAAGGGAGGACTATGGGGGATTGGAAGAGGTAGAAGTCGGAAATCAAGTCTGGACGGGTGACGTTAGAGGCAGTTTGCTAGGGTGATTATCAGTCGTTGGCAGGCAGAGAGGCAGATTTCGCCTGATTTTGTTAGGGAATTTGTGGGTAAATTGAAGTTTTTGCTTTCCACAGGACTTAAAAGAGGTTTGAAGGAATTTGAAAGACAGAATGGAGACCTGTTCTAATAGACTTTCGCTGTAAAAAGGAACCAAGGAGAGTGCTTTTACATTTTTTGGTATTAGGCAAATTTCGCCCTGAAAATATGCCCGATTGCTACAAAACCCAAAGAAAATCGTCATTCCTTTAGGCTAAATTCGCGAATTACACCTCAAATTTCCCTTACAATCCTCATCTTTCTTCCAATTACGACATCACACTAAAAACCCTCATCGCTTTCAGCCTTTTAACCGGCTTTCCAAGCACAGGCTCCGGACTGCTCCTCGTCGACCCTCCCACTTTCCTCCTCCCCTTCCCCCACACAGGCGAATTAACCCCTGAAGTCGAAGTCGATGGGGACCAAATGCCTGGATGACTGCCTCTCCTCGGCAAAGTGAACGGCTCTAAGGACAAACAGCGGATTGCCCTGTGTCGGGGGCGGCTCCTGCGCTCCTTTGCAGCGACGGAAGCGAGGAAATGGAGGAGTTGCTGACTTGGCTTGGGCGGAAATTGGGCTTCTTCTCGGTCGGATTCTGACTCTTGGAGAGGTTCGTGTATGGGTTCTTCCGCTTTTCGCATTTTTTCCGCGTAGGTCTTTAGAGTATTGCAGATGGATTCAGTCAGGTGGTAAGGGTGGTTCGGACCTTCTGGGGCCGTTGGGAGCGTTTTCCGCTTGGATGTAGTCCGGACTTCCTCAGGCTTTCGCTCTAATTTGGCTGTAATCACGTCCAGCTGTCGCCTGGCAGACAGTCCAGCCTCAGCCACTCTCTCGATGGAAGTGCCTGAGCGGTCACAGAGGCGGATTTCCCGGCCACTGAATAGATATCGGTGCACATGGGGAGGGAAGGGACTGAGCAGCGGCTCCACCAGGGGCTTGTGTTGGATGGCCTTTGGCTGGATCAAGTAGCTGGAACGACTGCGAGTTAGGGAAGTTCGCTTCCTCATATTTACTTCTAAGGGGAAAAGGACTGCACTGGACTACATGCTAGAAAACTGTGGCAAGTCTGCCACAGCAGTATTGGCGATATTATAGAAAGTATGGACAGAGTGGTGTGCAAACGCTGTTCCCGCACTCGAGCGGACTCCTGTTGCATCTGCGACTTCCCCATCCGCTCCTACTGCACTGCCTGCTTTGACCAGCATGTCCTGGAGCCGCAGTACAACTTTGTCTTCCACCACAAGCTGGACCTGGCAGCCCGCATCACTATCGACACTAGAGACAAGCAGAAGCAGGTTATCGAGGCGATGACGGAGTTGGGTGAGTTCGCCCGTAGCACCCGGGAAATCTCTGAAAGGCTGGAAAGTGCGAAAGTGATGTTCGGGGAGTACTTCGACCGACTCATTTGGGCGATAAGACAACATCAGAGGAAAATCATTACCAAAATCGATGAAATGAACCAAGAAGCCGCTACAGCTCTCGAAGCCTCCATCGCTAGGATTTCCGCAAACCCTCTGGCTGCCGGGGAGGAACTGTCTACTGTTTCCAGCTCTCTAGCCACTATCTTCTCCTCTCTCGACGAAATCCAGCACTGCCTCGAGAACTGCTCTGCGGAGACTGCTGCCAGGGCAGTGGAGACTCGGATGGCCATCACTTTCCCTGAGCATCAGCAGTTTGAGCGGGTCGTTAATAAGGACTTAGTGCTGTGTTTGCCTTCGAAACTGGCGCTGGGGGTGTTTACTTTCAATGAAAAGACGACGGTGGGGGAGGTGAGGAGGAAAATTAAGGAAGTGAAGGGACTTCCGGGGTTTGAGTTGTCCTTTAGAAATGTGCAAATGATAGCCGAGGAAAAACTTGGACAGTACAGTCTTCCCGACCTAGCCGTAGTGGAGATCTGGCCCTTTATTGCTTTCAAATCAGCTTTTTCGACTGAGAATGAGTATATATCGGATCTGGATACAGTGAAGTCGCTGAAGGAAACTTTGAGGAGTAAAGGCCGAGACGTGGGCGAGTATCATCATATCCTCTGCGATAACCAGATTTTGGACGATGACTTTCTCCTCATAAATGCAGGCGAAGACTCCGTTTTCGGCCTATTTAGTGCGAAAAGACCCTGGGAAGCCCTGCTCATCCGTGACGAAGATGGCGAAATCTTCGAATTGCCCATTATTGAATTTGAAGAATCAGTGTTCAGCCTCAAGCATCGACTAGCTGAAATAATCAGATACAACGAGGAGTGCCAGCGGCTTAGTTACCGCCAGCAGGAGTTGAGCGATGACTGTTCTCTTAGCAGTGTGGGAGCGCAGGGAGGCAGTGTCGTTGACTTAGAGCGACTGGTGAAAATTCAAGTGGTGATTCCAGCTATCGGGACTCCCTTTACCATTACAGAGGTGAAGAAGCAAGCGACAGTATTGATGATAAAGCTCGATCTCGCCCGCAGACTGAATCTGCCGCTAGACCACCAGGAGCTCTATATCCGCAAGAAACAGCTGCAGGACGAGGAACTCCTGTGCAGTGACTTTAGATCCTCAGTGGAAGTGACCCTCATAATGAAGGAGTACTTGCTGGCTACGTATCACACTAATGAGTATGTGGCGGTGGAGTTCTTGGGAGGGGAGGAAGTCACGTACCAGCTCAAACTGAGAGTAGCGGAGAAGTTGGAACTGCAGGCCGAGTCCTGTGAGTTGGTTTACAACGGCCAAAGGTTGAGTGATGTGGCGACTTTGGCATCAGCGGGTGTGACTGAAGGCTGCTTGGTGACTGTATTCCTGCAAGAAGCCGAGGATAGGGCAGATAGAGAGGTATTTCGGGGTTTAACGCAGGAAAGGCGTTGCACCATGTTATCAAAGTCAGCTGCAAATGAACCTTATTTCCCTCAAATAGGCGCTCACAGCTACGGCAGGAAGGACGAAACTCTGGTTCAGAGTGTACGGAAACTGTTGAAAGTGACAGTTAAATACAGTGACCAAGAATTGGTACTGAAGCAGTTGGACCCTGACACTCGCATTATCGCTCTCAAGGAACTGCTCAGAATCAGGCTGGGAGTCCTAGTCGGGTCCCAAGTGCTGGTAAATGGCCTGAGGACGGCTGAAAATGACATGCCGTTGACAGAGTTTTCGCCCTCGGGAGAAGCTGGAATCGTGCTCAGACTCACAGTGAAGGCTAAAGACTAGTAGATAAGCCTAGCAGCCTCCTCTCGAATGGTGGAAATCGGTCCAAACTATTGGGACTTTGTGGGGAAAATGGCACTGGATATAGTGTTAACGGGGAAACAATACTCATAAATCTAAAAAAACTGCCCGCTTAATTATAGCAATTCGTATGTTCAGTGCTATTGAAAGACGAAATACTCCAATACCTTCGAAATATGTATTTTCTAAATAGAGGAAACTCTGAAAAAGCTAAACACCATGCAGTTAATCCAAAAGCGAGACTATTTTGCGTATATCCCTCATTTGTCCTCTAGCTGGACTTCTGAAGACTGAAATGCAGCTTCTAATAAGGAAATGGATTCTATCTGCAGACAGTGCGTGGTAACTGAGGCAGACTGCACTTGCCTCTGCTCAGAGCCTCTATTTCCCTACTGGTCTGTGCTTTGACAAGCACTGCAAAGAAGCATACAACCCAATCAGATTGTCCACTACCCACTTCGATTTCTACCTTCTCTACTGACTCCTGGCTCCTAGGTCAAACGCGTAGAGAAGTTACGGACTATTTGCTGCTTTGTAGGGAGGTTTCCGCAAGCTTACAGGGCTGAGGAACTAATTGCGATGATTAGGAAATACCAAGATCAGGCGGTAAAGACAATCGAGAATATGAGTAATACTCTCAAAGCTTCAATGACTTGCACAGTTGAAAGGTACATTGAGGATGTATCCACAGCTAAGAGAAATCTGGAGGCAGATGCTATCTTCCTACGCAGGCTATGCACCTCTATTGACACTCTGAGACAGAGTAGAAGAAGTGGTTTTACCAGTCTAGCTAGTACCGGGTGGGGGAATGCGTTCAGATTCTAGTCGATCTTTGAAGAATTTTTTCCTTAATACGGGTACGGGGCCTACTGTCTTGGAGTGGTCGCAAACTCTTAGTTATTAGCTGGTAGGTGGGGCTGTCGAGCAGTTTGTGTAGCACAGGGTTGTACCCGGGGCGGATGTAGATATGGAAGTGGGTGGGGAAATCCATCAAGGTTGTAAAGGATCTTCATCGCGGCCCCGAAGGGACCTTTCAGGGCTGGTCCGAGGAAGTGGAAGTATTTGACTGATAGTTCCGCTTCTTACTGGTAGGTTTCCAGATGTCTCCCTCGCAGGAGTGTTTTTCTTCTTCGATAGCGACAATTGGGTCTGCATGCGTACCCTTGTTCTCATCCTTCATGACCAGCTGTGGGTTCCACATTGCTTCTGCTGGGGGTTTGAGGGTCAGGCCCGATTGAGCGGACGGGAGAAGGGAGAGGAGTGGATGAAGGAGGTATTGGCTCTTTGGGGCGAGGCCCAGGTACGATGTTAAGTTCGATTTGCAGGTGGGGCTTGGTGTTATTGGCACTGGTACTGGTGCTGTATCTGGATTTGGTTCATGTCTAGGGCTTGGAAGAGGGGCCGCGGGTCGACACTCTTAGTCCGGATGAGAATAGCTCAAAGTTTGAACGGGGATATCATTGTCTTAAACCCGCAACACTCGTGCGAAGGCTGGGTGACAGGTCCTGGTTGCTTGGAGACTCTTACATTTTAATAGTGTCAGGTGGTAAGGGTGGTTCGGACCTTCTGGGGCCGTTGGGAGCGTTTTCAGCTTGGATGTAGTCCGGACTTCCTCAGGCTTTCGCTCTAATTTGGCTGTAATCACGTCCAGCTGTCGCCTTGCAGACAGTCCAGCCTCAGCCACTCTCTCGATGGAAGTGCCTGAGCAGTAGCAGAGGCGGATTTCCCGGCCACTGAATAGATATCGGTGCACATGGGGAGGGAAGGGACTGAGCAGCGGCTCCACCAGGGGCTTGTGCTGAATGGCCTTTGGCTGGATCAAGTAGCTGGAACGACTGCGAGTTAGGGAAGTTCGCTTCCTCATATTTACTTCTAAGGAAAAGGACTGCACTGGACTACATGGTAGCAGAACTGTGGCAAGTCTGCCACAGCAGTATTGGCGATATTAAAAGAAAGGCATGGACAGAGTGGTGTGCAAACGCTGTTCCCACACTCGAGCGGACTCCTGTTGCATCTGCGAATTCCCCATCCGCTCCTACTGCACTGCCTGCTTCGACCAGCACATCTTGGAGCCGCAGTTCGGCCTGGTCTTCCACCACAAACTGGACCTGGCAGCCCGCATCACTATCGACTCGAGGTTCAAGCAGAAGCAGGTGATTGAGGCTTTGATGGAACTGGGCGAGTACTCCCGCAGCACGAAGGAAATCTCTGAAAGGCTGGAAAGTGCGAAAGAGATGTTCGGGGAGTACTTCGACCGACTCATTTGGTTCATACGGCAGTACCAGAGGAAAATCATTACCAAAATCGATGAAATGAACCAAGAAGCCGCTACAGCTCTCGAAGTCTCTATCGCTCGCATTTCCGCCTACCCCCTAGCTGCCGGGGAGGAACTCTCCACCGTTTCCAGCTCTCTAGCCACTATCTACTCCTCTCTCGACGAAATCCAGCACTGCCTTGAGAACTGCTCTGCGGAGACTGCTGCCAGGGCTGTGGAGACTCGGATGGCCATCACTTTCCCTGAGCATCAGCAGTTTGAGCGGGTCGTTAATAAGGACTTAGTGCTGTGTTTGCCTTCGAAACTGGCACTGGGGGTGTTTACTTTCAATGAAAAGACGACGGTGGGGGAGGTGAGAAGGAAAATTGAGGAGGTGAAGGGACTGCCGAAGTTTGAACTGTCCTTTGGGAATGTGCAAATGAAAGCAGAGGAAAGGCTCGGACAGTACAGTCTTCCCCACCTAGCCGTAGTGGACATTTGGCCCATCATTGCCTTCAAATCAGCTCTGCTGAGTGAGGATGTGTATATATCGGACCTGGATACAGTCAGGTCGTTGAGAGCAACTTGGAGGAGTAAAGGCCGAGACGTGAGTGAATATCATCACTTGCTATGCGACAACCAGATTTTGGACGACGAATTCCTCCTCATAAATGCAAGCGGAAACTCAGTTTTCGGCCTATTTCGCGCTGAAAGACCCTGGGAATCCCTACTCATCCGTGACGAAGACGCCCAAATCTTCGAACTGCCAATTATTGAACCCGAAGAATCCGTGCTCAGCCTCAAATATCGCATAGCCGAAATCATCAGATACGACGAGGAGTGCCAGCGGCTGAGTTACTGCTAGCAGGAGTTGGATGAGAACAGTTCCATTAGCACTGTGGGAGTGCAGGCAGGCAGTGTCGTTGACTTAGAGCGATTGGTGAATATTCAAGTGGTGATTCCAGCTATCGGGACTCCCTTTTGCGTCACAGAGGCGAAGAAGCAAGCAACTGTATTGGAGATAAAGCTGGAAATCGCTCGCAGACTCAGTCTGCCGCCAGGGGCTCTACATCCGCGAGAGGGAGCTGCAGGACGCTGAACTCCTGTGCAGTGACTTCAAATCCACAGTCACAGTGACTCTCAGGATGAAGGAGTACTTGCTGGCTTCGTACCACACTAATGAGTATGTGGCGGTGGAGTTCTTGGGAGGGGAGGAAGTCACGCACCAGCTCAAACAGAGAGTGGCGGACAAATTGAGCCTGTCAACCCAGTCCTGCGACTTGGTTTACAACGGCTCGAAATTGAGCAATGCAGCGACTTTGGCCTCAGTGGGAGTGACTGAAGGCTGCTTAGTGATTGTTTTCCTGTCAGGAACTGATGAAGGGTCAGATTTATTAGGGGGGTATGTGACCAAGTACCCGGCTTCAAACGAGCCTCAGTTCCTAAAAAGCGAAATAGGGGATTTTCTAGATAATCAGGCAGCAGAAGTTCTGGGGCAAAGTGTCCGGAAAATGCTGAAAGTGACAGTGAAGTACCGCGGACAAGACCTGGTTCTGAGTCAGTTGGACCCCAATACTCGCATTATCGCAGTGAAGGAACTGCTCAGACTCAAGCTGGCAATCCCAGTCGAGTCCCAAGAGCTGACAAACGGTCTGAGGATGGCTGAAAACACCACGGCGCTCACAGAGTTTTCAGGAGGAGAGGGGGGATTAGTCTTCCGCCTCAAGGTCAAGAAAAGCTAGAACTAGTAGATAGCCTAGTCTATGCTGGCTTAGATAGCGGGTATAGGTTGCTATTGTCTTATAGCCAATCATAGAGGTCAATACTTCAATTATTGGAGGACAAATGTCTTCGAAATATGTATTTCGCAAGTAGCGGAGACTAAAACGCCTCTATTGACACTCTGAGAGAGTAGGGAAGATTACTCAGTGGAAACAGGTAATAAAGACTACGTTGATATCTCCCTTTTTCGAAGATTCGTGCTTTGGGGAGACTTCCACTATTAATATTCAGCTATATCTGCCTTCCGGGCTAATTTTGGACGCTTTTACCTGCAGTCCTCAGATGCAGGTAAAAATAATCAAACAGAGAATAGAGCAAATGAACCTATTTCCTACATTTGATTTGCTCTGGGAAACCACACGTCTGCAGCCGGAAAGCCAACTAGAGCAATATCAGCTCCCTCTCTGTACCATTATAACAGTCTCGCCCAAAGCTACTATTGTATCGAAGGAGTGAAGTGATTTCCATCTCAGTGGCACAGATACCACAGCTTCCCTTAAAGCCAGCCTCACAGATACATATTGGAGCATTGGAAGGAACCATCACTTGGCAGTTGACAGTCAGGTTCTGTTAAAGGAGGCTATTATCTTAAGAACGGGCTCTATTTGACCATTGAGCTGATAGAGTGTGAGCGGCCTATGGAGGGTCTGCTTGTGAGGGATGAGACTGAGTATATTGTCTCAGTGCCGATTAACTATCATGAAGAGTCGATAATTAGCTTGACTCGCCGCATAATGTGCATTACTAACTACGACGGTAACTGTTTGAACCTGTGGTATAGGTTGCATATATTACCACATCATACCACTTTGACGAAAATCGGCCTACACAAAGACTGCATAGTCGACCTAAAGGATGTTTTCCACATATCCATCAAAACTGAACATAATGCAGACTTTTCAATTGAATTCCTTAGCAATCGAATTTCCTTAGCGACCATGAAGCAGGCATTTGTGAAATATCTCAATCTGCCAATTGAAAATCAAGTGATACTGTCCAAAGACCGGCGAATGCTGCACTGATCCCAAGGCCAAGTTAGAGGTAATACTGAAAATGAAAAGGCACTTGCTGGTTTCCTACGGTCCTAACAAATGTGTGGCTTTGAGACTTCTAGAGGGGCAGGAATCCAATAATGAACTCAGAGTGCGTCTAGCTAAACAGTGGCAAATTAGCACGCTCTCATTCAACCACACTATAGCAATATACGGTTGGGTCATAATGCCTTCCTTCAACTGAAGGCTGTATAGTCCTGGCTGGCTGGCGCTCCACATCCTAATTACCTTCATAAGTATGTTTATATACTTCTACGCCTGTCTAACGGTAGTCCTCTACACCTTTATAGCGCTCGTACTAGGAGTGAGTATTGTGGCTATGAGGCTTATTCCCATAAAGCAAATTGGAGAAAGGAAAAAAGCCATCACAGTGACGGTCAAGTTTGGAGACTATGAGGATTTAGTGACTGAGCAGGTAGACGCTCATACTCCTATAGCTGACTTCAAAGAAGGCCGAGCCATTTACTTAGTTCCAGGGGAGTGTATAGAGCTGTACAACAGAGCAAGAAGGGCGGAAAGGTTTGAAACGTTGGCTGATTTTATGCATTTTGGAGAACCCGAAGTCACATTTGAGTTATTTCTCGGAACTTATCATTAGATTCCGCCTACAGTCTAGCCTAGGACAAATTCCCCAATATGAATCATTCCCTCAATAGGCCTTTCTTGGCTAGAATTAGCGAATCCATATAGAATGGATGCAACTATCTGCGAGAGATGCCAATCTTCAGAAGCCACCCACTGCTGTGCATGCCAATTCCCAGTCCTCCCCTACTGCAGCCCCTGCTTCCAGCTGCATCTCTCCGATTCCTGCTGCATCGACTGCGCAGAGCACTCCGAACTTCCCCTTTCCGCCTACTATATCGACTCCCAAGCCACAGTAGAAGCCCTAAGGAAGCTTAGTCCTGCTTATATCAAGTCCAAGGAAGTCTATAGCAGTATAGAAGTCCTCAAGGAGACCTATAGACGCAGTTTCGAGGAATTGCTGGAGTCGATACAAGAGTATCAGAGTGCACTGATAAGGGAATTGGAGGAAGTTGACAGCAATACAGCCGCTGCAATGGCCTGCACAGCGGAAAACATCATATACAACTCAACCAGCGCACATACCGAAACTGCAGCGATTTCAGCCTATCTAGACAATGTGCTGTCTGGCCTGGAAGCTGCTAAAAGAGAGGCTGAGGACTGGTCACTGGCAAATGTATCGCAAACAGTGAAATCCGCAATGGCCGTTCACTTCCCTGTATACCAGAAGTTCGAAAAAGTGGCTAATTTGGACGTGGATTTGAGTTTTCCCTCTGGGAAATCGTTGGGTGTTCATACGCTTAATGCACGGATGCAGATAAAGGAGGTAAAGCGGAAAATAGCCGCGAAGCAGCGAATTCCGTGCTTCGATTTGTTCTTTCAAGAAATCATGCTGCAGCCCGGAGACACATTAGAGAAATATCAGCTTCCGCATTTAGCTGCACTCACACTCTACCCAAAGATTACTGTTAAATTCGGGAAAAAGATGGAAGAAATGCTTATTAACGACACAGAAACTGTACTTTCCCTAACACCCCGTCTCATCTCTCTGAATTGGAGCCTTAAAAAAGCCCACTATTTGCTGGCCGGCGACCAAGTCCTCTCCCCGGACTCTCCTCTGCTAGGCACAAGTGTCGATTTGGACTTTGAGGTCATAGAGTGTGAGCGGCTTGGGGAGGTTCTGCTAGTGCGGGATGAGGCTGGAGAGCTATTTAAACTGGAGGTGGGTACTAGGGATATGTGTGTTGAGGAGGTGAAGCACTGTCTAGCGGGCATTATAGCATATGACGAAGATTTCCAGCAGCTCAGTTACCGCTCAGAAACTCTAAGCGACGACACCAAACTCAGCTCCCTGCACCTTCTCAGCGGTATGTACTAACTCTCCAACGTCTTACACTCATCAACGCTGAACACCCTGCTCTCGGCACCGTCTGCTACACCGCACTTAACACTGAAGCCACCGTGCTGGCTCTCAAGCTCGAAATAGCGAAGCAATACGGCTTGCCGTTTGATAACCAGCAAGTAACCTACCATGGAAGACTACTAACAGACGAAGAATATCTGAGCTGTAGGTACCTGTCCTCGATTACTGTGTCGCTGGCGATGCAGGGGTACTTTATCGCTACTTACCGCAATAATAAGTACAGGGCGGTGGAGTATATCAGTGGACTTGAACTGGTGGCTGGACTGAGGAGGCGCTTGGCGGAGCTGTTGGGCTTGGAGGTGCGCACTATTGGAGTGAACTATAATGGACGGGAGTTGAGCGGGGCTGTTAGTTTGGCCTCTGCGGGAGTGCAGGAAGGCTCGCTTCTCAAAGTCTTTCTGAGGGATATGGAGCAGTTTTAATGCGGTGTGCATATATTAGCTAAATGAGTAGGAACTAATGATACTTGAGAAGCGCACTCAGCTTCCTACATATATGCCTGTGAAATAGCACTGCAGCTTAAGTAAACAATCAAGGGTCTCCTGGCTCTACGAAGTCTGAAAGGGCTTATTAGTCCACAATCAATGCTGTTGCCAGTCCTGGATACACTAGTGTTCCAATACTTATATGTCTTATATAGTGGCGCGCCCACTACCCTTCGGCTTGCCCATTGCTCTCACCTGTATCCCGAGCCAGCCACTCCAAGGCCGAATCGTCCTCTCCTCTGGCCACTCCCTTTCCTTCCACTCCCAGTCCCCTTTACCGCCCTGCCTCTCCCCTGCTACTCTTGACCTTATCAGCACTGGGCGAATTAGGCTTGATTGGACTACTCGTACGCTCTCCATCCTGCCCATCTGCCGGGGCGGCGGCTGCAATCAGTCCACCAATGACGAAATCGGCAATAGTCGCTTCGGCCTCAGCGTGGCTTCAGTCCAAGACAAACCCTCCAATCAGTCTCCTTCCCATACAGACCTACCCTCAGTTTACTCCTCAGACAGCGATTTCGAGCCTATGTTCGACCAGTTACTAGTGGAGTCCAACTTCAACATCGCCTACTTCGAGGAAAGTCTGCGGTACATTGCACTCAACGAAGACACGAACGTGCGCAGGGTAAAGGCAGCCCTTCGCTTCCTCAAACGCTGCTTTTTCCGGGTCTTTTTGACTATCACGAAGTCAGGGAAGTACATCCAACGAGAGGTATCAGACCGCTGTCGCTCCATTATCGCCTTTATGCTTAGAAACATGACCCTGCTGAATGACATTCAAAGGCAGACTTTGGGCCTAATGCAGAGTGGACTGTACTGGCTTTCGCACTCTTCACTGGTGCAAAACACTGAAGTTATGCAGGGACTTGAGGCCGTTTTTGAGGTGTTGACGGATAGACGGCTGGAACTGTCCAGAGGACTGCCTTTGACGCATGTGTTTTTTACTAGGGCGGACTTTTTCACGAGTTTAGCGGTGGAAGTTGTCTTTCATCGCTGTAGGAACAATGAATACAGCGATTTGCCGTATGTGTGCGCGGTGCTGAAGGCTGCTATTGGGCGGAAAGACCTGTTCGCCTGCTATGTAGTGCAGGAAGTCGCAGACTACATGCAGAGAATCGAAGGGTGGGTGCCGGACTACGAGTTGCTGTTCCAGGGGAATGAGGAGCTGGCGGGTCTGCAGACCTGCTTGCAATGCGACTCCGAAGAAATACGGAGAGCGGGGTGGAAAGTACTAAGGGAAATGGGGAAATCAGAAGTGAGCGAAGTGCGGGAAATTGCAGTGCAAATTGTGGAACTGCAGGGCGAGGCCGGAGAAGAGCGCAACAAAGGCCGCTAATATTAATACATACATCAGCAGCTCCTACTTCTTAGCTAACCGTGCAGTTCTCAGGCTTCACCACTACCAGGCGAATAGTCATGTTTCTGGATATACTGTGCTCCGCTAGCGTTTTGGCATCACTTAGGACTTCCTTCCCAATCAAAAGGCGCTGCATGACTTTAGGGACCCCTTCCTGAGACTCAATTTTCTCCTTCATCTTGGCGATAGTATCGGAAAGACACAGAGTGAGAGGGAATGTCTGCCCCTCCAAAGGCTTGATGTAGATTTGAATCAGTGAAGGAAGGAGGTGGAGGATGGAGCCGGAGCGAAGGCTGTAGGATACGCGCATCGTCCAGTTCGTGTCCCTCCAGCGCTAGCACCTCATTTGTGCACTTGCACTTTTCCTTCACTGCAGCTACAGTCCCCCACCTTTCAGCCTGCACAGTCACCTTCCCCTGCCCCAATCTCACCTCCAGCTCAATCAGTCCCAGCTCTTTCGGCTGCAACTGCAGTGTGGAACTCGGTACAATGCTGTAGTGAGCCAAACTCAGCTGCTCCTTCAGCACCTGTCCAAACAAAGTCAGGTCGTAGAGTGCCGGCAGTAGTCTTTCCACTGCCTCAATGCGCTCTTTTACCTGATCAATGGTCGTGTCGGACCCTTGCACCTGGCAATTCAGGCGTTTCCCTGCAGCCACACAGTCAATGGATACATCAAAAGGCACAGTGATGCGACGGATGGCCCAAAGCAGCGCTTTATTGGGAACACTGTAGTGGGCCAAGGTGCAAGCAGGGTCCAGCCACTGAGTTTCATATAGCAGTTGCTTAGTGCTGGACAGTTCTGGCTCCTGCGGCTCCCTTACTCTGTCCAATAACTCGCCTATTGTGAGGCTGCGGGGCACTGTGTAGCTGCCACTGTCCCAATTAGGCGCTAGGATTGTCAAAGTCACTTGGGCACTTAAGTGCACTAGGCTGTTTCTATCCAATTTACACTGTTCCACAGTCCAATCCTCCCTCAGTTGACCAGTTTCATTGTAGAAATAGGCCTCTTCCTGGGAAATACTGTTTCGTAGCAGGGCAGTTCTCTTTAATTCCGCTACTAATTGCCCGGGTTGCGCTATTAGCGTGTATTTCCCCTGAAAGTCCTCTTTAATTGTAAGCGGAAAAGCGTCTTCAGGGTGACTTGGCAGCCCAGGCCACGAAAAAGTCCACTGGACCTGATACAACTGGGCTATTAGTTGAGTAGCGCATTTCGCAGTAAAATAGAGGCTGAAAGGAGCCTCCTGGTCTGGGACATACGACCAAATCAGCTCTGCCAAAGAGTCTGCAGACGTAAAATCCTTGTCCCAAGCGTGACTGTAGCAGTACTGTATTGCAAATTCCAGGCTATTTTCATACTGTGCCTGTAGTTTACTCAATTCGGCTAAATGGGTGTCCTTCGCGACTGTGAGTAGATGCTGGATTTCCATGAAAGTGGCTTCGACGTCTGTTTTTGCGGTTTGAAAGTCCTTTGTGACTTTCTGCATTTCAGCGTGAGTGATTTCTAGTTGGTTTAGCCTGTAGCGCAGCCTGGATAGGTCTCTTTCAGAGGTGATTTCATTCCTAGCAGTGACTGGCAGGAGACAGTGGAAGCCGGGCTTGGAAAAGTGGCCCGAGCTGCAGGAGTGGCAGAAGCAGGGCAGGGGGAAGGTGCAGGCGCAGCAGTACACTGCGAACTGCTGGCCGTCCTCTTCGCAGGAGAAGGTGCTTTCCATATTGTGCATCTCCACGACCAAGAGTGATGGGGACTCCAGTCCGCCCA
>Ga0247837_1002686_pt1 | contig 32923 bp, 29 predicted proteins | sample LaCtaG_2_FD_187115 | JGI IMG/M metagenome (GOLD analysis project Ga0247837, IMG submission 187115) | Freshwater microbial communities from meromictic Lake La Cruz, Castile-La Mancha, Spain - LaCruzMarch2015_14.5m | ecosystem: Environmental > Aquatic > Freshwater > Lake | place: Spain: Castile-La...
CAGGTCTTGAAGGTTGATCATCGGCGGGAAACTGTCGGTCAGCGTGGTTGAGTCCTGACGTGTAGTGTACGCTTGGACCACCCGAAGAGCGAGCTAGACTCAGCAGTCCGGAACCCATATTGAGCCTAGATATTTATCAAGAAATCAAAGATCAAATATCGCCATCATTAGGATGGATGAAATCGCATCCAGGCCCTATGGATAGATTTTATAATCTTCGCGATCATTTCAAGGGGGTTGTTAAATTTAATGACGATAATCTTGAATCTCTATTAGTGTGGCGCGACGAATATAAGAGATTCTTGAAAGAAGACGTTGCGCTAAATTTTGAATCATATGAATTCTATGGTTCTATCTACCTGGGACAATGGAGAGGAAAAGTCCTTGTTGATCGAGTCGACTTCTAATGAGGTGCTGTGGTGGTAAATCTCGACCGTAGCGTGCGCCCGCTGGCTGCGCCCGCAAGGATTGCCGGGCGCCGCGGCGTTCCCGGACGGCGAGATCGGCTCGCTACGAACTCACGAACGTTTATGTGAAGTCGTGCCTTTGTCGCCGGCGCACCATACCTGCATCCAGGATTTCACATAAAGGGGTCAACTCACGAAACGGAAAAAATAGCACGGTAAGGAAGCCACCTTTAGCACTGGCGAGGACTTACGCATGGTCGGGTCTCTCGACGAGGCACAAGGGCGGTTCTCGAAACTCGTCGTGCCGACGAACTGATACGAGAACGGTTTTCGAGAAGGGACATCCGCAAGCCAGCACTGGCGCGGCCTCAATTCTCACGATGGCTTCTCGAAAACCACCGTTTGCGAGAGGAGCGCCGAGCGGTGGATGCTAGCCGAGCCTTATCGTGCTGAATTTTCCGTTTCGTGAGGTGACCCCATAAATTGCGTTATCGGCCGACAACTTGTAGGCGCAATTTAGAAATGTCCGGTTCTGGCAAGTTAGAAATGTCCGCTCCCCAGACTTGGCCAACGGCCTTCAAGCTCCGGTGCGGTGGGCAGTAGGAAAAGAACTCGGGCGGCGGCCGATTGCGCACGCTGCCGCCGGGATTCGGGTCGACGGCAGATGTTTTACGCCAAAGGGGACGGATACCTGTAGCGGCCCACAAACATCCGGGCTCCGACCCACAAACATCGCGATTTTCGGCCCAGATTAACTGCAAATAACGGGGGTCCCGGACCCAGATTAATTGCAAATGAGCCCAGATTATTTGCAAACAGCCCGCAAACATCGGCGCCAGCCCAGATTATCTGCAAATGGCGCTGGCGCCTTTCTTGACCAACGGGTTAGTCCTGCGCGGCCCCCCTGCTGGTGGATTAGAAGGCGCCGCACGACCATCCGGGACCCAGGAAATGCGGCCTCGCCGCGACTCTGTCGCTATCCCTGGGCCTGACCGCGATCCCATGTGCACCGCACCGACCGGCCACCGTCGGTTCGGCGAAACGGAGGTTTTTCCGGCCATTCCGGAAACCCCTTCCGCAGTGCCCAAAACCCCGTCTTACCGGTCCACCAAACCGGTTCTAGCAAACAGCGTCCGCTTTTCCTAAAATCCCGTGAGTAAGTCGAACGGCAGACAACCACGGGGGGCGGATGGACATCGGCTACGCGCGCGTCAGCACTAAAGACCAGAGCCTCGACCTGCAGGTCGATGCCCTGCGCCGTGCCGGCTGCGCCAAGGTCTATGAGGAAGTGGCCGGCGGCGCCCGCGCCCACCGCCCGGTCCTCGACGCACTGCTGGCCGAACTGCGCCCGGGTAATGTCCTGGTAATCTGGAAGCTCGACCGCCTGGGGCGCTCCCTGCGCCACCTGGTCGACCTGGCCGGCCAGCTGCTGGCGCAGGGGGTGGGGCTCAAGAGCCTCAACGACCCCATCGACACCACCACCTCTCAGGGTCGGTTGGTATTCAACCTGTTCGGCTCGCTTGCTGATTATGCGAAGCGCGGGATTATGCCGAGTTCATCCTGCGAACTCTTTGTTGGATAAGTATTTTGAAGCTGTCTTGCTCCGCATTATCCGGCGTCCGGCACCGATGCCACAAGCCCCGAGCGCGTCCCTAAGCCCTCAACCCTCGCGACATTCCTAGGCGTCCGGTCGTCGATCCCGCGGCCGCCAAGGGCGCTGCGTCCAACCCGACCGAACGGTCCGGCTCGCGCGCGTCGGCGGCACATACTCGAACCTCCTACCACCAAGCGGAGGTTCCCCATGTTGGAAACACATCTCAGCTCGTCCGTGACTTGCGAACGCCTCCGGGCGAGTGCGGTCGCGGAGCACATCGACGCATTCGCCGACTGGTTGCACAGCGCCGGCTACACGGCCTTGACGGTCAAGGGCTTACTCCAGTCGCTGGCCGGCTGGACGGATTGGATGCGTACGGCCGGGTATACCGCACAAGACCTGCTCGCCGGGCTCGATGCGTGCAAGGCGATGTTGGCGCACGAAGCGCATATCCCGTTCCGCCGCGGCCCCAATGGGCATTCCCTCGAAGCGGCATCCGCGTTCGTTCGATTCTTGCGCGAACGAGGCGTGCTTGCGCTCCCGGTGCCGGCGCCGTCCGCAACCGAGCGCTGGCCCTTGCTTGGCGAGTACCGTTCATGGATGCGGACGAATCGCGGACTGACGGAGACGTCACTCGATGTCTATGAAGGAATCTTAGTCGGGCTCCTCGCTGCACTCGGCGATGACCCCGGCGCTTACAGCGCGGAATCCCTACGAACCTTTGTCCTTGAGCGGGCGAAACCTCACGGGATTGAGCGCGCAAAAAGCATCGCCGTCGCCGTTCGCTCCTTTCTGCGCTTTCTGGGTGCAACCGGCCGGTGTGCCTCAGGCATAGACTACGCCATTCCCGGTTATGCCTGTTGGCAGCTATCGACGGTGCCGCGGTACCTGCCGTTGGAGGACATCGAGCGGATCATTGGATCCTGTGCCGACGATGCCAACGGACGGCGCGACCGAGCCGTGCTGCTGCTCTTGGCACGGCTCGCCCTGCGCGCCAGCGAGGTCGCCGAACTCAGGCTCGCCGATATCGATTGGCGCAGCGGGAGCATCCTGGTGTGTGGGAAGGCGCGGCGTCAAGCGTTGCTGCCATTACCGCAGGAGGTCGGCGACGCCATCCTGTGTTACTTGCAGCAGGGTCGGCCGCCGTTATCGGTGCCGGAGGTCTTCGTTACGGTCACCGCACCGCTGCATCCACTGACCCGCGCGGCAGTGACCCACATCGTGCGCAGCGCGTTGCGCCGGTGCGCCATCCACGCGCCGATCAACGGTGCCCATGTCCTGCGCCACTCCGCGGCGACCGCGATGCTGCGCCAAGGCGCCTCTCTGGCAGGCGTCGGGGCTGTCCTGCGGCATCGCTCCGCCAGGACGACCGCGCTCTATGCGAAGGTGGATTTCGACCTCCTGTCGCAGATCGCTCAGCCGTGGCCGGAGGTGCCGCCATGTTAATCGATCTGATCGAACGCTACCTCTCGCTTCGCCAGACGCTCGGCTTCACGTTGCGCGACCCGTCAAGGCATCTTCGGGCGTTTGCGCAGTTCGCCGCGGACACCGGCGATACCCATATCCGCGCGGCCACGGCGGTGGCCTGGGCGAGCGCGGCGTCCTCGCCATCGGTTCGCCATGTGCGACTGCGCAACATCATAGACCTCGCCCGCTTCCTGCACGCCGAGGACCCACGCCACGAGGTGCCGTCCAACCCGTTCCGGGCGTCCACGCAGCGGCCCCAGCCGTATATCTACACGCCCGAGGAGATCGCGCGGCTGGTCGCGGCGGCCCAGCGCCTGCGCGACTCCTATCCGCTCCGGCGTCAGGTGTATGCGACGTTGATCGGGCTGATCGCCGCGACGGGACTGCGCGTCTCCGAAGCGCTCGATCTGTGCTTTTGCGATGTGCTTCCCGAGGGCGTGCTGCAGATTCGGCGAACCAAGTTCGGCAAGAGTCGCCTGGTCCCCCTGCATCCAACGGCGACCACCGCGCTTGGCCGTTACCTTGAGTTGCGCCGCGGCCTGCCCGTTACCGACGACCACCTGTTTCTGTCGGCAGGCAACCGACGCATTGGCTCCAGCATGGTCGAATACACGTTCGGCCGCATGCGCCGTTTGGCCGGCATCGCGCCCGCACGGACGCGCCCGCCGCGCATCCACGATCTTCGCCATACCGTGGCGACCCGGGCACTGGAGCAGTGTCCGACCGACCGCGCGGCCGTGGCGCGCCACTTCGTCGCCCTCGCGACCTATCTGGGCCATACGGACATCACCCACACCTACTGGTACTTGGAGGCCACACCGGAGCTGATGACCGGCCTCGCCGACGCCGCCGAAACGCTGTTCGGCCGGGGGGAGGTATGACACCCATCGCCCCATTGATTACCGGCTTCCTGCGCGAGCACCTGCCGATCGAGCGTGGCTACAGCCCGCACACCTGCGAGACCTACGCCTACGCCTTTCGACTCCTGTTCGCGTTCGCGAGCCGACGCCTGGGGATCAAGCCCTCCCAGCTCTGCTTGGAGCAGATCGATGCCGCCACGATCCTCGACTTTCTCGCCGATATCGAAGACCGCCGCGGCAACTGTGCGGCCACGCGCAATGGACGACTCGCCGCGATTAGGAGCTTCATCGGCTACGTCGAGCTGCGCGTGCCCTCCGCCCTCGAACAGGCGCGACAGATCCACGCCATTCCGGCGAAACGACATGATCGGACCTTGGTGCGTCACCTGACGATGGACGAGATCCGGGCCGTCCTCAATGCCCCCGATGCCACGACGCGGCTGGGTATCCGCGATCGCGCGATGCGGCATCTGTGCTTCGCCGGCGGTCTGCGCGTTTCTGAATTGGTGGGGCTTCTACTGGAGAACCTGTGCTTGCAACGAACGCCGAGCATCCGCGTTCTGGGAAAAGGTCGCAAGGAGCGTTGCCTGCCACTCTGGAAGGAAACCGTGGCCGATTTGCGGGCATGGTTGGCCGTGCGCGGAGCCGTCAGGGTACCGGAGCTGTTCGTCAACGCCGAGGGAGCGGCGATGACCCGGGCCGGCTTCGAGTACGTGCTCGATAAACACGTCCAGGTTGCCGGGACAGCGTGCGCCTCGTTGAAGGGGCGCGCCGTGTCGCCCCATCAGCTGCGCCATAGCTGCGCCATCCTCATGCTCCAAGCAACCCGAGACATCCGTAAGGTCGCCCTGTGGCTCGGTCATGCCGATATCCGGACCACCGAGTGCTACCTGCAAGTCGATCCGTCGGAGAAGCTGGAGACCATGCAGACGGTCTTGCCACCTGGTTTGCGACGTGGTCAATTCAAGGCCCCGGACGCGCTGATCGCCTCCCTACTCGACGTGGAATAATGCGCAGCACCGCGCCGTCAAAGCGATTTATAAACATAGACTTGGACGGCGCGGCTTCGCATAATCCCGCGCTTCGCATAATCAGCAATGCCGGCGAACACGGTGAGAACCATGCGCCCGGCCGGCGAGGTCGTGTCCGCCCAGGGTTCGTGGAGCGAGCGCAGGCCGGCGTCGACTTCCTTCAACTGTTCGGCGATCTCCAAGAGATTGCGCGTGGAGCGGGCCAGCCGGTCGAGCCGCGACACCACGACCACGTCCCCAGCACGCAGCTGGTCCAGCATCCGCTCGAGCTCCGGACGCGACCGCTTCGCCCCGGAGATCTTCTCTTCGTAGATGCGCTGGCAACCGGCGCTTTTCAGGGCCGCGCGTTGCAGCGCGAGATGCTGGTCCTCAGTCGAGACCCGTGCGTAGCCAAGGAGCATGGCGAAGCCGTCGTGTTGCACATATCATCGCGAAAGAGTTTAGTTTCGCGACAGATTTTTGCAACAAGCCGAAGGCCCGTCGTTCGGGCCTCACGGTGGTTGTCGTTTAACTTAGGAGTTTTGCGACACTCGCATCCGCAACCCATGCGCCTCGACGACGACATCAATGACGGTTCCTGGCTGCTGACCCCAGCGGAGCAGGCGCTGGTCATGGCCAAGAACAACGCGAACCGTCTCGGCTTCGCCCTGCTGCTGCTGTACTTCAGAGGGCGCGGCAGGTTCCCGCCAAACCTGGTCGGGATCGATGCGCAGGTGCGGGCACAGGTCGCGCAACAGCTTGGCCTGGAGTCCGAATTGCGGGACGGCTACGATCCATCGCATCGGACCTGGAAACGCTGTCGCGCCGAGATCCGCGCATGGTTCGGTTTCCGGGAAGCTACGGTGGCCGATGCCGAGGGACTTGAAGCCTGGCTATGTGACCAAGCGGTATCCATCGGCGGCAACCGGGACCGTCTGGCCGCGCTCGTTACGGAACGTTGCCGCGAGTTGGCGATCGAGCCGCCCACGGCGGAACGCGTGGATCGGATTGTGCGCGCCGCCTTGTACGCCCATGACGAGCGCGTTTACGCCGATATTCTGGCGCGCTTGCCGCTCCTCGCCCGATCCCGGTTGGATGACCTGTTGCGGCCTGCCGACGGCACACCCGACACCGCGGCTCGGGGTAGACCCAACAGTCGTGTCACCAGGGGCCATCTTGCCCAGTGCCCTGAAAATGCTGGAGCGTCGCGAAAATTAAGACTTTCGCGACGGCCGAAGCGAGCCCGGACTACGACGCGTTTTTTGTCGCGAAAGTCAGTCGCAATAGTCCAAATTATCGCGACGAGTTCCGCAACAGCATCCCCGTGGCGGGGTCTTGGCCGAAATGGCCCCTGGTGACACGACTGTTGGGTCTACCCCAGGTGGTCAGCGCATAATGCTGCCGTGACCTGATCCTGGGGTCACCGCGAGGACCGCAAGGGCCGTTGTTGTTTCGCACCATCGGCCACCTGAGCGCGACGGCGCTGAGCCAAAGCGATGCCCACGCGATGATTCAGCACCGCCGGGCCGCTGCTGGTATCGAGACCCAGGCCGGCAACCACAGCTTCCGGGCGACCGGGATCACCGCCTACCTCAACTACAGCGCTTTCAGCACCGACACGATCAAAGCCTTGCGTGCGGTTGAAAACTTCTCGAAAACATCGAACCCGTAGTTGTCGAGATCGGGGATTAAGTGCCGCTTCCGAAATTCGCAATCTCTGGTGCGAATCCAATCGTCAAAAGCCGTGGCATTTTTGGATAGGTTTTCTGAGTCGGTTAGTAATTCCAGATTGGGCAGGCCATTACAATTAGACAGATACGCTTGAATCTTGGTGTCATCGTATCCTCGTTTTTTTAGAAGCCGCAACTGAAATTCGGCCTGTGGGAAAATGTGATCCTCATGGAACATAGCATTTTTCCAATCACGGTCAGGATATAGTAGCGACAAAACGAGGTTAGTGTATCTACCTTGGTAACCATATCCAAGGATGCGATCAATTTCCGATTCATTGAATTTAGGTTCGATTCCAAGCGATCTGTAGAGGGTGTCGGACGGAAATTGAGTCGTTGGCCCGCAGGGGATTAACAATTCTCGTAACCTGGTCAACGTAGTATCCGACGATCCACCAAATGCGTTTTTTAGTGTTGCGAAAACGAACCATTTGCGGATGGCAATCTGAGCATCGGCATCCTCAGCTTTTGATGATGTATCGAATCCCGAGTTGTCGCGCTTCATGAGAAAGAAGGCTATTGGAAGTAACGCCAGGGGGGCTACGACGTTTTTGGCATTAAAGCCGAAGCGAGAAACGAGGCGTACCGTCGTCGACAGGGATTCCTTGATATTTTCCCAATTTCCTTCGATAGTGCGAAGGTTCGCTTTCGTGAAATTTTTCACCTTGTATTGAATCGGCAGGTTTACGCTTAGGTACAGGGATGCCTTTAGCACGAAGTCTTTTCCGAAATTGTATCCATTACCGATTTTGTTGAGCGAGTCGGTAAAATCATGGATTTCGCTTCGTGCATCAAGTGTCTCCCACTTTGCAGTTGCAGTGGCGAGGAGAAGGTCTGAATACTCCAGAGGTTGGCCAGCGGAGTTTGCCCGCACAAAAATTTGCAACACTTTGTCGTAGTCCTGAGAGTCCTCTTGGTAGTAATTGCCAACGAGATTTGTGTGGATGCGACTGTGCAAACGGCCAATCAGCTTCTTGGCGTTTCCCTTTTGATCATCTGATAATGCGGCAAGTTGTGAATCCATATCCGCCTTTGCATCCTCCGCATCTTCAAAATCAAGAATACGCCCCACCTTGTACCAAAGCTGTGCTGTGTTTCCATTAGGTTCGGCAGTCTCCCGAAATGCGAAACTGTAAGTCAGCTCTTCAGGATTATCGTCATTGGGAACGGGAGCCTTCAGCAGGTTCAAGTAAAGCTGATGCTTCCTCCAGCGGTAGTAGAAATAGCGATAAGAGCCTCGTAAACCAATGAGCAGTGAAGTGATGCGTTGTTGGCCGTCTAAGACGAGAGTAATGTCTTTTGTAATCCCCGCCATGTTTGCAGCCTGATTGTGCGGTGACTCGCCGTCGAAATCTCGTATGAACTCATAAACCGGCCACTCGTCCTTGTTCTTCTGCTTTAGACGCCAATAGAGAAACGATCCTATTGGGAAATCATCCATGATCGAGTCAAATAGGCGCTCAATCCTGTCTGTGCCCCACACAAATTCCCTCTGAATCGCTGGCAAGTAGATGTCGCTATTTACCTGTCGAATGATGTCGCTTACGCGAACAGGGCTGTATTCCATCGTGGGGCTCCGTAAGTCTAGTGACTATTAGTGGAATTGTAGTTCGCATCTCACGACACGTCATTGGCTATTCTGGTGGTGGTAGGTTTAGCTTCTCAAACAAGATTCGATTACGCTTTTTCGCGTCATCAAGGAGTTTTGTGTAAGAGATGATCTCGTAATATGCATTGAGTGATTCATTAAATCCGTAATAACCAAGATTATCAGGTGTTTTCCTCGCTCCCATATTCTGGATGCGGATTTCCACCTGCGGCGTCAGGTCGCAGATGATGTAGCAATATGCTGGGATGCTGTTGCTAGCAGGACGAATGTAACGACCGGCTTTATCCTGCATCCTCCCTTCTCGTATTTCCCGCACCATGCGATACACTTGGCTGACGGGGTCCTCGTCGCCATATTGGTCTCGATCTGGCTTCTTGAACTCCACAACAACGAGTGACTGAAGTGGAACGCCGTTCTCACTGAAGGCTAACGGTCGATCAAACATTAGAAGGTCTGGCCGACTGTCGGAGTCATTATCTAGGACGTGCAATTTCGACAGTGGCTTGTCTGATGACAGAAACGTGTGGAATGTCAAGCGTTCGTCGATTATCCAAAGATTTTGTTGCTCGAAGGGAACATCCTCCGACGTGGTACGCATCGGGAATACTAACTGGTGAATCGTCTTTTCTAGCGCGTATTTACCGGTCTCGGGATCTTTTCCGAGAGCCTTTTGAAGATGTTCCAGTATCACCCGCCTATGCACGACGTATTGAGCCAATGCGGTTTTGCCAATCTCGTTCTCGTCTTCGACAAACCTTTGTAGGCGCACATAGTAATCTTGCGCGTCCTCAACATGGTCGGCTTCGGCCAAGATACGTTGACCTTCTGCTTTTAGCTTTACCTGTCGTTGATAAAGCTGGCGATGAAGAGCCATGTCCATGTCCGTTTTGCTTGCCTGCGGGGGAATTTGATCGATAAACTCCGCCTTATGCTTCAATAGGGGGCGATATTGCGGCTGATCTTGTTCCACGAACGTGATAAGCGCTTTTGCCTTCTGGGCGTTAATCTCCTCAAGAAATGGCATTAGGTCTTCTTGTACTGCTCTGAGTGCCGCATTCCTAATCGCTTTAATGCTGATGTCTTCTGGAAAAAGCTCAACTGACGATGGTGTGCCTTGTGCAGCGTCTGTGGCCTCGGACTTTGCATCTTCGCGAGGGATAGCAAAATCGGTGCGTTCGTTATTTACCTTATCGTCAAATAACTGACTTTGAATAAAAGCCAAATAATAAAAATCACCATTCTTAGCATCCATTAGCTTATTCTTAAGGTTCGCAAGATGCTTGGCGAGCCTATCTTTAATGACCTCTCGGTAGTTTGCCGCATAGATAATTTCGTGCTGACGCGCAAGAGCGCCTCGCAGCCGGAAGCCATTCAGCGTAAAACTGTGGCTGCGAACCTGAAAATGTCTTTCTGTTGCAAATACTTGGAAGTTGTCGCGGAAGCTTGCGCGGAGGTCGATCTCCTGAGATGCATCCTTCAGGGTAAGAGTTGGGCCAGTGGGATTAAGAAAAAGGGGGAGGAAATGTGCAATGAGCTGCTGACCGAGAATGTCGAGTTGACGCGGCACCTCTTCAATGTAGGGAGGGACCAAACCAACGAGATGCACGATTGTCTGAGGAGTGCTTTCTTTAGAGCGTTGTGCTACACACGGAGGTTCGTCGTCAACTATGCTAAACGAGAACTGCCGACACATGAGATGGGGCGTGTCAACCATCTTGTAGATGCTGGTAATTTCGACTCTGTTAAACGCCTTGAGCCATAGAAAACGTCCGAGACCCTTGCCACCATGGGTCGCTTTGTATGGAGAATCTACGGTTTGAAAGCTATCATAGTTGGGGTCGGTGAAACCTATACCGCTGTCTGTGACACGGAAAGCTTCAATCGGGGCTAGCGGATCTCGGTCGAGCGTGTTCTGGCGCTCAGCACAGATGGTAATGTGGTGGTCGTTGCCCCCTGCCTCTTCGATGGCGTGAAATGAGTTCATCACCGCTTCATAGAGAGGCAGTAAAGCCTTAGCTTTCGGAAGCGTGGTGTTTCGCACACGTCCAGCAATACTGGCCTTCATGACTGTGTCGTCCCTTCAGAAACTGGCCAAAGGTCGTTAATCGAGGGCGCGTGAGACTTGTGTGTCAATCACGAACCGTGAAAAGGTGTCGTTCATGTGAGTCCTTTTGTGGGAATCGCTCCAATCCTTTCCCGTCACGTCCGTGGCAACTTGGGCACCATCTGCGCGCCGAGGACGCCAAGGCCAACCGAGGCCCTCACTTGAACACCCTAGGTGCCGCCTCCTTTCAGTCTACCCGATCGACCCGACGAAACCCACCCTTGACCACGGCGAAAATGTCCTCTGGATGGGGTCCGCTCACGAAACGGAAATTTCAGCACGGTAAGGCCGGGTGAGCATCCGTAGCACTACGGCCCTCTCGCAAACGGTGGTTTTCGAGGGGCCATCGTGAGAATTGAGGCCGCGCCAGTGCTGGCTTGGGGATGTCCCTTCTCGAAAACCGTTATCGTATTCTCGTATCAGTTCGTCGGCACGACGAGTTTCGAGAACCACCCTTGTGCCTCGTCGAGAGACCCGACCTTGCGTAAGTCCTCGCCAGTACTATAGATGGCTTCCTTACCGTGCAATGTTTTCCGTTTCGTGAGTTGACCCCACCTATCCCGAAGGACACACCGGAAACGCTTAACGGCCACTAGGGGTAGACCCAACAGTGACAATGGTGGGTCTACCCCCAATTGTTAGGTCAAGTTAATGCCGTTAATCCACCGGAATCATCTTCCATAAGGAATGTCAGCACATAGTACGGTTCTTTGGGAATCTGAAGCTTGTAGACTGCACTCCCTGTTGGCCGAATTTGCGGTTGGTCAGGGAATTCCTCTTCCAACCCTTTACAAATGGTCTCAAGAATATCCGGGAACAATGCCTCGAAGCTTGCGTCGTTGAAGAATCCGGGAAGTTCATGCTGGCGGCCATGGGCGTCTACAATTGTTGTTTTGTATTTAGATAGGCTGAAATGGCGGGCAAGATGGAAGTCTGAGGCGGCGAGACTATTTAGAACGAGGTGCTTGTCATCATCCGTTCCAGTTAATGCATATGCGTGTGCAGATGCGCGATAAATCAACCGGGAATCTTGGTCGACTATGAACCATATATTCAGGCAGGCTTCTGCTGGTGAACTCATCTGACGACTCCGTGGCCATTGGGACCTAACGGACTAGCGTTTATCTGTCGAACGCGCCGCACTGATCTGCGATCGTGGCACGGTGGTGGCGCGCGCCCGACAGATAAACGCTTGTTGGACTAATCCGATGCCGGCACGACGTCCGCCGACCGGACGGACACCCTCTTAGATAGGGAATTGTATCCCCGATCCGTGGCTCGCCGGCAACCGCCGGGGGATGTTGCCAGGTTCAGGCAACGATCAATGAGGCTCAAACCGGGCATCCGCGGGCTCCGCAGGGCTGGCCAAGAGGTGATTGAGGGCAAAGTGTAGACCATTTGTTGAGCGCCGGGCCAGCGCGCCCGCAGGCCGCGGGCAGCCTGTCCGCACGGGCGGGTGGCGCTGACGGTTAGCGGCGCGGTCATCATCGTCGTCACCCCTTGACCCCGGCGGGGCGGGGCCTGACAGCGAGCCGAGGCCCGGGCGGTGCCTGCGCCGGAGCGATCCCGACCGCCGGGCCTGCGCCAGGTGCGGGGGGACCAGGGTGAACCGAGCGGCTAGGTTCCGGACGTCCGGACCGCGTGACGGCCACGCCGGGGAAGGACCTGACCCCGACCTGACCCCCCAAGGCTGACACCATCCGCGAGTGCGCCCGACTTGGCTTTGGATGGTGATTGATGACACACGCGTTTTCCCAAACAATAACCAACCTAATAGAGGCTTAGACGAGCGGGTCCGGGTTGGCTCGGGTGGAGTCCAGGTTCGCGCATCACTGAGGATTGAAGTATGGCCTTGACCAAAGCCGACCTGGCAGAACACCTGTTCGAGGAGCTGGGGCTCAACAAACGGGAGGTCAAAGACCTCATTGAAGCGTTCTTCGAGGAAATCCGCACGGCGCTGGGGCGCGGCGAAGAAGTCAAACTGTCCGGGTTCGGGAATTTCGAGCTACGCGAGAAGAAGGAGCGCCCGGGGCGCAATCCGAAGACCGGCGAAGAGATCCCGATCACGGCCCGCCGCGTCGTGACGTTCCGGCCAGGCCAGAAGCTCAAGGCCCGCGTCGAAGCCTACGATGGACTCGCGCAGCCGAGCGCCGCCGCCACGGGGTCGGGCGAACGGCTCGCCACGGCCTGAACACGCCAGGTCTGGGGTGACGTGGATTGCCCGCCAGCGGGCGCCAAGCCGCCAGCAGGCTGTCGGACTTTGGGGGCCGAGCCCCTAAATCAGCCACCGATTGATCGTTTTCGATTGTCCTACGCGAAATCTGCGGCCACCGCGTTGGCCCAGGGATTCAAATTTCGCGTGGGAACGCGCTTCGAGGCGCAGTCCGCCGGCGGGCCTGGTGCCGTGCCGGGGGCGGCAAAATACCCGCCCGCCGGTGCCCGTTTGGCATTGCCGATAATCCTTTTTATGTGAAGTGGGGGGATGTGCGACGGCGCAACGAACCTTGCGCGTCCGCCCGGCCCCCTCGCTGGCGAGTATCGACAGCCAGGGGCCAGCAATTCGCCGCGGCCAGATCTGCATCTACGAGCTAGAACTTGGCAGCGACACCCAGCAACGGCCCATGCTGGGTGATGTCGTAGATAAACGAACCGTTCTCGTAGTTCACATATTGGACCCGGTATCCGGCAAACGCATCCCACTTTTTATTGAATTGGTAGCCAACGCCCGCATACAGATCGCCGACAAACGTTGAGCCACCGGTGCCCGCGAAGCCGATCGCGTTGGCGAAGATGCGGTCGGTGATATTGGCTCGGACCTGCCCCCCGATCAAGCCGTCAACCCAGCTCTCTGTCTTGCTCACCTTGGCAGCGATGATCGGAGGTGCGTAGACGCTCAAGCTGTTGTCCATCGACCACACCTTCACCCCGAGATACCCATCGACAATCAGCTTCGGGCTGTCCACGAACCGATATCCGATCGCGCTGAGGATTGCGAGTGACTCGCTATGGGAATCCACAATCACCGTCGTACCGGCGACGTTGGCTGTTTCGCTAGGGCTCACCCGCGTCCAACTGAGGTCGAGCATGGCCAGAAATCGCCCATGGTGCGCGTACACTGTGGTGACCAGGGCGCCCTCGACATCGTTGATGAGGGCAAGGCTATCGGCAAAACTCATATCGACTTTGCTCGCCGGAAGTTGCGGCAAGGTCCGGGTCGTGCCCTTGAGACCCGCGGCCCATAGATACGTGGGCCAATAGAGATGCCATCCCGAATCCGTCTGGGTCGAGGCGCCAGGCAACAGCGCATCGGCGACCTCGGCGGCAGGTGACGACGATGCGCCGATCAAGAGCACGGTCGCTACCAAACTTCGCCCTCCATGAAGCGAACTCTTGATCCTAATAATGCCTTTCATCTGCCGGTCCCCGGTCCCATCGTGGTTCATCGCATTGCGCGGTGGGCGGAGATCGCTCCCGCCCACTGCGCAACGGCTAGTTCAGGTCGATCACGACCTTGCCCAGGTCGCCCGCGAAGCGGAACGGAACGTCGTAGGACATATCCACCGGGGTGCCGGTGTCCTCGCCGAAGTCCAGCGTTTCTTCGGTGGAAAAACGGAACGGGATCGTCTTCAGCACACGGACCTTGGCGACCTCGGTGCCGTCCACCAGGACGGTCGCAGTGCCGCTCTTGCCGATGCCGCCACCGTCATAGGCGAAGTTCATCACGACGGCATGCTTGCCAGCCGGCACTACATCGGCGGCGACCGCACGGTAGTTTGAGCCGTCCGCGAAGGTGTAGCTGAACACCGGCTTGCCCTTGTCGAAGTACAGCGCCCAGCCGCCAAACAAACCGCCCTGCGTGGCAATGACACCGGACTCGCCGCCCTTGAGGTCGACATCCCCACTGAGCGCCCACGACCGGTTCTTGATGTTGGGTGAGGCGCCTTCCGGAATGCGCTTCATTCCGGCCGTGTAGGCGAACGACGTGCGGTCCCCGGTCAGGCTCGGCCGGATGCCTTCGCCGAAGCGCTCAGCCGCGGAGGTTTGGATCGGCAGGACATTGAACTTGGCCGCCTCGGCATAGAAGCGCACCTGCATCTCGCGCAGCTTTTCGGGCTCCTGTTGGGCCAGGTCATCGGCTTGGGAGAAATCCTTGTCGATGTTGTAGAGTTCCCATTTCGTCGTCAGCACATCCATGTCGGTCCCGACCCCACTCCACGGCAGCCGTACCGGCGTGGTCGATGCGAACCAGCCATCGTGATAGATCCCTGAGTTGCCGAAGATCTCGAAATACTGGGTCCGGTGGCGGTCGGCGGCCTTGGCGTCGTCGAACGTATAGACCATGCTGACGCCTTCGATCGGGTGCTGGGTCACGCCGTTCACCACGCGCGGCTGGGGCAATTGCGCGGCCTCCAGGATCGTGGGCACGATATCGATGACATGGTGGAATTGCGACCGGAGTTCGCCCTGGGCCTTGATGCCCTTCGGCCAAGCCATGACCAGGCCGTTGCGCGTGCCGCCGAAATGACTCGCGACCTGCTTGACCCACTGGAACGGCGTGTTCATCGCCCAGGCCCAGGACACCGGGTAGAGGTTGGATGACTTCCAGGTCCCGAAATCGGGCAGACGGCTTTCGACATAGTCCAGCGTCTCCTCGCTTTGGGCGACGACGTTTAAGTCGTTAAAGGAGCCGCGCAGTGAGCCCTCGCCGGCGGCGCCATTGTCACCCACGATGAAGATGACCAGCGTGTTGTCGGCCTGACCCATGTCGTCGATGCCCTTCAGCACGCGACCGAGGTTGTCATCGGCTTGCGCCACATGCGCGGCACCCAACTCCATCATGGCCGCATACACCTTCTTCTCCCGCGGGCTGGCCGCATCCCAAGCCGGCATCTCCTTCGGCCGGGGCGTCAGCTTGGCATCGGCCGGGATGACGCCCAACTGCTTCTGGCGGGCAAAGGTCTCCTCGCGCACCTTGTCCCAGCCTTGGTCGAACTGGCCCTTGAATTTGGCAATCCATTCCGGTGTGGCCTGCTGCGGCGCATGTCCGGCAGCGGTGGCGTAGTAGACGAAGAAGGGCTTATCGGGCGCAACCGTCTTCTGCATTTTCATCCAGCCGATCGCCTGGTCGGCGAGATCGAAGTCCAGGTTGTAATCGGGTTTGCCGAGATAGGGCTCGATCGGCGTCGTCCCGTCATAGAGAGCCGGTCGCCAGTTGTTCGCGACGCCGCCGATAAAGCCGTAGAATTTCTCGAAGCCGAGCCCGGTCGGCCAGCGGTCGAAGGGGCCAGACTGGCTGGACTCCCAGTCCGAAACGTTGTGGTCCTTGCCGAACCACGCGGTGTTGTAGCCGTTGTCCTTCAAGATCTCGGCAACGGTGACCATGTCCTTTCCGAGGACCGAGTCATAGCCGGGATAACCCGTCGCCATCTCGGTCACCACACCGGCATGCGCCGAATGGTGATTGCGCCCGGTGATCAGAGCCGCGCGCGTCGGGCTACAAACCGCTGTGGTGTGGAAACGGTTGTAGCGCAAACCCTCGGCGGCCAGTTTGTCGAGCGTCGGGGTGGGAATCGGACCGCCGAAAGTGGACGTGGCACCGAATCCAACGTCGTCCATCAGGATCAGCAGGACGTTCGGGGCACCTTTCGGGGCGTTGACGTTAGCCGGGAATGAGGGAGTGGATTCCTTGGATCTTAACCCAATCGTGCCGTTGAACGGCGCGGCCGGGATCGGCAACACGATCCGATCGACCGGCGGGGACAACGCCGGTGTTGGTTCAGGACTGGCCTGGGTCACTGCATAGACCATGAGCGCGGCGATGGCGAGTGTCGAGCGGATACGCATGGGTTGTTGTCTTCCTCCTCGTTTTCAGTTATTGGGGTTCACGCAGCGCAAGCTGCAGTGGATTTCCGGACGGGCGAATACCCCGTCCGGCCTGGGACACTACCTCCCCGCTCCTACAATAATGGCCGTCCGGCGCCCTTTTGCACGCGCGCTCTGCTCGTCTTGGTAGCGCTGTCGATCGCAGCCCTGGTCATACGTCGATCCCCTCATGCAGTCGTGGTAGCGGTCCTCTGCACGGTCGGTTGCGACCTTGTTTCGGACGGCGCCTGCCACGATGGCTTGGCGGCGGACTTGGCGATGATCGCGGTAGTAGTCGCCCGCACTGGCGGATTCGATGATGCCAGCGCCGGCTGCCAGTGCCACGAGCGCAAACAGAAATGGCCGGCTCATAGCTTTGCCGCCGCGTCAGTGAGCAGCATGGCACCTGAGTTTGCCTTGCAGATGTCGGACAGTTTGCCCATGTAGGTCACGACCCAGTCCTGGGTGAATGCATTTGCGCCTTTGGCACCGTCCCGACCGGCGAGATATCCGTTCACCCAGGTCATGGCCAGAACCAGGTCATCCTGCGCCAGAACGGCGAATGCCGCCTGCTTCTTCGTGGGTTTCGCGACAGGCTTGGCATAGGCCATCGCCTTGGCGAATTGCGCGCAGTTCGCGGACTGCACATCGACCAGTTCAGACTCCGGCTTGGCGTCAGGCGGAGCCGCTGAGGCCGCAACGGTCGACAACAACACTACGGGCGCGACGAGCGCGAGGGTCTTCGTTCTCATGCTGCTTTCTCCTCGTTTGGGGTGATCACTGAAATCTGAAGAAATTCATGGTTTCTGGTTGCCTGCTATGCCGTTTTCCTGGCATAGCTGAAGTTCCAGGTGGGTGGGGTGCCGGATGAGAGAGTTCCACCATGGTTGACCCTCAGTCCATCCCCACACTCGCCTCGCTCCGGAAGAAGTCCTCGGCGCGCCGCTTGGCCTCGCTGCGGTTTTCGGTACGCGCCTCCGGGGTCGCGTCGAAGTCGATCTTGGCGGCCTGGACGGCGCGGCAGGTCATATAGGCTTTGGCCTTGGGGAAGTCCAGGCGATCCAGAGAGTCATTAGCGGCGGCTACCAGGGCGGCCTTGCGGCGAAAGAGATCGACGTTGCTCTGATAGTCGTGCGGCTGCTCGGCCATGAGGGCGTTGGCGCAGGCGGTCAATTTCGCCCCGCCGCAGGCTGCCGGCGTTTCCCACTCGGGCAGCTTGACGCCGGTTCGCTTCGCTGCCGCGGCCCCTTGCAGCAGGGTTTGCAGCAGGGCGTCCTGATAGGCTTGGGCATGCTTGTACAGGGTCTGCTCGCAGTTCTCGCAGGGGATCGCCGAGAGCAGCCACTCCATGACGCTGCCGCGCGACTCGCGCTGTTGCTTGACGACGGCCAGGTCGAACTCCTTGATCAGATCGCTCGGCAGTCCCGTGCCCGCACAGGTCGCGGCCTCCCAGGCGGCCATCAGGTCGGCATAGCTATTGACCGGCTGGTCGCCGTGCGGCATCAGGTCGGCACGCACCAGCAGACGCCGGGTACCCGCGTCATAGGCAAAACTGATGCGGCGGTAGGCGATCGGCCAATCCGAGAGTGAACTGACGTTGAGTTCCAGCAAGGGCTGGCGGGCCAGGGTGCGGTGCACCGCCCAGAATCCGCTATGGGTATGGGCGGACAAATAGACCAGGGGTTGGTGGAGCTTGGCCATCTCGGCGCGCAGCAGGAGGCGCGCCGACAGGTCCAGGGAGGCCCAGTTGTGATGGCCGGCGAAGATCACGAGGTCGCCCTGGCGGATGGCCTCCTCCACCCAGTGGTCGATGGCGGCAATCTGGTCGGAGCGGACCCGACCCATGCTGCCGGGGCTGCGCCCCCGGATGACGTCCCAGGTGCCGACCAAGGCCCCGGCCTGGTTGGTGTCCAAGCCGATGATGACGACGCCGCGGGTCGCCCCCGGCGCGGGCGGCAGCCGCAGTCGCTGTGCCAGGTACGAATCCGCATAGCGGTTGCCGTCCAGGACCTTGGCCTCGATGGCGGACAGGTAGGCATGCGGATCGGGACTGCGCCAACTGACCTGATGTTCGCCGGTCGGCGGCGGTGCGATGAGCCCCGGCTTGGGGCGGCGACCGCTGGCCTGAGCGGCGATGTAGCCGGTGATGAAGTCGCGCTTGGTCAGGGCTTCGTTGGGGGTCTTGTGACTGGTATCCTCTGGTGCCGCGCCCCGCCGACAGGTCTGGTGCCAATGCTTTACGGCCGGATCGAGTTCGACCGCAAAGACGTTGTAGCCGTAGATCCCGAACATCAGACCGTCGTGGTTGCCCGGCAGGATGGCGCCGGCGTTCTGGGTACCGCGGAACATATCGGCGACACGCTTGGCCTCGATCCGGCAGGACAGGTCCAGGACATCGCCCAGATGCAGGAAGGGTTCGTTGGGGTCGTGGTTCAGTGCCCATTCGGGGATGCGGCGGCCGAACAAGGGCTGTTCCGGGGGCCGTTGGGCGACCTCGACATAGGTGTCGACCGCACTGTCGTTGTCGTGCAGCGGGTAGCCGGTGGCCAAGTGCTGCTGGGTGTCGCCGATCGCGATGATGGGGGTGGTCAGGGGCACATAGTGGCCGCCGGGCTCGGGTCCGGGACCCGGTTGCGGGACGAAGGTCGCGCACCCGCCCAGCACCAGCGCGAACAGCGTTGCGGCGAGCCGACGACCAGCGTGTGCAGCGACCCGTTCCGGCGCGGGCGCGGTGGTGGGAGCACCACCGATTGCCTGTTTATTCATTCGACCGTGCCCGCCACACCAAGAGGCTGAAGATGGAGAAGGGATGAACGATCCTCAGCGCCAGATTCGGATCGAGACTAGGCTCGCGGCCCGGCGCGGGGCACTCAAGCGGTCGGCGCGGCGCGCCGGTTCGACCGCCGCCGCCTTGCTCTGCCTGACGGCTTGCGTCTCGAAGCCGCTCGCCCCCTACTCGGAGCAAATGCCGCCGACCGTGATGGTAACGCTGGACCAGGCCGGTGTGCGCGATCTGCGCGGCCAGTTCCGCGCCGCCTTGTGCCCCCGGCTCGCCGCCGACGCGCCCCCGTGCGACGAGGTGCTGCTGCGCTTTCCAGGTGAGACCGGCGCCGCCCCGATGGCCGGACAGGATCTCCGGTCGCGCTATCGTATCGTCTTCGTGCCGGGCTTTTTCAACGAATGCGTCGACCGCGTCGTGCGCCCATTCGCCGGGGTCGTCGACGACCTCGGCACTCATGGGTACGACGTGCGGTTTTTCCAGGTGGCTGGCCGGGGCACCGTCGCCGCCAGCGCCGAGCAACTGTCCCGGTCATTCGCGGCGCTCGCCCCGGACCCACGGCCGATCATCGTGTTTGCGTTCTCCAAAGGGTTCGCCGACGTGCTGGAGATGGTCGTCCGCCACCCGCCATCTGCCCGCCAGGTCGCCGCCGTCGTCGCGGTGGCGGGGGTCGTGAACGGCACGCCGCTCGCGGAGGGCCTCGACGACCTTTACCGGCGCCTCGGGGCGCGCTTTCCTATGCCCGACTGCGCACGCGGGAACGGCGAGGAGGTCACGGACATGCGCCGCGAGCGCCGCCTGGAATGGTGGCGACAAAACGGCGACGCGATCGGCGTGCCGCTCTACTCGCTGGTCGCGGTGCCGCGCCCCGGGAGCGTCTCCCCGGTGTTGGCCACCAAGTATCGGCGGCTGGCGCTGATCGACCCGCGTAACGACGGGCAGTTGCTCTGGTACGACGCGATCACCCCGCGGGGGAACCTGCTCGGCTATGTCAATGCCGACCACTGGACGATCACCATCGACTTAAAGAAGCGATTACCCCTGATGGCAGACCTGTTCCGCGACCAAGTGCCCCGCACGGCCTTGGTGGAGGCGGCGATCGACGTGGTAGACCGGCAACTGACCGCCGCTGCCCGGCGGCCCAAGAACGGCGGCAGGCGCTAATAGATGTCCTTGGGGAATGCCTTGAACACCACATTCTCGATGCGCTGCATGGCGTTGCGCGCCGGCTGGGCGGTGAGAACCTGATCGCCCGCCACCCAACGCAACTGGCCCGCGGCGTCGAGTTCGACCTGCCAACTGTTCGCGGGCTGCATATCGCGCTCCATAGTCGCGGCCAAGGCGCGGGCGAGCCTCGGACTCTCGACCACCACCCCCATCTCGCTGTTGATCGCGCCGGAGCGGGGATCGAGGTTCATCGACCCGATGAAGACCCGCTGGCGGTCGATGACCATGGCCTTGGTATGCAGACCCATGAAGGCCCCGCGTGTCGGCGCCGTGTCCGCAAGCGATGCCTTGACCGCGGCATCGGGCCGTATCTCATACAGCTTGGCACCGGTCTGCAGGATCGGCTTGCGCCACTGCTCATAGTGGCTGTTGACGGCCGGCACATCGTGGGAGGCGAGCGAATTGGTCAGGATGCGCACCTTGACGCCGCGCGCATGCAGGTCACTCAGTGCCTGGATGGCCCGCGGACCCGGGATGATATAGGCGTTGGTGACCAGCACCTCGCGTTGGGCGTGCGTGAACAGGTCGCGGAAGGCGGCGGCCATGCGATGGGTGATCGCGTCGCGGTCCGGGGTATCGGTGTAGACGCGGCTGGTTCCGCGCTGGAGCTTGCCGGGCAACTGGGCCAGGGTGTCCGACCAGTCCTGGGCGTCCGGCGGGAACCGCGCCAGCGACGGCGCCGCGGCGAGTTGCTCGCGCACCGGCCCCGCGAGCTGGTCGAGGTCCCGCGGCGTCGCCCCAAGCCCGAGGGACGCGGCCGGCACCGCCCACTCGCTGTTCCAGAAGCGGTCGAACACGGTGGATGCCTGTCTGGCCACCGGCCCGATGCCGAGTAAGTCGAGGTCGTGGAAGTTGAATGCCGGGTTGAGCCCCAGGTACTCGTCGCCGATGTTGCGGCCACCCAGAATCACCGCCTGGTTGTCGGCGATCATCGCCTTGTTGTGCATTCGCTGGTTCGCGCGCTTGACGTCGCCGAGCGAGTCTGCGGCACGGCCCAAGAGCGAGCGATGCCGCCAAGCGTTGAACAGCCGCACCTCGATATTGGGATGGGCATCGATCGCCGCCACGATGCTGTCGCGGACCTCGGGCGTCGTCATATCGCGGAGCATCGAACTCAGGTCATCGACGATGATCCGCACCTTGACCCCGCGTTTGGCCGCCTGCACCACGCGCTTCATGAGCAGCACCCCGCCGGCATCGCCGAACCAGACGTAGTACTGAAGGTCGAGTGAATGCTTTGCAGAGTCGATGAGCGCCAAGCGCCAGGTCAATCCCTGCTCGTTGGAGTCGAGCAGCATAAAACCGGAGGCATCCGGCCCATCCTGCGCGCGGATCGACGCCTCGATCGGGGCGAACGCGGTGTCGGCGGCGGCCAGCACCGCGTCTTCGCGGACTGGGCGAGGGGTCTTGTCCGGCAGACCGGTGCACGCACCGAGCACGCCGGCAATCAGAACAAGCAGTAGAGGGTGAGGGCGCATCGTGTCTGAGGTTCGGTGACGGCCTGCGGGTAACCTGGGTCTGGGTTATGTCGATGCGCCGGTCCATTCGAGTCGGGCCGATGGCGCGTCCCAGCGTCCCTGCCGACGATCGCCCGGCGGCGCACCCACCGGGGGCTGCTCCCGGTGCCGACTATGGCGCAGTTTGAACCCTTGCGCCAGATGGTCTAGGGGGCTGGGGCGCAATGGAACAGAAAACTTCGTTAAGGGCTAAAACGCCAAGACTTTCGCCCGCATCTTGGCTGGTCGTCTCCTTGAGGTATACATCAGCCGGACAGATTGGCGTCGTCCTTCGCGAAACCCCCTCCACTGTGCTCATCTGGAGCGCGGAACCGGAGCCCGTTCATGGCGCAGCTTGGCTGCAGATCGTCGTCTGGTCTACCGCATCAGTGGACGGACGTGCCGATGGACCGGGGGTAGTCCTGTAATCTGTAGGCAAGGCCCCACAACATTAACAGTAACCGATTGAAAAAATTATATACTTACCGCTTCATCCCCCCTTCGCGGACCCGTAGATTGCAGCACTACCGCAGACATCGGAACACTCCTCTGGTGAGACATTGCCATTAGTTGAGAAACATGGGACCACTCCTGGGACTGGTGCGCCGCGTGGCGAGGCCCGATGACTAGAGGACCTGTTCGTTTTCCAATGCCTTCTTGGTGATCTCTTGGTACAGGCTCACGGCACGCGTATAGATGCCCTGGAATTCAGGCCGTTTATCCACGTAACGCTTAATGTCTTCCGCATCCGCCATCACGCCCTGCAGATGGGCGAGATCGGAATCGTCGAGCCGCTCGCCGCGCTCGACCTTGGCTTTGATGTCGAGCGCCCGCGGGAGCCTGAATTTCTCGAACCGGTCGAGAATGGCGACGATGACGCCTTCGTCATGGGGAGTGTCGGTCATGGTTTGTCCTCCGGGATACATTGTTGAGACTGCCGTGCACATCAGTGACCGCCTGAGTCGTCCGCTCGATCGCAGGCACTGATCGGCTCCGGTACCGCAGGGAATCCGTGAACGGAAGTTTAGGCGCAGGCGGAGGCTGCGTGTGCAAACAAGCCGCAACGCTGCGTACCACGCCGTCCCTGCCCCCTCCTCAAGGGATGGATTAGACTCTAAGTCAGCAGGCCGGCGCTCCAAGCTCTGACCGCCTTGCGATGCGGAGGTAACCCTTGAAACTGTTCCAGTCCATCTTCGGCATCGGGGATTCGCGCGGGCGTTACCCCGAGTCCCTCATCGATGAGGCGATCGAGCGGGCGGTGGCCGCGACCGACACCCGGCTACGCGTCCTGCCTGGTTACCGCAAGGCCCTGCGCGAACCCGCCATCCACGCCATCGATCATGTCATCGCGCTGGTGGAGGCGATTCCGGCGCCCCTGCCTGCCGGGAGCCGCGCGTTCCAAGACGAGCCGCGGCTTGCGGCGCTCTTCGCCTCCCCGCAGGAGATGCTCGACCTGTTCAGCCGGAATGCCGCACTGGCTGACTTACTGACCGCGACCGAGGGGGTCGGTACCGAGCGTGTCACCGCGCTGTTGCTGGCAGAGCGTACTGAAAGAACGATCCTGGGCGTTGACCTGGTGAACGACATGGTGCGGTACGACGTGCCGCAGGTCTCGGTCAGCTTTACCGGGCATCGCCTGCTCGATCCCAAGGCAAACGAGGGAGAGACGCGCCGGCACCTGAGACGCCGCGCCTTCGACCACCTGCTCACCGTGGCACTGACGCGGATTGCCGAGTCGGGGGCCGAGCGCGCCGACCTCGCACGCCAGCGTGACCTGCTGCGACGCAAGCTGACGGCCTTGGAGCACGGGGGCTGGACCTTCGAGCCCGCGCAGAGCGAACCCGCCAACCTGGGTGATCTGCTTCTGGAACTGGACGCCGTGGAGGAACAGATCAAGGCCCTGGGCCCAAACACCAAGGTCCTGGAAGCCCATCGGGAGATCCTCGCCGCGGTGCTTGGCGAGGCCGAACGCCACCTCTGGGCAGAGGACATCACGCTCTATCTCGACGCGATGAATATTCAGCGCGAGGCCCAGTACCCATCGGTCCGCCGGGTCGTCTTGCCGGAGTTGCGCAATAGCCGCGGTCAGCGTGCCGTGATGCTACCGCTCGCCCTGGCACCCGTTGAGGTGCCGCCGCGCGAGGACTTGGTCGCGGCGGCAGAGCGTTATTTGAATTGTTAAGAAGGGCTAAAGGACTGTGAAAACCGACAAATCGATGATGCTGTCCTGGCAGATTCCGCTGCTCTATGTCGGCGTCACCGTGGTCTGCGATCTGACCCTTGCCCGACTCGAACACGCTTATCTGGGCGCCTACAGTCATGCCATCGGTCGCCTCCGGCATGATCGCCCTGACCGGGATCGTGTTCACCCTAGCTTTTGTCATGGTGCAATTCAGCGCCATCGCCTTGGGCCGACGGACGTTTGATGCCGGTTGCGCCGCGGATCACCAGGGCGCCCGGCGCCTGGTTTTCCCGACCACCGACTGGGAGGATTATTTGACACTCGCCTTCGACGCGATTCGCCAATATGGCAATGGCTCCATTCAGGTCATGCGCCGGTTGCGCTCGGCCTTGATCGGCTTGGAAGATTCAGTCACCGAGAGCGACCGCAAGGAGACGGTCCGCGGATATCTCGAACACCTGGACCGCGTCGTCGGGCAGTCCCGCTTCGTGTCCGAGCAGCAGGCGTGTTAAGGCGGACGACAGACGCGATGAAACCGCTTGCGAGGACCGAGCCACGTCTGCGGGTCCCACGCGCCGCCGCTATCGCCGGCATTCTGTTTTCGGGTCTGCTGATCGCCAGTTTCGTGCTCTTGCGGCAGTCGGTTCCGGCCGATCCGTTGGAGTCGGGAGCCTGGCTTCAGACCCGCGCGGAGTTCGTGGCGCTGGGACTCAACCTGGTTCCGTTCGCTGGGATCGCCTTTCTCTGGTTCATCGGGGTGCTGCGCGACCGCTTGGGCGATCGGGAAGACCGGTTTTTTGCCACCGCATTCCTCGGTAGCGGGTTGCTCTTTCTCGCCATGCTGTTTTTCTCGGCCGCCGTGGCGGGGGGGATCATTGTTGCCTATTCCGCGGAATCCCACAGGCTGCTCGGCTCTGCGACCTTTACCTTTGCCCGTGCCATCACGTTCGAGATCATGAACGTTTATGCCGTCAAGATGGCGGGCGTCTTTATGATTGTGACATCGACACTGGCGCTTCGTACCGGGTTCATCGCCCGCTGGATCGCGTTCCTCGGCTATGCCCTGGCACTTCTGCTATTACTGAGCAGCCGCCGCATGGAAGAGATCCTGATGGTATTCCCACTCTGGGTACTCCTGATCAGCTTATACATCTTGATCGATAATCTGAAAAATCCGTCGCCCGCGGCGACCCCACCCTCGGAGAATATGAGCGATGAGCCGTACGAAGAAGGTTAAACAAGAGACCGATGCTGAGAAGCCGGCAAAGCTGAAAAACAAACAGTACATGCAGGAACTGGAGAAGCTGCATGTCGAGCTGGTGAAGCTCCAGGAGTGGGTGCGCGAAAAAGGGCTCAAGGTCTGCGTCGTATTCGAGGGTCGGGACGGGGCGGGTAAGGGCGGCACCATCAAGGCGATCACCGAGCGAGTCAGCCCGCGCGTCTTCCGGGTCGTGGCCCTGCCGGCGCCAACCGATCGTGAGAAGTCGCAGATGTACATCCAGCGCTATATCAGTCATTTCCCGGCAGCAGGCGAAATTGTTATCTTCGACCGCAGTTGGTATAACCGCGCGGGCGTTGAGCGGGTCATGGGGTTTTGCAGCGAGGAGCAGGTGAAACGTTTCCTGGCAATGGTGCCGCTGGTCGAAGAGGCGATGGTCGACTCGGGCATTCTGCTCTTCAAATACTGGCTCGAAGTCAGCCCCGCGGAACAGACCCGACGGCTGGAGGCCCGCATCGAGGACGGTCGTAAGATCTGGAAGCTCACGCCGATGGACCTGAAGTCCTATAGCTGTTGGTACGACTACTCGCGGGCACGCGACGCGATGTTCAAGGCCACCGATACCGAAATCGCCCCTTGGTTCGTGGCTCGCTCGGACGACAAGAAACGGGCGCGTCTCAACATCATCACGCATCTGCTCAGCCGGATTCCCTATGAGAAGTTGCCGCGCGCAACGATCACGCTGCCGAAGCGACAGCAGCCCGGTGACTATCGTGATCCGGACTATCCGTTCAAGTTCATTCCCGAAGCGTCTCGGTAGGCACCCTGAACTACGCGGCGGCCTACTCTGGCTGGTGGCGCTCAATGCGAAGGCGCCCTGCATGGTCCCCATGCGCTCGACGCTGGTCGCGAGCGGCTGCTCTTCAATCGGCCGACGGCCGTGGTACTTTTCTGTGGTTCGACACCCCCGCGGACTGCCCTACCGCGGCCTTCGGGTTCGACGGCGCCGAACGGGTCAGCTTCGAGGTCTTAGGCGAGCTTCGGTCTGGAGCCGGAGCCGGCTGGCGCGCCGGGCGGCCCTGGCCCTGGTTCGCTACCTGGACATCGGCGGTCTGCCCGTGGACGAGGCGGCCGGATTGCGCGCCGGCTACCCCGACGTGACGCGCTGCTCGCGGCCGTGAGTCCGGTGCTGGGCGCCCTGTATCGGCACTTTTCGACCCCCGGCTGAACGGCCTGTTCCCCGCGACGCAACCCCCATCGGAGGTTTCCGCCCATGTCCACCGTCGTTGCACCCCCGTCCCAGCGACTCCCGGTGCCCCAGGCTCCGCCCGCCCCGGTCTCCCTGCGCGAGGCATTCCTCTACTGGCTCAAGCTCGGCTTCGTCAGCTTCGGCGGGCCGGCCGGCCAGATCGCCATGATGCACACCGAGTTGGTGGAGCGGCGCCGCTGGATCGGCGAGCATCGGTTCCTGCATGCGCTCAACTACGCGATGGTTTTGCCCGGACCCGAGGCCCAACAGCTCGCCACCTATATCGGCTGGCTGATGCACGGCACCCTGGGGGGTATCCTGGCCGGCGTGCTGTTCGTTCTGCCGTCGCTCGCTATCCTGATCGCGCTGACCTGGGTCTATCTGGTCTTCGGCGACGTGCCAGCGGTGGCCGGCATCCTCTACGGGATCAAGCCGGCAGTGACCGCCATCGTCGTCTTCGCCGCCTGGCGCATCGGCTCACGGGCGCTGCGCAACGGGGTCTTGTGGACGCTGGCCGCGGCGGCCTTCCTCGCGATCTTCGCGCTAAACATTCCCTTCCCCGCGATCGTGTTAGCGGCTGGCCTGATGGGCGCAGTGGGCGGGCGGATCGCCCCGGACAAGTTCAAGACCGGCGGTGGTCACGGGACCTCGACCCGGACCGATGGGCCGGCGCTGATCGACGATCACAGCCCGCCGCCGGCCCACGCCGGCCTCTCCTGGCCGCGCGCCCTGGTCTACTGCCTGGTGGGCGTGGGGTTTTGGGGCCTGGCGGAAGGGGCCTTGTACCTAAGCTTCGGCTGGGCCGGACCCTTGACCCAGATGGGCTGGTTCTTCACTAAGGCGGCGCTCGTCACCTTCGGTGGGGCCTATGCGGTGCTGCCCTATGTCTACCAGGGCGGGGTGGAGACCCACGGTTGGCTGACCGGCCAACAGATGATCGACGGCTTGGCCCTGGGCGAGACCACGCCCGGACCCCTCATCATGGTGGTGGCCTTCGTCGGCTTCGTTGGCGCTTGGACCAAGGAACTGTTCGGTCCGGAGGCATTGGTCCTGGCGGGGATCGCCGGGGCGAGCGTGGCGACCTTGTTCACCTTCCTGCCCTCGTTCTTGTTCATCCTGGTCGGTGCGCCGGTGGTGGAGGCGACCCGCCACGACCTGAAGTTCACCGCCCCCCTGACCGGCATCACCGCCGCGGTGGTGGGGGTGATCGTCAACCTGGCGCTCTTCTTTGCGTGGCATGTGCTCTGGCCCCAAGCGACGCCCGCGGCCCCCTTTGCGGGGCGCTTCGAGTGGTTCTCGCTCTTGGTCATGGTCGCCGCCTTCCTCGCCCTGTGGCGCTACAAGATCGGCGTCATCCCGGTGATCGGGGCCTGCGCCTTGGCCGGGCTCGGCTACTCCCTACTGATCTGAGTCCCCCGTCCCATCGGCACTGCCACCCATCCCGCGGTGGACCGGACAACGATTCGCGGCCAAGCCGCACCATGAACCGAGAACCAGGATGCAGGTAACGACGCTTTGGCAACACGGGTTGCACCAACCCGGCGTACTGGCCGCCTTGGGTGCGGCGCTGTTGTTCGGTGGCAGCATCCCGCTCGCCAAGTGGCTGCTGGCGAGCATGCACCCCTGGCTGCTGGCGGGCCTGCTGTACCTCGGCTCGGGCGGCGGGTTGTCGCTGTATCGCCTAGTGCGCCGCGCGCCCAAGGGGCGGCTGGCGCCCGGCGAATGGCCCTGGCTGGCGGGCGCCATTCTGGCCGGCGGGGTGGTCGCTCCGGTGCTGCTGATGTTCGGGCTGACCGGCATGCCGGCGGCGAGTACCTCACTGTTGCTCAACGCCGAAGGCGTGTTCACCGCCTTGTTGGCATGGTTTGCGTTCCGCGAGAACTTTGACCGGCGCATCGCCCTGGGAATGGCCGCCATCGTGGCCGGTGCGCTGGTGCTCAGTTGGCCGCAGGAGGCCCGCTTAGGCAGTATTTGGCCCGCGCTGGCGGTGCTGGGAGCCTGTTTCGCCTGGGGGATCGACAACAATCTGACGCGCAAGGTCGCACTGGCGGACGCGACCTGGATCGCGGCAATCAAAGGCGTGGCGGCCGGCAGTGCGAACCTGGCGCTGGCGCTCTGGCTGGGTGCGACCTGGCCGGCGGTACCGCAGCTGGCCGCGGCCTTGTTGATCGGCGCGCTGGCCTATGGCGTCAGTCTGGCCCAGTTCGTCGTCGGGTTACGTCACCTGGGAACGGCTAGAACCGGCGCCTACTTTTCCGTGGCCCCCTTCTTCGGCGCCCTGCTGGCAATCCCACTCCTGGGCGAAGCGCTCGACCACCGGCTGCTGATCGCGGGGGCATTGATGGCGGTGGGCGTCTGGCTGCACCTGACCGAGCAGCATCGCCATGAACACACGCACGTCGTATTAGCGCACGAGCACGCGCACGTCCACGACGCCCATCACCAGCACCCGCACGATGAACCGGTACCGCTCGGTCAGCCACATCGTCATGCGCATCGACATGCGCCGGTGTCCCACGCGCACGCCCATTTCCCCGACGCGCATCATCGTCATGATCATTAGAACCGACGGGCGCGCTCGATTCACCTGCACGAATCTGGAGTAAAGCGATGAGCAACGCCTATTCCCGGCGCTTGGGGCCTTGCCCCGCGCATCCTTTTCCACCTGGTCCGCGAGGCGTGCACCGGCCTTCCCGGCATCCCTGAGCGCGTCGAGCGCGGCCACCTTCCCGCCCACGTCCTGCCGCCGCTCGCCATAGGTCACGAGCAGGGCGAGAAGCCGCGCATCGAGGTCGGCGGTCGTGCCGGTGATGCGCAGCGGCATGGCGAGCGCGGCCCGCAGAGTCGCACTGTCGCCCGCGAGGTCATCCAGCGGCAGTGGTTGAAGCCAGCCTCGCGTAGCAAGGCATCCATGCCCGCCTTGCGGTGGGCGCGCAGGAATGACTCATCGACCCGGAAGCGCTCCTTGAGGTCGGTGTTGGTCGTGGCGATGACGGCTGCCGCCGCCTGGACCCACGCGTCGCCGCCCGGACGGGTCAGCATGACGCGGATCAGGGCCGCATCCAGGGTCGCGCAGTCCGCCTCCTCCAGCGTCGTGAGGGCCGCCAGGGTGGCTGCGCGTCCAAGTGGCAGCGCGGCAACCCCCAGTGTCGCGGTATCCGGGAATCCGGCATCGCGCCAGAGGGCATAGAGCCGCACGGCGCGGGCGACCCGCATATCTTCCCCGGCGAGGTCCGCCGCGATGCCCCCGAGGGCCGCGTCGGTGGTTTCCTCGACCTTTTTCGGCGTGGCCTCCGTGAGAGGTTGTTCCTTGGGCCGATCCGGCAACGTGGTCGCGGTGCCAACCCTGGCTGCACCTGCCTGTTCCGGGTTCGGCACGGCCTTCAAGTGTTTCACCGGCGCGGCCGTCGGGGTCTGTCGCAAGCGTCGGTAGGCATTCTGCTTCTCGGTCTGGCAGGGCAGGTGGAAGCACAGGTCCTCCGTCACCGTTCCCTCGCGTCCAGGGGCCGTGGCCAGCAACACCCCGAAGTTGGCGCACCCCTGGCACCCCTGCGCGAACTGCTGGGGGCCCACGCCTTGGGGACCGGTGGCCTCCAGGAATGCGAAAGTGTCCGGGGTGCGCTCGGTATCGAGCCAGACGGACTGGTACTGCTCGGCCAGAGATTGCTTCTTGCCGGCCAGGGTCGCCGCTGTCTTTTCCCCGTAGCACTTCAAGTTTGAGCACTTCCCGTTGTCGATGTGGGTCGCGAACAGTTCACGCTGGACAGCGGAGTTGTGACGGCAGTCCAAGCAGCCAGTCTTGTCGAAGATCGCCGCCGCCAGGGGGCGGGCGACCTGGCCGATGCGCTCCAAGAGCGCGGCGACCGAAATGCGTTGCTCGATGATCCGGGGCAGGGTGGCGTTCTGGGTCTCGGCGGGCAGGGTGGCGAGCAACTCCCCGTGGCCCAGGTTCAGCGTGCGCGCGTCCAGCGCCGCCAGGACCGTCGGGTGCAGTTCAACAAGGCCAACCGGCTCTTGAGCCTGGTCTCACTCCAACCCAGGCGCCGCCGCGCCGCGTCTCGTCGCGGTCCCCGTTGCACAGGGTCAGGAGGTCACGTACCTTCTGCGCTTCCTCGCTGGGTAGGAGGTCTACGCGGTGGGTGTTCTCGACCATGGCGATCTCGATGGCCTGGAGCGCATCCACCCGCCGGCTATGATCTGATAGCGCCCGCGCTCCAGGGGGCGCACCACGATGGGCTGGATTACGCCCTGGGTGCGCACCGAGGCCACCAACTCCCGCATCTTGGCGTCATCGAAGGATCGGCGCGGGTTGTGCCCCTGGCGCGACCCGATGGCCGCGACGGGTAGCCAGTCGAGTTGCTCATCTTCGAGGGCACGGCTCGGGGTTGTTCGGATTGCTTCAGCCAGCATCGTCGGTCTCCAGAGGTCAACGGACCCGGTTGAGTTGTCAGGCCCCCTTGGTCTCTGAGCGGTTCGTCAAATACCGGACCAGTAGCGATTTGATCCAGGCCGCCGACGCAGCGATAGCAATGGCCTTGATCGCGTACCCGCAGAGCCCGAACGCACGTTTACGGGTGTTCCATGAGAAACGCCAGCCCGCAAGCTGTCGGTCGCGTTGCAGCCAGCGTTCCAATTCCTTAATACCGCTTTTCATCCGCGGGACGGAAAGCGCACGGGAGGCAGGCCAGTGGGAAAGTGAACTGCTCGACGCCTCACGCGCAGGGCCACTATTGCGATGGTGCGGTGAGAAGGATAGTGCCATAGCCTGCGGTCATTTCCCCCTCTTCCACTTGGTCCCGGCAACGAACGCTCAGCCAATCTCGGTCGTGCTGATCCGCTCCCGGCCAAGCAGGCGGGGGATTTGGCTCATGGTGTGCGTCATCGCGCGGCAGTTGGTTCCGTGGGAATCAGGACGGGGCCTTTCCGGACTCTTGGAGGATGGGGGTTGCCAAAGTCGCTGTGCCCTCCGGGCTTGCGAGGTGGCCCTTGATCTCGGGCTGCACCTTCCGAAGGTCCTGCCGCAAGCGTTGCGCCTCCAGCGTCAGAGCCTTCTTCTCCTCGGTCAGCGCCGCTTCCCTGGCACGGGCCTCCACTACTGCCGCCTGATGCTCGGCGAGGCGGCTGAGCCAATGCTGCGTGTCCCCGTCTCGCGCCTGCTGTTCGGCCTGGACCGTGGCCGTGAGCGTGGCGAGCTGGCCGTCGCACTCGGACAGTGAGCCGCGCAACTGTTCCGCCAACGCCTGTGCGACTTCAAGGTCCGCCCGCGTCTGCGCCGCCGCATCTCTGGCGAGCGCCTCCGCGCGCTCCAGCAATTCCGCCCGCGCTGTCGCGACCTCCTGCTCGACCTGGAGCCGGGCGATGCGCTCTTGGGCCGCTTTGAGACTTTCCGCCGCCGCCGCGGCAACCCGCTCGGCATGATCCCGCTGGCGGGACTGGTCCTCGCTCTGCGCGCGGGACTGCGCCAGGGCCTCGGTCGTCTCCTGGAGGGCCGCGGTACGGGCGGCGAGGCTGTTGCCGGCCAACTCCAAGGCGTCCTGCGTTTCCAGCAGCGTCGTGCTCTGGCTGTTCAACGCGGCGGCCAGGCGCTCGATCTCCGTGCTGGCCGCGTCGCGCTCCCCAGCGACCGCCGCGACCTGGGCGTCCAGTCCTGAGACCCGGGTCTCCAGCGCCGACTTTGCGTCGAACCACTGTTCGCCGGCCAGCCGGCACGCCTGGTCCCAGACCTCGACCACCTGCGTGCGCAGCGCCTCGGGAATACCGGGGATCTGAAAGCGTCGGGCGGCCTCGTCGAGCCAGTCGTCGATCCCGGCGCCGATCGCCTGCTGGGAGCCTTTACCGTCCAGTCCCTCGCGGACGGCGGCGATCGTTGGGCGCTTGCCGGCGGCGGCGAGGGTACAGGCGGTCTGGAAGGCGCGTTGGCGGGTCGCTCCGTGGGCGCTCATGGTGCGTCCGGAGGGCGTTTGAACGCGCCAACGGCGCCGATGCCAACGCGCTCGACGACCGAACTCACCGCCCCATAGACGGACCATGTGCCCGTCCAGGTCTCCCCCGGCCGATGCACCAGACGATCGAGCCAAATGCGGGTGACTTCACCGTCCGGGTTCCGATCAAGACCCAGGACCTGCGCC